>Ga0308400_1000161_pt1 | contig 29180 bp, 26 predicted proteins | sample HotsprSampOS1265_FD_203451 | JGI IMG/M metagenome (GOLD analysis project Ga0308400, IMG submission 203451) | Hot spring phototrophic mat microbial communities from Octopus Spring, Yellowstone National Park, Wyoming, United States - 20060914_OS12-65 ...
CAAAGAATATACCTATCGTTGTCTGTTACCGGCGCATATTCTATCAGACAGGTATTTATCAGATACGGTGTATGAAGCTGATACGCACGTTCAGTGCAGCAATGTCTGCCAGTACATAACGGTTGCCCACAGCCATTCGCCAGGCTGGGGTGATCGATCACCGGTAAGGGCCATCACCGTGAAGCCCATTGTTTGAGCCTGACGAACTAGGGCCAGTTGCTGCCCATACGGAGCCACCACAATCAGACGCCGGCATCCATCGGCGCGAGCTGTCGCTAACAATGTCGCTGAGTTGTCGAGGAGCCGTAGTCGTTCAGCAACAACACCGTTATGGATGAGGTCTGTAGCCACTAGGTTCGCTTGCGATCCGGCCAGGTAGGCATACCTCACTGCCTCAGCCGCTAACAAATCGCGCACTTGCGCTATCGTTTCCACATCGATACCAGCGGCGGCGATTATCAAAGCATCAGCGCTCAGAACGGTCGACTCCGGTAATGGTTGTGCGGTTGCCCATAGGGTTGCCGCACCCACGATCACCCCCAGACTGACCAGCCAACCGAACAAAGAGACGCAAGATTTCCAGAACCATCGGATCATGGACTAGTGCTCGCTATGAAGTAATTCGGCTAACAGGGTCTGTACTTGTTGAATGGTAAACGGTTTCGATAATATCGCATCAATCCCGCGCAAGCGTGCTTCATGACGATCAATCTGCTCACTCCAGCCGGTTACCAGCACAATGCGTACCAACGGATCAATGCGGCGAATCTGGGCGGCAACGTCCCATCCCGATAGACCTGGCATCCCAAGATCGGTACAGACAAGCTGATACTGACCGGCGTTGAACCCCGCCAGCGCATCCTCACCGGAGGCAAAAGCATCAACATGGTGGCCGATCCGTTGCAAAATGCGCACCAACACGGTACGAACTGCGTCCTCATCATCAATGACTAGAATGCGAAGGGTCGATGCGCTGGTAGACGGTCGTTGCGTCTGCTCAACTACCGGTGGTGTACCAATCGGCAACAAAACCCGAAAGCGTGCTCCTGCGCCAGGTGCACTCTCTAGCTCGATCCGCCCACCGTGTTGCTGTACAATACCACGTACAATTGCCAATCCCATGCCAGTACCGCGGGCACCTTTGGTCGAGAAGAACGGCGCAAAGATTTTCTCGTGAAGGGATGGATCAATACCGATACCGGTATCTTGCACTTCCAGCATAACGGCAGCTTCACCTAACAGTCGTGCTGGAGCGAGCGCTGTGCGCAGCGTGATCGTGCCACCATCCGGCATGGCATCAATTGCGTTCAGGATGAGGTTGATCACCAGTTCACGTAGCGCCGGTGCATCACCGGCAATTAACGGCAGCGGGTCTAGCTCGGTATGCACCGCGATAAGCTTACCACGGCTCTGCGCCTCATCACGCCAACGTGGTCGGGTGAGCGCCAGACTCTCTTCGACGACCCGATTCAGATCAACCGCACTGTCCGGCGTCGAGCGACTGGTTTGGGCAAAGCCTTGCAACCGTCTGACGGTGGCAGTGCCATCAAGCGCAGCTAATTCTATCGCACGCAAACCTTCTTCGAGATGAGGATCATCGGTTTCATCGAGCAGTAATTGAACATGACCGAGGATACTCGTCAGTAAATTATTGAAATCGTGAGCCACACCACTCGACAATTCACCAAGTGCACGCAATCGGTCACGTTCAATTAATTGTTCACGGACTCGCTGTAATTCAGCGTCATGGGCGAGATTGGTGATAGTGACACCGATCAGATGCGCCATCGCCATCACCAGTTCAAGATCGCCCTGACCAAAGATACCCCTTACAGCACTCTCAATGATGATGATCCCAAAGACACGCTCGTCAACCAGGATGGGTACGATCATTTCGGCAGCCGTAGCCGGTAAGCTGGGATGATGGACATATCGCGAATCACGTGTAACGTCGTTCACAATAGCGGGTTGACGATGCTGAATAACCCAACCACTAACGCCAACCGTCACCGGTCGCGGGGGAAACGTCTGTGGATCGAGCCTGAGCTGACCACAGGCTGCACGCACTTCCAGGGAATTCTCGACGATAACACAGATCAAGACCTGATAATAACCGAACGATTCGTGCAAGAGTTGAGCCGCCTCCTGGAGCAACTGATCGATCTCGCGTAGCGTACCAATTCGCACGGTAAATTGCTGGAGAACCTGAAACTGACGTGCACGCTCTTGAGCTTCACGCAGTAGCCGGACATTATTAATTACTACTGCAATCTGTTCACCAAACATCTGCGCAGTGGCAATATCTTCCGCTGTAAAGGCGTCAGGCGTCCATTTGTCAATCGTTAGCACTCCAATCGTTGCCTGATCGACTTGCAGAGGAACCCCAATCCACGAACGGATGATGTCACTATCGGGCACCTTTTGCCAGTTCGGCAGCTTTTGCACGTCAGGATGGTACATTGCTGTTCCTAAACGCCGCAATTCGTTGATCAGCGAACCCGGTCCGGCGTGAAGGGTTACTTGATCGAAGTTCGACCGTAGACCACGCTGGGCAAGTAAGCGCACATATTCTTCATCATGAACGACGAAAATACAGGCGGAATCGAAATTGATAAAACGCTGAAGTTCCACGAGTATTTCATCGAGAACACTGACCTGATCGATACGAGCATTGGTCAGCGCCACCAGGCGGTGCAACGCTTCAGATCGAATCTGTAGCCGCCGTTCGTATATCCGCTGGCGGGCATACATTATCTGACCGGCAGCAAATGCCAGCAGATCGGCGTCGCCGTGAGTCCAGTAGTGACCTGGAATCGATGCTACCAGCCAGGCCGGTAAGCCATCGAAGCGCATATCTACGATCAACGCGCCATCGCGCCGCCAACGCTCAAAATCCTGAGCGGTGACAGGGTGACCGGTATCATCGAACATTGCACCATTGGCGGCGCTGGTAATCAGTTGCGGCCTAACCCCCAAAACGGCGGTCAGCTCGTGTTGTATGCCAGCAATAGGATCATTACTGGTCATACTGGCGAGCAAAATCCGTTCGCGGGTCGTTGCCTGACGTAGAATCTGGGCAGTATTGGCATTGTCGATGGCAATCGCTGCCTGATCGGCAAAGATTGAGATTGTCTCAATCAGTTCCTGGCTGAACGGTTCTGACCCTGTAAACCGAGTCAGACTGAGCGCACCGCAGCAACGATCGCGCACAATCAGAGGAACAGCCAGAATCGCTGATGGATGCCGGTCAAGCTGCTGTACGTAACGAGGATCATTCGCCGGATCGGTGAGCTGGAGAATCTGGCGATTGGCAACAGCCCAGCCAGCCACCCCTTCGCCAAGCCGCAGGCGGGAAGTTCGCTCATAATCCGTCCGGCTTTCAAGACCCAACGTTGCCGCTGTTGTCAACCATTCGCCTTGCTCATCGAGCAACCAGATCGAGACCACGTCGGCTTCGCTCAGCTCACGAGTGGCAGCCAGCACGCGCTGCAAAACATCACCTAAATCAAGCGACGAGAGGACTGTCCTGCTCAGAGCAAGAATCGTCGCAATTGGTGATGTCAGGCCAGGAGGTCCGCTCGGATTGGTTGACTCAGATAGGTTCGTCATGATTCTCATTATACTCAGCGCAGCGCTTTTCGGGTGTTTTTAAATTTTTCTCACAGATCGTGTAACTTTTGGCCGCTATCTACGATTTATTTATGACACCAGCAATTGATTGGGCAAGTCGTAGATGAAGGAGGACAATGATGCGCAGCTTTCGGGGTACGGTCAATCGGGTAGAGCTGATCGGGCGTCTGGGGGCCGATCCAGAAGTACGGCAAGTGGGTAATGGCGTCACCGTTTGCCGCTTCAACCTGGCTACCAATCGACCCGCAGGCATTGATGAGCAGGGCAAACGGCTGAGCGAAACTGAATGGACAACTGTGGAAGCGTGGGAGCGGTTGGCGGAAGTGTGTGGAAATTATTTGCAAAAGGGGCGACGTGTGATGGTGATGGGAAGTCTACGGACAGATAACTGGCAAGATAAAGAGAGCGGTCAACCACGCTCACGGACTTACGTGCGAGCCGAGGAGGTTATCTTCCTTGATGGAGGGAACGGTAGACAGGATAACGAGCAGGAGGAAGAGTAAGGATGTGAAAAATAATCCTCGTACCCGGGTCAATGGGCTTCTGACTTGCGTCCTACAGTGAGCGAGTCAGACCATCGCTAATCGTATCGGGGCGCACTACCGTGCACCCCGATGTCACTACATTCTCTACATATAACCTTATGAGAGGAACGCAATGCTTACTTGTCCCAACATGAGCGTTAAGGCTACTCAGCATTTACCATAGACTCAGTAGATATGGTTGCAACTTCTGGTTGCGACCGCCCACTGAACCGCTCGCGCAATGCGCTGAACAAAACAAACAACGCTGCGGTTAGTAGGCCAGCGCCAAATATGTACGGCGCACCAGGCCCTAGAAGGTCAAACAGTAAGCCTGCCAGGAGCGGACCGGCCACCATCATCAAGCTGTTGAAGGATTGCACCCCACCGAGGATGGAACCTTGCTCGGTAGCCATTACTGACTGCGAAACCAGACTGGTAAGCGAGGGGGTGACCATGCCACTTCCCAATGCTACCAGACCGATTGCCGGGAAGAGCATCCAACCCGCAGTAGCAAGTCCGGTTGCAGCAAAGCCGATGGCCATCAGACTTAAACCGGTGATGGTCAGGCGGGCTTCGCCAAAACGAGCGACCAGCTTTCTGATGAGAAAACCCTGAACAATGACTGCGATTAGACCGATGAAAGCGAAGATGAAGGCATTTTGCTGCGGGCTAAAATTAAACCGCACATCGCTATAGACTGGGAAATTGCTCTGTAAGCCAGCGAAGGCCAGGTTGAACAGAACACTCCCCAGGATGAACGGCTGTACACGAGCATCACCGGCAACTGCCACCAGACGACTAATTGGGTTAAGATTGCGCTTCTGCGCCTGTGACTGCTTGTCAGCCGGAAGCGACTCGGGCAGGCGGAAGAAACCGAATGTCACATTCGCAAAGCTGAGCAGCGCCGCGAAAAGAGCAGGAGCCTGTAGGCTTACATTAGCCAGCAGACCGCCTAACGCAGGGCCGAGCATAAAACCGAGGCCGAAAGCTGCACCGATCATACCCAAACCACGAGCGCGCTCATTCGGTGGTGTGACGTCGGCAATGTAGGCCTGCGCCGTACTGATACTCGCCCCCATAATGCCGGCAACTATACGGGCTAGAAACAGCAAGCCGATGACCGTTTCCACACCGAGAAACGTCAGATTTTCGGCGAGGGCAAAAACCAGATAACTCAAACCGGTACCCATCAGGCTGAGCAGCAGTACCGGTCGGCGGCCAAACCGGTCACTGAGGGCACCTAAAACTGGGGCAAAGAGAAACTGCATTAACGCATACGAAGCCGTCAGGGCGCCAACGATCAAGGCGCGATTTTCAGCCAGCCATGGCCATGTTGATCGTTCTACAATTTTGACATATTCGGGCAGCAACGGTAACACGATACCGATGCCGAGTAGGTCAATGAAAATTGTCAGGAAGATAAACGTTAATGACGAACGTGATTTCATAGGATATGGTCCCATTCTTTTCGATGAGATAGATTGCAACCCAAAAGGTTAACTACGCAAATTATATGACCTTTCACAGCTTTTGTCAATACATTGCACAGATTTTGTCCAGATTTGAAGAAGAATGGCTTCCAGCGGCGCACCGCACAATGCGGGCCAGAGGCCCGCGCTCTTAGGGAGAGCGCGTGGGAGAGAAATTGCTATTGTATGCGCTTACCATTGACTAGCGAATGCGACCGAAAGCCAGAAACATTGCACAACCTGTTGCAAGGCAGGTTCGATGTCTGAACACCGTCGAGATGTGGTACCATGGATTACCAGTATCGGTACACCATTGTAGTCGTAGGGTCTTGTACCAGACATCGAACTAATCCTGACGCCAGACAGTCAAGCACTGAGTGCGCGGTGAACGACCAGGATGTATCATGAAACGTAACATCACGACCGGACGTAACCTGGCGATAGGTAGACTATGACGTTCAGCGGCTTCACAACCGAACGACTGATCGGTATTCCACCAGAGTTTTTTACCGACGTGTTACCGGCGATTACGAAGCCGAGTGAACTTAAAGTTACCCTGCATCTCTTCTATCGGATCAGTCGTCTCCGCAGCCGTCCCCGTCGACTCAGTTGGGAAGATTTGCTGAACGACGATGTACTCCGCCGGTCATTACAAACACTCAGTGCCTTACGCTCGTTTGAAGAATTGCTCGATGAAGGGCTGGTTTCGGCAGTACGGCGGGGTACTGTGTTACATCTGGTCGAACCGCGTGATGGTCGGGTACGCAACTGGTACCTTATCAATACACCGGCTAACCGCGCCTGGGCAGAACAGGTCAAGGCCGGTGGCATTGTACCGCCGGCCGATGAACTCGATGGGGAACGACCAAGCCTGATCGAACTGTACGAACAAAACATTGGTCTGGTAACGCCGTTACTGCTCGAGGAGCTGCGGGCTGCCAGTGATCGCTATCCGGCGGAATGGTTGGAAGATGCGATTCGCGAGGCAGTTCGCGCTAACGTGCGTTCGTGGCGTTATATTCAGCGCATGCTGGAGAGGTGGGCCACCAATGGACGAGAATCTGCGCCGTATCACACCGGACGACCTATCGATATTGAAAAATATACCAGCGGACAACTCGGACACCTCTTCCGCCGCGGAAGCGACGAGAGCGACCTCTGAAGCGGTGTGTCCGATCTGTCGTGGGGCCGGTTATTATACGCTCGATGTGCCGTATGGTGACCCCAACTTTGGTGTGCTGATCACCTGTCGGTGTAAACAGGCGGAGAAGGAACGGCGACGCTTTGAAGAGCTTGAACGACTCTCGAATCTGGCACCCTTGCGCGACAAAACCTTCGCCACCTTCGACCGCACGGTACCAGGGGTTCAACGTGCTTTTGCCCGTGCCTACGAGTATGCTCAAAGTCCGCAGGGCTGGCTGGTCTTGTTTGGTGGGTACGGCTGTGGTAAAACCCATCTGGCAGCAGCTATCGCCAACGAAGCCCTCAACCGCCACACACCGGTGCTTTTCACCGTTGTGCCCGATCTTCTCGATCATCTGCGCTCGACGTTTGGCCCGAATTCCGAAACGGCCTACGATGAACGCTTTGAGCTGGTGCGCGACGTACCACTGCTGATTCTCGATGATCTGGGCACCGAGAATACCACACCCTGGGCACGGGAAAAACTTTACCAGATCATGAACCATCGGTATAATTATGCTCTACCGACGGTGATCACCAGTAATCGTGACCCGCAGGACATTGATCCACGGATTCTCTCGCGAATGTTTGATGCTGCGATCTGCCGGGAACGAATTTTGATTGAAGCAGGGGATTACCGCAGGTTAAGCCTTGAACAGCGTTACAATCCGCGCCGCCGCCGACGCGATACGCCTCGTCTGTAATACACCGGGCGAATAGGACAGTACACACGTTTTCGGTAGCGATGTTGAACAACAACCATAAGCCGGTCGATGAGTTCCGAACAGAAAGATATTCCCATGACACTGCGACACTTTCTCTCTGCAGCCGATCTCAGCCGCACGGAAGTTGAGGCATTGTTAGACCGGGCTGCGGCTCTCAAGGCCGCCTGGCGCTCTGGAATGAACGATGATCGTCCTTTGATAGGGCAAACGCTGGCTCTCGTGTTTGAAAAGCCTTCCCTCCGCACGCGAGTAGCCTTCGAGGCTGGAATGACCCAGCTCGGTGGTCATCCTTCCTATCTCTCGGCCAACGACATCGATATGGGCGGACGCGAGAGTGTCCCTGATGTTGCACGCAATTTGAGTCGTTGGGTCGCAATTATTGCTGCTCGCGTCTTCAAACATGCTACAATCGAAACACTGGCCCGCTATGCCTCGGTGCCGGTTATCAATGCACTCTCTGATCGGGAACATCCATGTCAGGCTCTGGCCGATATGCTGACCTTGCGCGAGCACTTCGGTCATTTACAGGGTCTGACGCTAGCGTATGTCGGCGACGGAAATAATGTATGTCATTCGTTGATGTTGTTAGGAGTCACGCTGGGCGTCAATGTCCGAATCGGTTGTCCGCCAGATTACCGACCTGCACCCGACATTGTCGAACTGGCAGAACAACTGGCCGACAGGCATGGCGCGACAGTAACTATTACCGCCTCACCACAAGAGGCTGTTACCGGCGCCGATGCAGTGTATACTGATGTCTGGGCATCGATGGGCCAGGAACACGAGGCAGCTCGTCGGCGTCCTGTCTTTACACCGTATCAGGTCAACGCAGCACTGATGGCCCACGCCGCACCACATGCGCTGGCAATGCACTGTTTGCCGGCCCATCGTGGGGAAGAGATTACGGCAGATGTGATCGACGGGCCGCAATCGGTGGTTTTTGAACAGGCCGAGAACCGACTCCACGTCCAGAAGGCGCTCATTCTGCTTTTATTAGGAAAGTAGCGCCGATAACATGCGGAAAAACGCTATGGCAGGCAACCGGGCAATTTTTGATCGAGCGATAGAACAGTGTCGGGAAGCATCGGCGCAGGGACGTTGGGAAGATGCGCTACGGGCGGCAGCACGGGCATTGCAAGAATTCCCGCAAGATATTGAGGCATTGACCGCAGCCGCCGTCGCGCTCTACCAGACGAACCGGTTCGATAAGGCGTTACAGGCATTTCGTGATTTATACGAAAAAGACCGCACCAATGCCTTTTTCTTGAACTACATTGCACAGTGTTATCGGCAATTAGGGAATGTTGCGTCTGCGGTTGAGTCTTATCGTGCGCTCGCCGATCTCCATAGTACGCAGCGGCGTACCTTGCAGGCCGCCGAGGCGTTACGCGAATTACTCGCGCTTCAACCCGACCTCGATGATCAGCGTCGGCGGCTGGCGCAGCTCTATGAAGACATCGGTGCATTGCCTGAAGCTGCCGACACGCATCTGGAAATTGCTCAGCGTCTCATTGCCCAGGGCGATCTGGCCGCCGCATTGCAGGAAGCAGAATGGGCACTTCGTCTTGTACCTAACCAGCGTACTGCCCGTGAACTGGTAAATCGGCTCCGTGAACAAGTCGGTGGGCAACCGGTTGCTTCTCCTGCAATGCGCGGCACGAGTGGTTTGCGTCCTGCATATCCAACCGGTGCTCTCCGGGGTTCCGCCTCGCAACCCGAACAACTGGTGGCCGAAGCAATAGCGTGCCAGCAAGCAGGTGATGAAGAACGAGCGATCTCGCTTTACGAACAGGCTTTGCAGGCCGGTCTCGAACGGGCCGATGTTCTCTATTCGCTTGGCTTGCTCTACCAGACCCACGGTAATCTTAAAGCCGCGGTCAGTGTCCTTACACGGGCAGCGACCGATCCTGAATATGCCCTTTCGGCGCATTTTGCATTAGGGCAAGTTTACCGCGATCTCGGTCAGTTACCCCAGGCTGCACAAGAGTTTGAGCTCACTATCGGGCTGGTCGATCTAGAGACGGTCGGAAAAGCGGAAGTTGATGACCTGATCGCGATGTACGAGAGTGCAGCCACGATCTATGAGCAAATAGGCGATCTGGCTCGGGCATCATCGTTGTACGGTACGCTAGCCGATTTTCTCGCCAGCAAGCGATGGGGGCGCGAGCGGGCGGCTGAATTTAGGAGTCGCGCCAAAGAGCTTGCTGACCGCAACATGTTTGCCAAGCTCCGTACTATTGGCACCGGCGTCTTGCAGCCTCAGCCTGTCTCCGCAGATGCGGAACCGGCCGAACCCGAAATAGATAGCGGGCGCTGGGGAAAGATACGTCCGATCACCGACTTTCTTCGTTCGGGAACGGTACCTGATGACGATCAGGCACCGGCTGCCGAACCGACATCTCTCGAGCAATTACCGTTGCTCGAACGGATGAGTGCACCGACAGTATTATCAACACCCGAATTTCCACCGCCAACACCCCTTGATCCAACCGGTCTCGATGAAGTGGCGGCGGGATGGTTAGAACTGAGTGGCACCTACCTTGCCCAGGGTCTCCTTGATGCGGCGTTGGATGCCTGCATGGAGGTGATACACCACAATGTTGATTACCTCCCGATTCACTTACGTATGGGTGAAATCTACGAGCGACAGGGGCGCCCCGAAGAGGCATTGGCGAAGTATCAGTTGTTGATCGAAACCTATCGCGTGCGTGGCGAGCCAGAAAAGGCAATTGATGTCTATTTTCGCTTTATCGCACTCTCGCCCGATGCCGTCAACGCTCGCTCGAAACTGGCCGAACTGCTCAAACAGGCAGGAAGGATTGATGAAGCAGTGCAGCAACTGTTACAAGTTGCCAACACCTATTTTCGCCTCGGCCAAACGAATAAAGCTCTGGAAGAGTTTCGGCGCTTGATCCAATGGGCACCGCAACACCGTGAAGTGCACGCGCAGTACGGGCTTGCCCTGCTCAAACTCGAACGGTTTGAAGCTGCGCTTGATGAATTTCGACAGGCGCTTGAGTTGGGTTCACCCGATGATCCGGTAGCACTGGCCCGGTTGAATATTACGCTCGCGTTAATGGGTGACCAACCAAATGTGATCTGGGATTCACTGGCAACGGTGTTGGCGCAATTGCAGAAACATCCCACCGAATTTGCTGCGGTGCAAGCCGAATACCGTGCTGCATTACTAATAGCCGATCGCGCCTTACTGCACTATCTCCTGGCAGTGATCCAGCAGCAGCACGAACAGCACCATCTCGCTCTGCTTGAGCTAGAACAGGCCCAAATTCTGCTGGCAAGCGAACCCGATCCGATGCTTCCACCGGCATTGGTCTACCGTGCGGCTGCTGATAGTTATATCGCTCTCGGCCAGGCCGAAGCAGCACTTGAACAGTTGCGTCGTGGTCAGGCAGTTGCCGATCAGACTTCTCCTGAAACATCGATACGCTATCCTTTTGCTAAGCCGCCATCGCGCGGTGAGTTGGTTCGACGGATGGCCGAAGCGTATGCCATCAGTGACGATCTGGCCGGTGCTGAACAGGCCTTGCTCGAAGCCAAACGACTTCTGCCGTATGATCGTACCATCTATACCAAACTGGCTGAAGTGTACTTCCGGCAAGGAAAGTTAGCCGAGTCGCTTGCGCAACTTGATGAGATGGCTACCTACTACGAAGAACGGCAACAGCTTGATCGAGCTATTGAGATGCTCGAATATGCGGTACGGCTGGCGCCAAACCATATCGGTATGAGTGATCGTCTGGCTCGGATGCAACTGCGCCGTGGGTATCTCGAACAAGGGCTGGCCGGACTGGTGCGTGTCAGTGAATTACAAAAACGGGCCGGTCAATTGAAAGATGCGGTCGCTTCGTTGCAAGAAGTTGCTCAAACGTACTGGATGCTTAGCGATCACGAACGCGCTCGCGAAATGTACGATCGTATTTTGCAAATTGCGCCGAACGATATCGATGCCCGTCAATGGCTGGCATTGATGCATACCCTGGCCCGCCGCACGAAAGAAGCGATCAGCGAGAAAAAGCAGATTGCCCGTATCTTCGCCCAACAACGTGATTACGATAACGCTATCGCCGAGCTACATCAGATCATAGCCCTCGACCAACAGGATATGGAAGCTTACTTTATGCTATACGATATGTTAATGCGGCGCGAAGAATATGGTCAGGCAGGCCAGCTCTGTCGGCGGATGCTCAAAATGCCAGGGGTTGAGACGGAACGAGTTGAAGCAATGTTGAGCGCCGCCAATCGTATGCTTGAACAACGCAAGCCGGCGCCGCCACAGAGTTAGCAATGGTAGAACTTGAGCGTCTCTGGGCGCGGTTAAATCCGTTTACCTCGCCATTTGCACTAATCGATATTCTTATTGTTGCAGCATTCTTCTACTGGCTGCTGGGGATTGTACGTGGCACTCGGGCCGTACAATTACTCCGTGGCGTTGGTATCTTGCTGGTGATCTCTTTTCTTATGCCATCCATTGCCAGTGATCGCCTGACACTGCTCAACTGGCTGGTGGTGAATGTTATCTCGCCGGCGTTGATTGTCGCGATCCCAGTGCTCTTTCAGCCTGAATTACGACGTGCGCTCGAAAGTTTGGGTCGTTCAAGCGATCTCTTCGGCCGACCATTCGGCGGAGCCAACCGCTCAGAGTTGTTGGAAACCATCCAGGTTATTAGTCGTGCAGCAGCACAACTCTCGCAGCAAGGAGTCGGTGCGCTGATGGTGATCGAGCGGCGTACTCAGTTACAAGAATTTGCCGACCGTGGCGTAATCCTCGATTCACGAATTTCGATACCGCTCTTGCTCAATATTTTCTATCCGAATGCACCTCTGCACGATATGGCGGTTATTATCCGTGGGAACCGCATCCTGGCCGCCAATGTAGTCTTACCGCTCAGTGAAGACATTGCCGGGCCACGCCGCTACGGTACCCGTCATCGAGCGGCGAAAGGTATTACTGAACAGACAGATGCGTTGGCGGTCGTCGTCTCGGAAGAGACCGGCGCGATCTCGTTGGTAAGTGATGGCCGCATCGTAAGTTATTTAACTGAGGCACGTCTGCGCACGATGTTAGCCGATCTGATGCAGGTGCCGCTTGATACAGAGACGAAGAGGGCGGCATGAGTAGCGTGCGTTCGGCCATCTTACGAGCCTTACTGGCAGTGGGCCTAAGTTTCGCTCTCTGGTCATTTGTTTCGTTTAGTGAAAATCCAGAAGAGACGGTGCGCTTCGACGATTTAACGTTGCAAATTGTCGGGTTGGCCGAAGATATGGTGGTGGTTGATGCCAATGGCCTGCCAACGACGATCTTCCCCTCAGTTGATGTCACCCTTCGCACCGACCGCCGTCAGCGTTCAGAACTACGACCGGTTGATATTCGGGTTGTGGCCGACCTAAGCAGGCTTGGGCCAGGTGATCATGTGGTACCGATTAACGTTCAAACCACCCGTAGTAATCTCTCGTTTAGCGTGCCGCCCAATGGCGTTGAACCTGCCGCTATCAATATCCGGATCGAACCAATCGAGACGGTGAACGTACCAATTAACCTAGACATTGTTGGTTCGCCACCGTTTAGCTTTGAACGGGGTGAGCCAGAAGTGCGCTACAACGGCGCCCCGATCAGTACGGTCTCGGTCAGTGGCCCGCAGAGTCGGGTGATGCGGGTTACTGCGGCCCGCACTGTTGCCAACATTGCCCAACTCCGCGCTTCATACGTGGCAACACTTAACCTGACTCCGGTTGACGCTAGTAATCAGCCGGTTGAAGGGGTACAGGTACAACCGGCAACCGTAACCGTCACGATCCCAATCAACCCGGTTGTTGGCCTGCGGCTTGTGCCGGTATCACCGGTTATTATCGGCACTCCGGCACCGGGCTTTGTCGTCACCGGTATCAACGTTGAGCCGCCGTTAATTACGCTGACCGGTAGCTCTGGGCCGCTTGATGCTATCAGTTTTTTGGCAACTGAAGCGATCGACATTGCCGATGCCCGTGAGTCGGTGGTACGAATTGTACCGCTTGTTGTGCCAGCAGGTACCTCGCCGGCTCAAAACGAACCAAACGCAGTACGGGTCACCGTTCAGATCACACCAATTCCACTGCCATTTCAGGTACGTTTGCCGGTTGAGGTTACACTGAGCGGGCTAAGTAGTGGATTGACAGCGGTAGTGTCGCCAAATGTGGTTGAGATGACCTTTGCCGGTACCAGCGACCGATTGAACGCATTGGCTGCTACTCCGCTCGTGGTAACGCTTAACTTAAACGGGCGAGGTGTTGGTGTCTATCAGTTCAAGGTACAGCCGCTCCTCCCCGACGGCGTTCGGCTGGTGGGTGAACCGCCAGAGGTCACCGTCTCCATCGTGTCGGTGCCAACTCCAACCCCCACGTTGACCCTAACGCCTGAGCCATTACCCGAAACCGAGCCAACCCCAACGCCAGAAGGAGGATAATAGCCCATTTTACAAAGTACCGTAACAAGAGTACAATGGCGTGTTGATCCACGCCGCCACGTTGCGGCTACCGCCTCAGGAAGCTATGTTGAAAGGAAAGAAGCGCCGTGAGCAAGAAGATCCGCGTTGCGATTATTGGCGTTGGTAATTGCGCCTCCTCATTAGTGCAGGGTGTTCATTACTACCGAAACGCTCGTGATGGTGATGATATTCCCGGGCTGATGCATGTGAACCTGGGAGGGTATCACGTTGGCGACATTGAGTTCTCGGCCGCGTTTGACATTGCCGATACCAAGGTTGATCGCGATCTGGCCGAGGCAATCTTCGCTGAACCGAACAATACCTACCGTTTCGCCGATGTACCAAAACTGGGAGTACCGGTGTCACGCGGGATGACGCATGATGGCATCGGGAAGTATCTCAGCACGGTGATCCGAAAGTCAAAGCGTGATACTGATGATATTGTACGGATTCTGCGCGAAACACACACCGACGTCGTCGTCAATTTTCTCCCTGTTGGCAGTGAAATGGCAACTAAGTGGTATGTCGAGCAGGTGCTTGACGCCGGTTGCGCATTTATCAACTGTATTCCGGTCTTTATTGCCAGCCAGGAGTACTGGCGACGTCGCTTTGAAGAGAAGGGATTGCCAATTATCGGCGATGACATCAAGAGTCAGGTTGGTGCAACCATCACTCATCGCGTCTTGACGACGCTGTTCAAAGAGCGGGGTGTGCGGCTTGATCGCACCTATCAGTTGAACTTCGGCGGGAATACTGACTTCCTCAATATGCTCGAACGTGAACGGCTTGAGAGCAAGAAGATCAGCAAGACCAAGGCCGTAACGTCACAGTTAGGCTATGAACTCCCCGCCGAGAATGTGCATGTCGGACCGAGCGATTACGTACCCTGGCTCGGTGACCGCAAGTGGTGCTACATCCGTATGGAAGGCACCACCTTTGGTGACGTGCCGATCAACCTCGAATTAAAACTAGAGGTTTGGGATTCGCCAAACTCGGCTGGAGTGGTGATCGACGCCATCCGCTGTGCCAAGCTGGCGCTTGATCGCGGGATCGGTGGCGCCTTGTATGGACCGAGCAGTTATTTTATGAAGACTCCACCGCGTCAGTTCACCGATTACGAAGCGCGTGAGCTGACCGAACGCTTCATCCGTGGCGAAATCGGAGCCAAATAGGGGATTTCAGCGGCCTTTGTGACGCACACAAGGGTAGGGGCAGCGTATGGAGCTGCCCCGCAACAAGGATGATAGCAGGATGGGCATGAAACTGATCGTCCAGATTCCAGCCCTCAATGAACGTGATACTATCGGCGATGTCATTCGCGCCATTCCCCGTCAGATTCCCGGCGTGGATCAGGTTGAGGTACTTGTTGTCGATGATGGCTGCACCGATGACACCGTTGCAGTCGCGCTGAGCGCTGGTGCCGATCATGTTGTGCGCCACACCGCCAACAAAGGATTGGCAACTGCCTACCAGACCGGGATTGATACCGCATTACGCCTTGGTGCTGACATTATTGTCAATACCGATGCCGATAACCAGTATCCTGGAAGTGAGATTCCCCTCCTGATTGCCCCAATCCTAGCTGGGAAAGCCGATATTGTCATCGGTGATCGGCAGGTTCATCAAATCGAACACTTCTCACCGTTGAAAAAGGTGCTTCAACACTTCGGAAGTGCTGTGGTGCGTTGGGCTTCCGAGACCAACGTCCCCGATACTGTTTCCGGATTTCGTGCACTCTCCCGTGAAGCTGCGCTTCGTACCTTCGTCACCTCGGATTTTTCATACACCGTAGAAAATCTGATTCAGGCTGGCAAACGTCGGCTCACGATTGTCGCGGTACCGATAAAAACTAACCCTGTGCAACGACCCTCGCGCCTCCATCGCGGTAACTGGAATTTTGTCAAACGGCAGGCTGCCATCATTGCCCGTACCTACACAACCTACGAACCGCTGAAAGTATTCAGTTATATTGCACTCTTCTTCGCTGTCCCCGGAGTTCTTCTTCTTGCCTGGGCAGCGACGGTTTTCATCGGTCGCCGTCTGGGTGTGTTATCAGCTTCTAACGATCAGTCGTTGTTGGTCGGGAGCGTACTGGTTTTAATGGCGTTGATCATTTTTCTGATCGGATTATTGGCCGACCGTATCGGTGGCGTTCGTCGGTTACAGGAAGAGATACTCTACCGTACCCGTGCGAATCTGGTTGAACAAGAAGCGTGGCGACGCACAGTTAGCGCCCGTCTTGATCGGATCGAGCGGGCGCTCGGCGTAACGGTGAATGACGAACCGGATGAATAACAGTGCATTCGATACCCGTTCTACAATGAGATGGAGATAGACGTATGACGGACCAACTTCGTCAACGCTGGGCCGCTAACACAGTAGTTTATAATGCGTGGCTCACCATCCCTAGTCCATGGAGTGCCGAGTTGTTGGTAGCAGCCGGCTTTCCGTCACTAACCATCGATCTCCAGCACGGCCTGATCGACGATCCCACCGCTTTACAGATTCTCCACACTATCGACCAGCGGCAGTGTCCGGTTTTTGTGCGCTTAGCATGGAACGAGCCGGCAGCAATCATGCGTGCGCTCGATCGTGGTGCAACAGGAATTATCGCCCCCCTCATTACCGGGCCAGATGACGTGCGGGCATTGGTAACTGCCTGTCGCTTCCCCCCAGAAGGTATTCGGAGCTACGGGCCGGTACGGGTTGGCGTTGTGCACGGAGTAGCCGAGCCAGCGATGGTGGAGCGCATCCCAATCATCATGCCGATGATCGAGACAGCCCGTGCTCTTGATCAACTTGAAGCGATTGCTGCTGTCTCCGGTATTACCGGCCTCTACGTCGGACCGGCCGATCTCAGCTTGAGCCTGGGTCTGCCGGTACCGGTTGATTTTTCGGCCCCCGCTTTCCGGGCCGTTCTCAGCCGCGTCGTTGAAGTTTGCCAGCAGCATAACGTGGTTGCCGGTATTTACGCCAGTCCAGAATGGGCTGCCGACCTAGCTGCGCTGGGGTTTCGCTTCATTACTATCGTCAATGACAGTGACTTGATCACGCGCGGAGCGATTGCCGCCTTACATCAGGTTGCCCATACTGACTAGCCGCTAGGTTTTACAGACTGCCGAAGCAAGATTTCAGCAGCTACAGGCTATCTGCTTCACAGACTGAACAGAATATTTTAGATCGCAATCAGATAAGTTTTTTGATCACGCTCTAAGAGGGTGATCGAAAAACTAGGCTTTTGATGAGTATCGACCATGAATCGCTATAGATGGTCAGGGAAACGCTGACAGGAAACGCATGCGGCTCCGTGACGCGATGGAACAGGGTTGCGACGGTTTCAGGGCCTGTGCTGTGGAGCATGCCTGACGGCCCTCACCTTCCCCCGCCCCCTTCATCTCCTCCACGGAGAGAGGAAGGGGAAACGTAGGGAGCTGGCGAGAAAGAACGTTGGAAACCCCTCACTTCATAGGCGCACGGGTACGGTACGTGCTCAATAAAAAGTTTTTGGTCACGCTTTTAAGACTAGATTAGGGTGACAGATGACGCGGTTCGTGGACAATGGTTGGTAGAGGCACGGCGATACCGTGCCCCGACAGTGCCGTGACCTCAACAGCGCTAAGATGGGGGTGATAGACAAGGGCCAACAGCGACAGGATTGACAGTTCGGTAGGTAGGAGGGGCAAAGGATGTTTCGTCCCTACCGGTTAACACCAGCGATCCCGTCAACACCGTTGGTACGATCAATATGCAATGTAGGCGATACGATCATCGTCACCGGCGCCGCTACCTGTCCGCAATGGCAATTCACCACCATTTGGCATCAGATCAATCATCCAGACATCCTGGTGTATCGTATGCCGGTGATAGCAGTATTCCCCTAACGTAACGAAGAACGTCGCTTACCATCACGTTCTTCCACATGACCGCGAGCAAAATATAGAAAAGCCTCGCATCGATTTAACTCAGCTCCTTCTCCATCACCAGACTCGGCCAGCCCAACCGGGCATACCAGCCATCCAGGCGCCAGATTTCGCGGTAGCCAAGCCGCCGATAGAAGCGTTGGGCAGCAGTATTATGCTGCAACACTTGCAGCCGCGAACGTTCCAGTCCTCGTGCCTGAATCTGAGCTTCCAGCGCTCTCATCAACTGCTGTCCGGCACCATTGCCCCGCACTGCCGCAGATACAACCACTGAGTGGATCAACGCGCTGTGTGGGTTCGTATGGCGATACATCCCGAAAAGGGTACGGACCACCGCCATCGCCAGCTTGAGCGTTGGTACTACCCCAAGCTCACGCAGCGCAACCGCGATAGTTCCCTGCGGTGCACGTTCGTAAGCCGGTTCGGTGGGAAACTGCACCATGCCCGTTCCAACGACATGCTGCTGTTCATCGCACACGACCAACCGATTGTTAAGCGCAACTTCACCGTTTGCACGCAGGGTGTAGGCCAATAGCTGTTCCTGACCACGTTGAGAGCCACTGAGTAAACCGGGTAACTCGGCATGATACAACTCAACAATCAGTCGGGCCAGTGCGGATATATCGGCGCTGGTCGCAGGGCGAACGGTGAAAGCAGGCATATGATAAAAGACCTTCGACGTATTTCAAAATACTCACATCGAACCTATTGCTCTGGCGCCCACGGTGGTGATTGCCGGTTGAGAAATGCCCGTAAACCAGCCTGACCTTCGGCGCCAGTACGAGCAGTGGCAATTGCTTCAACCGACAAGCGACGTATTTCCTCGATGGAACCAGTACGAACGACCTGTAACAGAGCTTTACTGAGCGCAATCGCCCGTGGCCCGCCACGTAACAGATCACCGACCACCTGTTCCACCGCCTGATCGAGCTGTCCGGCAGGAACCACCTCGTGCACCAACCCAATAGCCAACGCCTGAGCCGCTTTGATCCGTCGCCCGGTCACAAACAAAGCGCGAGCGTGACCCAAACCAATTTTTGCAGTAACAAAGCGGGCAATCACTGCTGGCAGCAATCCCAATCGCACCTCGGTGAGACCAAACGTCGCCTCTTCAGCGGCCACAACGTAATCGGCGCAACAGACAAGCCCTACACCCCCGCCGAGGGTGGCTCCATGCACACGCGCAACAACCGCCTGCGGTAATGTATCAAGGGCGGTGAACATGTCATCGAGGCGCGACGCATCAGCCAGGTTTTCCTCACGCGAATAGGCAAGACTGGCCTGCATCCAGTTTAGATCGGCCCCAGCACAAAATGATGGTCCCTCACCTTGCACGACGAGCACACGGAGCGCCGGATCGGCCCGAATCTCGGTACAGATTTCGGTAATACCAGCAATCATCTCAGGGTTAAACGCATTATGCACTGTTGGCCGTTGTAATGTTAGGGTCGCAACCGGCCCGTCACGGGTGAGTGTAAGCACTGCCATGGCGATTCCCTTCCTTTGGTTACAAGTACCACCTTACCGAACTCATTGCAGGAGCGGCACAGCGCAAAGATAGTGACCATCGCAACGCTCTAATCCCTTCACAAGACCTACTCTAGGGGTAATTCGACACTCTCTAACACCTCAGCCAGTATATCGGCGTTGGTACGACCACGCAACGCCGCTGCCGGACGCACCAACAATCGGTGTTGCAAAACCGGCACGGCCAACGCCTTATAATCATCAGGTAGCACATAATCACGTCCGGCCAACACTGCTCGTGCCTGACCGGCGCGAAACAATGCCAGAGTCGCACGTGGACTCATCGCCAATGCCAGATCGGGGTGATTACGCAGGGTATGAGCCAGGCGGACCAGATATTCGCGTAACGATGGTGCTACCCGCACCGCATAGATCATCCGTTGCAAATCGGGAAGGTGTGAACCATCGACTGCTGCCGTAATCTGGGAAATAGGATGCTCACCGGTCAGCAGCGTCAACATCTGCAATTCTTCTTCCGGCGAAGGATAACCGAGGCGTATCTGGAGCAGAAACCGATCAAGCTGTGCTTCCGGCAAAGGAAAGGTACCCTCAAACTCAATTGGATTCTGGGTTGCGATAACCAGAAACGGCTCTGGTAACCGATGGGTCACTCCATCGATACTCACCTGTGCTTCTCCCATCGCTTCGAGCAACGCGCTTTGCGTGCGCGGCGTGGCGCGATTGATCTCATCGACTAGCACAATATGACTGAACAACGGGCCAGGTTGGAATACAAACTGACCGCTCTGAGGCCGGTAAACACTCACTCCGGTAAGATCGTTGGGCAACAGGTCAGGTGTACACTGCACCCGCTGAAAACGTAGCCCTAACGACAGCGCCAGGGCACGAGCCAGCATGGTCTTTCCAACCCCAGGAACATCCTCGATTAACACATGACCACCACACAGGAGTGCGATCAACAAAAGATCGACAGCAGCGGTCTTTCCAACGATTACCCGTTCCACATTTGTCCGCACGCGCTGGACAAAATCGGTAAGTAGATGCAGATTACTTAGCGAGGGAGAACGTTGCGCACTCACAGGAAGATGTCCGTCAACTAAAAGCAATCTCCGATATACAGATTATACCCGATTGGCAGAATCGGTTGACACTACCTAATCGCACATTATCCCACATTATCCCACATTATCCCACATTATCCCACATGGGTTACAGTGGGTGTTAAAAATTATTCGAGCAAATGTTCTAATCTCAACATGAGTTGCTATCTGTAGAAACCTGCTCCTCCTAGTTGGGAACGAGGTTTGCTCAGCCGCATGATAACGCGACTGCAAGTAATGTTCTACCATCAGGTGGGTAGGTTTGGAACGCGACAGGCGAAAAGGAGAGAGGAATAAGCGGGAGAAAGGCCATTGCTGCCCGCACCGACGGTGATCAGCGGTTATCCCCTTGTCATCCCGCCGAGTATGCTCGTCACCGCATTGGTAGGCGAGAATTCCTCTTCACCTCACGCTCCCCCTGCCTCTTCCCGTTTGGGAAGAGTGATAGAAGGAAGGTGAAGGGCGCCAGCTATGCACCGCAGGAAGAGGTTTAGAAGCCCGCGATGCCAGATCGTAGTTTTTCACCGAATCACCAGCGGAATGTAGGTACGCAGCGGCTGAGGAGTGGTCGGAGTCGAGTTTAGCACTATCGTATCACTGGTCTGGTAGATAGTCTCACCCCGACGAAGCTGCACAAACACTGTGCGTTCACCATTTCCTGCTGCCAGTGTCCAGGTATAATTCGTGACATATGGTAGCCACGCTGTCCAGTTAACACTATCATTACTCAGCCGCATCTGCTCTGCCCAACCAGCCCCATAAATGTACAGACTCACCATCGGCGAGGTGGTAGTCGCCGCTTCACCGTTGATCACGACCGGATACGTATTCCAGCGGCAGCCAAAGGTTTGTGACCAGAAATGACCATAGGTCGTGCCACTACGATAGGTATAACCGGCGCCCATCTCGCACAAACCATTCTGCAATATGTTCGCCCGATGCCCGGAGCTACTCATCCATCCGTCTAAGACAGCTTCAGGCGATGAGTAGCCGGCTGCCAGATTCTCGGCGGCAAGCGAATAGGCGTAACCGAAATCGGTAAGTCTTTGCCTTATACCACGGCCAAGACTGTCGAAATGCGACAGTGTATTCCGGCTAGCATTGTCTTCAACAATGAATATCGCCGCCTGCTGCAGGGTATCGTTACGCTTCAGCGGCGACAGGCCATTTGCCATCCGTATCTGATTAGTGAGTTCGATCACTCGTTGCATTGGATCGGTCTGGGCCAGTAGTGGTTTGGTCTGCGATGGTGAAACCGAAAGCGTCAGCGTGAGACAGAGCAATATGCCCAGCAGATAGAAAGAGTGGTTCTGCATCGATTGCCCCCAATGTTCAAATCGGTCAAACGTAGAGAAGCGTACCGCATCGCTCGAGCTTTCTTCGCATGATAGCAAGCCCGCGCTGTTGTAGGATGGAAATTTTGTTATCTGAAATCTGAAAGGTTTGCCAGCACTATGCCATATAGCGCCGCATTGCACGACAAACAACCCCTCATTTGCAACAACGAGCGTCTGCCTAGGCGACGGTATCGTCTCCGTATGATAGTTGTCAATGTCATCGCGCCTTTTCCGCTGCCTTACGGGCGAGAAAGAGGCCAGTAGAAGGTGCACGGCCCTTGAATGCGATGAGCCTTGCTGCACAAGCGATGGTAGAGGCTAAACGGATGGCACAAAGAACCTTGACGATCACTTGACCGATCAAGGTTTATCCGGTATAGTTACGTACAACTATTCAATAAATCTATTGAAAACTAAAAATATGAACCGAACGATAAAAGCGCACCTCTTTCAACAGATCGCCTTAGTGACTCAGGCAATGGCGAACCCCCATCGCCTCGAACTGCTCGACCTCCTCGTCCAAGCTCCACGCACCGTCGAACAGCTTGCGCATGCCACGGGAATGAGTGTGGCGAACACCTCACAGCACTTACAACGTCTGAAATAGGGTGGACTCGTGATTGGTGAACGGCAAGGAACGACGATCCGCTACCGTCTAGCCGATCCAGCAGTCATCCGTCTCTGGAATGAAGTACGAACCATTGCCGTCCAGCAACTTGCCGGCGTCGAACGAGCACTCGAACGGTACCGACCGAAGCGTCAGCAATTTCCAGTAATTACGATGGCAGAGTTACAAGCATGCATGAAGCAGGGTGAAATCGTTTTGCTCGACGTCCGTCCGGCCGAGGAGTTTGTTGCCGCACATCTCCCCGATGCAATTTCGATCCCCCTTAGCGAACTACCGGCCCGAATCGATGAGTTACCGGTCGATAAGCTGATAGTGGCCTACTGTCGTGGCCCACTCTGTAGTTATGCCGATGAAGCGCTATCGTTCATCATAGCCAGTGGTCGTCGCGGTGCGCGTTTGGAAGAGGGAATCGCCGAGTGGCGGTTAGCGGGGTATCCGGTCGTACCGATGTTGTGGTAAGAGAATGATCAAAAACCTAAGCTTGTGATGAGGCTCGATCAGGAATCTTCATAATGGTTAGGAGAACGGTGACGGGCAACGCATGCGTCTCCGCGACGCGAGAGGAACGGGTTGCGACGGGTTCAGTGCCGGTGCTGTGGAGCACGCTTGGCGACCCTCACTTTCCCTCAAGCCCCCTTCCTCTCCCCGTAGAGGAGAGGAGGGGGGAACGTGGGGTGGTTGGAGCGAAAGAATCATCCCTCACGCAATGGTCGCACGAGTACGGTACGTGCCCGATGAGAAATCTGGTTTTTTTGATCAGGCTCTAAGAGCATTGCCGTAGGCAATTTATTCCAGGGCAGAGGATCATTGCGTATGATTCCATCTCAATCTATCCCATCTCCCCATCGTACTCTCGGTTTACGTGAAAACTGGTCGCAATTTGCCTTGTTGGTACTCGTCAACGCCTTTGTCGGCGGTATGGTCGGGATCGAGCGTACCGTTTTACCGCTGTTGGCCGGGGAAGAATTCAGATTGGTCTCGTATTCGGCTACGCTTAGTTTTATCGTCAGTTTTGGTCTCGTGAAAGCTATCACGAACTTATTCGCCGGAGCAATGAGCGAATGGGCTGGGCGTAAACGAACGCTCGTTGTCGGCTGGATCATCGGCCTCCCCGTACCGTATGATCATCATGCTCGCTCCTGATTGGAGTTGGATCATGTTCGCGAATGTCTTGCTTGGCATCAACCAAGGATTATGCTGGTCAACGACTGTTATTATGAAGATCGATCTGGTAGGGCCGATGCGTCGTGGTCTCGCAATGGGCTTAAACGAGGCAGCCGGTTATCTAGCAGTTGCGGTAGCTTCATTTAGTGCTGGCTGTCTAGCAGCAATCACCAATTTGCGGCCAGAGCCTTTCTAGCTTGGTATCATATTTGCATTGGCTGGGCTGCTGATCTCCGTCTTTTTTGTACACGAGACAAAAGAATTCGCCATCATTGAAGCGAATCAGCGTCAACATCTCGCACCTGACACTACCAAACGAGAGACTTTTGTTTCCATATTCCTGCTAACAAGCTGGCGCAACCGCAATCTCTTTGCAGTAAGTCAGGCAGGTATGATCAATAATCTCAATGACGGTATGGCGTGGGGCTTATTCCCGGTCTTTTTCACAATGGCCGGATTGCCACTCGGCGACGTAAGTATTCTCGTAGCGTTGTATCCTGCGGTTTGGGGCATCCTCCAACTCGTAACCGGCGCCCTATCTGACCATCTCGGACGAAAACGACTGATCGTCGGCGGCATGTTGTTACAGGCTATTGCTATCTGGATTCTGTTGGTAGTCACCAATTTTTGGATATGGGCCAGCGCGAGCGCATTGCTCGGACTAGGAACGGCGTTGGTATATCCAACCCTACTGGCAGCAATTGGTGATGTTGCGCATCTGGGATGGCGCGCTTCAGCAGTAGGAGTCTATCGCTTTTGGCGTGATAGCGGTTATGTCATCGGCGCCGTATTAGCAGGTTTTCTGGCTGATATTCTGAGCGTACCCTGATCCATTGGAATTGTTGGGGGCTTAACCTTCGGTTCTGGTGTGTTAGTCGCCCTCGTTATGAAAGAACGAGGAGCGACGAAAAGTGCCTGATGGAATTGGTGAACATCAGCGCTTGCGAACCGGGGACGCAGAGACTTTACTCTTGTCCTCTCTTTCCGTGCAGAGATAGCCCAACAGTGTGACGCAAGCATCCCGCACCGTGCGGTCACGACGCCTTTACACCAACAATCGCGCACCGGATGTTCGCATAGTCGAGGGGTGAGCCACGCGACCATTGCGCACAGAGACTCCATAGCCGGGGCAGGGTTATTGTCACCCCTGCCCGCGCCGTGAACCGTACCTTTCGGCCTCCGTCGTGGAGAAATCGGCCAAATGGTTAGACGAGAATAGCGTAGTGCACAGAAAAGGTTTGGTCACACTATTCTCAGCTACTCCTCGGCAAAGAGTGGCGTTGAGAGATAGCGTTCACCATTCGAGGGTGCGATAAAAACGATCAGCTTTCCGGCATTCTCTGGGCGGCGGGCAACGCGCAAGGCAGCCGTTGCGGCAGCACCGCTCGAAATACCGACCATCAGCCCTTCTTCGCGTGCCAGACGACGTGCCATCGCAAAGGCATCTTCATTACTCACCTGCTGAATCTCGTCGAGAATACTGGTATTCAGGACATCAGGAATAAAACCGGCACCAATACCCTGAATCTTGTGCGGGCCGGGCTTACCACCTGATAACACCGGTGATGCCTCTGGTTCAACCGCTACAATCCGTAGACTCGGTCGACGTGGTTTGAGCACTTCGCCAATACCGGTCAGGGTTCCACCGGTACCGACACCACCGACCACAATATCAACCTGCCCATCGGTATCGCGCCAGATCTCTTCGGCTGTCGTCGCACGGTGAATAGCCGGATTGGCCGGATTCTTAAATTGCTGCGGCATAAAACTATTTGGGATTTCAGCCAGTAGCTCTTCAGCACGGGCAATCGCACCGCGCATCCCCTCGCTGCCCGGCGTTAATACCAGCTCGGCGCCAAAACCGCGTAGCAACTTCCGCCGTTCGATACTCATCGTCTCAGGCATCGTCAGGATCAACCGGTAGCCACGGGCTGCCGCTACCAGCGCCAGGCCGATACCAGTATTCCCACTTGTCGGCTCGATAATGACCGTCTCGCCAGGCCGAATGCGACCTTCACGCTCAGCAGCGTCAATCATCGCCAGACCGATCCGATCCTTGACCGAGCCAGCCGGGTTGAAAAACTCGAGTTTGGCGACTACAGTTGCGTGCGTGTCGTTTACGCGATTCAGGCGCACGAGTGGGGTGTTGCCGATGAGTTCGGTGATAGAGTTGTAGATACGGGCCACGGTAGGCTCCTTTGCACTAAACAGCGATGAACTTCTGTGTCTATTGTACGCAGATAGACGTAGAATGTCAATTTCTTGTGCAAGAAAGTCAAGTTTTAGAATGACAACAAAACGTGAAGATCATGCTATACTTGGCAACACAATCACGAACCATTGCGAGACAGAGAGGAAACCATTATGCGCGGTCGTGCAGTACGGGCGGTTGATCGAGCCGGGGGCGGAGAAGAGGCCATCCGCCTGACTCGCTGTGCAGGAACCTGGCTGGCCGACCCACCTGATGCAGCCGAACAAGAGCGTATTGCTGCGGCAGTACGTGCGCTGAATGGTCAACGAACATTGGCCCTTGAAATGCACCGTGATCCGGCAGCACTCGATACCTACTGTGTTGAACTCTTTCGTGATCCGATGTTCGATCCCCTGCACATCGGGCCAGAGATCATTCGTCGGATTATCGATAAGCTGGGTGAACCACCGGTCACCGATGAGACAAACATTACTGCCTTCTCAACCTATTTGCAGCAGGCAGTGCTCCTCTTCGCCTTACCCAATCCACGACGCCTCCTGGCAGCACAGTTACGTCGCTATCTCCCCCGCTTTACCGAAGCTGGCGACTGGAAAGCGGCAGTGGCTATCGATTACAGTGCGTTCCGTACTTCGCTTGGGAACGAGGTGACGCCATTCCTCGCCCAGATGACTCTCGCCGGACTGGCCGATTATTACGACGAATTGCCAGACTCCTGAGCAGGTAACGGTAAAGCGGCCACTTCTCCCCTCGCCGTGTGAGCCAAATACGAGATAGGAATGAGAGGAGGGGGCGGGGGTTCCTCGCTCGCCTCACTCATCCCTTCCTTTCGCGTGCGGAGATGGGAAAGGAGGCTTAGGGGTGATCAGAAAGCTGGGCTTTTGATGAGACTTGACAATAGTACACAATATCGTGTTTCGGGGAACGCTGGTGGAAAACACATACGTCTCCGCTACGCGATGGAACAGGGTTCCGACGGTGTCAGCGCCGGTGCTGTGAGCAAGAACGCTGGCCCTCCTCACGCAAGAGTCACATAGGTACGGTATGTGCCTAATGAAACGTTTTTGATCAGGCTCTTAGGGGATGGAGAGGGGTACCAGGCGAGCTAACCGGCATAGATACGACGGTTACGACGGTGTTACGCCCCGCCAGGCCGTGCGATGGCGCGGATCGGAGATGAGCATGAATGCGCGAATGACGGTTGCCGTGTATTAACCACGACCGAATCGGAAACTTTGAGACTCCTGGCCTAGCACCACTGGTAGTTGCAACAATTAAAAAGTATGGTATAATGCCTGCGCGTCAGGCCCCCATCGTCTAGTGGCCTAGGACATCACCCTTTCAAGGTGGAGATCGCGGGTTCGAATCCCGCTGGGGGCACCACGCAGGCGCACTGCTCATGCAGTGCGCTTTTTCGTCGATTGCTGATCTCTTCCGCCTATGCACGAACGTGGGTATGCAGGAGCGTACAGAATAACAGCTTGTGCAGCGCAGGAAAATGCATCTTCGCGCAAACGTTCTATAGACCATGATGGCAGAGAAAGGTGGCGGTAGCGCATGTGCTCCTCGAAGAGAAATTTTTCAGACCCACACCAATGGCGATCACTCTTCCCATAGACCCTGATCTAAAACCCAGACATCGAGCACGGTATGTGCCCGATGAGAAATCTGGGTTTTTGATGAGGCGCTAAGCGCACGGGCCGCTGGCCTACGGGTTAGCGGGTGCGCCGTGGGTGTCGGTGCTCGTCTGCGGAAGCAGGTTTGGGGCCTCCCCATCCTTGCCGGTGCGGAGATGGTCGCAATGACCGCATCCCACCCGGCGCGTCGCAGCGGGGACGCCAACCAATCGACACCGATGGCGCGGCCAGCGGTGTTGAACCACACGGGGACACCTAGGCCATCGGCGGGGTAGGGGAGCGCTCCATCACCTCAACGTTGAGGATCAGGCGCGCCCGGCGGAGCTGAACGGCCCGCGTGGAGCTGCCAATATTCGTTCGCTCCTGATCCCACGCCCCTTCCGCTCCCCGTGGGGAAGAGGACGGGGTTAGGGGGAAGGTGAGGCGTGCGCTGCAACACAGGGACCATCACGGCGCTGTCGTGGTCGAGCCTCGCCAAAAGCCCAGGTTTTTGACTCGGCTCTTAGCACTGCCCACCACAGAGAGAAACAATAGTGCCCGTTCAGACCCGCTCTGATGTCGCCCAAGCCGGTGGACGTTTCTCAACAAATGCCGCCACCCCCTCTTGAGCACAAGGCTCCATCATATTGCAGGCCATCGTCTGACCAGCGATCCGATAAGCTTCTTCGATAGGCAATTCAAGCTGGCGGTAGAAGAGAGACTTACCAATCGCAATCGACGCGGCCGGTTTAGAGAGTATTGCATCGACTAATCGTTGCACCTCGGCATCGAGTTCTACTGGTGGAACAACCCGGTTCACCAACCCTAGCCGCTGAGCGGTTTCTGCATCGATAAACGCACCGGTCACCAACATCTCGAACGCTGCCTTGCGCCCGATATTCCGTGACAGTGCGACCGACGGCGTCGAACAAAAGAGACCGACATTGATGCCGGAAACAGCGAAGCGAGCTTCGGTTGAGGCGACGGCAAGATCGCACATGGCCACTAACTGACAGCCAGCAGCCGTCGCTATCCCGTGAACACGAGCAATGACCGGTTGCGGCATTCGCTGAATAGTCAGCATCATCTGACTACAGCGATCAAAGAGGTCTTCATAATAGCTCTGTTCAGGATGGGCCTGCATCTGCTTGAGATCATGCCCGGCACAGAAAGCCTTACCGGCGCCGGCCAGAACCACGACACGGGCTTGCGGGTCAGCCGCAATCGCATCGAGCTCGCTCTGCAACGCAGCCAGCATCTCTTCCGACAACGCATTAAACTGGCGTGGCCGATTAAGGGTGAGGGAGACAACCCCACGATGATCAACCTCGCGTACCACGTATGGTTCGCCTGCACCTGCGTGCTCTTCCATTGTCATCCTCCTGATAGATGTGTTAGCGGGGGGTGATTACCATCATTGTACACGAAAATGAATAACAACGCGGGTGTTCCACCATTTCTACCTGCGTTCGGCTATGTCGAATAGAGGTATCGACAGAGACAATCGTTGACTCTATAATCGAAAGTACCGCGAAGAAAAAAATAAGCTAACACGCTGACGCGGCAACGGCGCTAGGATTTTATTTCACAGAGAGGTGGGGCATGACGGTATCCGAAATGGTAGCGGAAACCAGCGTGGCCGAGGCTCGTCCAATGAATGGACATGAGTATCTGGAAAGCCTACGCGATGATCGGGTGGTTTACTT
>Ga0308400_1000166_pt1 | contig 28896 bp, 21 predicted proteins | sample HotsprSampOS1265_FD_203451 | JGI IMG/M metagenome (GOLD analysis project Ga0308400, IMG submission 203451) | Hot spring phototrophic mat microbial communities from Octopus Spring, Yellowstone National Park, Wyoming, United States - 20060914_OS12-65 ...
CATGGTGGGATCGCTATCGCCAGCACGTTGCCACAGCGGCTGATTATCGTAAATACGATGACACCTTGCGGATGATAATTTCTGGTACTGATGAGCAACATGCGCAATTACTGGCCTGGTTGACAACCCGTACCGAAGCTGGCGAGCTGGTCTTTGGCGCCCACCGTTCACCGGAAGTGATGCTGACCTGTCTCATTTTCGAGCGGATGGGGCGCCAGATTCACTTTGTTGATGGTGCCGACGGTGGTTTTACCCTTGCTGCTCAAGACCTCAAGCAACGCCTTCGCGCTGCGAGACCGGTCAGCACCGGGGTATGATGCGGTTTGGGTCTTGGCTATCAATGACCTCAGCACCGTTTGGATTCAGCCGCACATACCGACCATCAGGTTGGAGTTCGCGGGCTCGCAGATTATCGGCAAGGTACGTCTTCAACAAGATTTCGGTCACGTACTGAATAGCACCGGGATCCGTTAGCGGGAAAAGCTCTTCAACCCGCCGATCCAGATTACGCTCCATCATATCGGCACTCCCGAGATAGATTTTCGGTGTGCCACCGCGGTGAAAGTAGTAGATACGGCTGTGTTCGAGATAACGTCCGACAATCGAACGAACGCGGATGTTATCGGAAAGACCGGGTATCTGTGGGCGTAACGAGCACATCCCACGAACAATCAGGTCAATCTGTACGCCGGCCTGAGAGGCAGCGTACAGAGCATCAATAATTTTCGGATCAACGAGCGCATTCATCTTAAATATCAGCCGACCATTGCCATGGCGCTGGTGCAGCGCAATCTCCTCTTTGATCAACTCGGTGATGCGCTGACGCAGATTGACCGGTGCAACCAACAGCGCGCGATATTCCTTTTGGCGACTGTAGGCTGTCAGGTAATTAAAGAGATCGACCACATCATCAGCAATATCTGAACGACAGGTCAGTAGGCCCAGATCAGTATAGACACGGGCCGTCGCCGCATTGTAGTTGCCGGTGCCGAGATGCACATAACAACAAATACCGTCAGTCTCCTGACGTACCACCAGTGCCAGTTTGGCATGGACTTTGAGACCTACCAACCCATACACAACATGCACACCAGCACGTTCCATTGCCCGCGCCCAGGTAATGTTATTCTCTTCGTCGAAACGGGCCTTCAGTTCGACGACAACCGTCACTTGCTTACCCTGCTCGCGGGCGTGCATAAGCGCCTGAACGATGGGCGAATTACGACCGACCCGGTACAGGGTTTGCTTAATCGCCAGCACGTGTGGGTCTTCGGCGGCGGCTTGAATAAAATCAATGATCGGCGTAAATGAATGATAAGGATGGTGTAGCAAAATATCTTGCTTCTTAATCGCTTCAAAAATATTGGGGGCATTCTTCAGCACCACCGGCAAACGTGGCACATACGGCGGGTCTTTCAGGTCTGGACGATCAAGTTGGGTCAGTTGCATGAGATCGCTCAGGCCAAGCGGCCCACGGACAGTATAAATATCTTCTGGCCCAACCTTCAGATTCGTTGCCAGCAACTGGCAGATACGGTCAGGCATTGCATTATCGATAGCTAGCCGCACCACTTCACCGAAACGACGTTGACGTAGGCCCTGTTCGATGGTTGCCAGCAAATCGTCGGCTTCATCCTCTTCAATTTCAACATCGGCATTGCGTGTCACCCGAAACGGATACACCTCGACCACATTCATCTTAGGAAAGAGTTTCTCAAGATGATCGGCAATCACCTGTTCTAGCCAGACGAAACAATGACAACGAGCGGCGGGAAGATCGTTTACCGGTGGACAAAGTTCAGACGGCAGCGGGATTAATCGGGGCAAGACCTCTGGTACCTTCACCCGAGCAAAGAGTTCACCTTTTGCCTGATCGTGAATAACGACAGCAAGATTGAGACTCAGATTAGAAATAAACGGAAACGGACGGCTTGAGTCGAATGCCAGTGGGGTGAGGACCGGAAAGATCTGACGATGAAAATAATCACTTACCCAAGCTCGCTGCTGTTCGTTGAGGGTTGTAGTATCGAGAATCATGATCCCCTGCTTGTAGAGAGCAGGCAAAAGTTCATTTAATAGCAGGTCTCGCTCTTGCTGGAGTAGTGGAATCAGTGCCTGCCGAATTGCGCTGAGCTGCTCGGTTGGGGTTTGTCCATCGGGTGAGCGCTTTTGGACACCGGCGCGGATCTGTTGTTTGATCCCGCTCACCCGGATCATGAAAAATTCATCGAGATTTGAAGCAAAAATGGCCAAAAACTTAATGCGCTCAAGCAGCGGGTTGCGGGGATCCATCGCCTCTTCGAGCACGCGACGGTTAAACTCAATTAAGCTCAATTCACGATTGAAGTATCGTGGTTCAGTAATAGTTTGGACTGATTGGGCAATCATAAACGAAAAAATCGCTGTTAACAACCAGACACCGCGAGCGCCTATCGCACATAGCAATACTAGGAAGAATATAACGTAATGTATAGTATAATCGTTCTCAACCGTTTGCACAAACCGGCCAAATGTGCTATACTTTTGCCAGCATGCGGGCGATTAGCTCAGTTGGTTAGAGCGCATCGTTCACACCGATGAGGTCACTGGTTCGAGTCCAGTATCGCCCACCACCTGTTGCGCGGCCAACTGGCCGCGCACTGATTTTCGCCCCGATGTGCGATCGCCCGCCACGTTTGCGGGTCGGTCAGAGGCAACTCGCTATGCGACCGCTTATTGCACGCGCCGAGATACGCGCACTGCTGAAGCCGACCACGACCACCGAACACAATGTACGGAATGTACTCATTGATGGTATCGGCGTCGGTATTGTAACCGGAGTCAGTGTCTTTCTGCCCATTTTCCTGGCTCGTCTGGGGGCATCAAGTTTGTTGGTTGGCTTGATCACCTCACTCCCGGCATTAGCCGGCGCACTCTTCGCCCTCCCGATTGGCCGCTTTCTTGAGCAGCAGCGCAATATCGTGGTCTGGTACTCGGGCATGCGGTTTTGGGTGTTGATCTCCTATGCGGTGTTTGGCTGCCTACCCTTCATCTTACCGCTGAACATCGTGCCGTGGACGATCATCATCTTGTGGGCTTTGGTGACCATTCCCTCGACCTTTGTTAATGTCGCGTTTACCATGGTCATGGGAGATGTTGCCGGACCACAGCGTCGTTATGCACTGATGAGCATGCGCTGGTCGAGTTTAGGACTGGCGACAGCGGTGACGGTTGCCACGGTAGGCGCAGTGCTTGAACTATTTCCTTTTCCATTCAATTATCAGGTAGTATTTATCGGATCAGTTGTCGGCGGACTGCTCAGTTTCTTCTTTTCGCGGTCGATCACCTTACCCGACCGCAATCCAACATCACGGCAACATGGCGCTGAATCGCTGCGTGATGCCCTCCGTCAGGCACCACTGCCATTTGTACAATACGCATTGAGTGCATTTGTGTTTCGGAGTGGGATTGCGATGGCGATCCCGCTCATTCCACTCTACTATGTGCGTGAAGCTGGGTTGAACGACGCCTGGATCGGTCTGATCAGTATGATCGGCAACAGTGTATTGCTGATTGCATACGCGGTATGGTCGGCAGGTGTACCGCGTTTAGGGAACAGAGGGGTATTGCTTGCCAGTAGTTTCGGTATGGCGTTGTACCCGTTTGGACTGGCTGCCACCGATATGCCCCTGATCCTGGCTGTACTGGCCGGGATAGCTAACTTTTGTGTCGCAGGGAACGATCTAGTTAACTTTGATCTAGTGTTGAGCACCATTCCCGCCGAACGGCAAGCGACATATATCGGGGTCTTTCAGACGTTGCAAAATCTAGCGCTCTTTGTTATGCCACTGATCGCAACGTTACTTGCCGACCACATTGGAATCACTGCCACCCTGCTGGTGGCCGGTCTCATACGCTTGTTGGGTGTGGCACTCTTTGCATGGTTGCGCATTGGGTAACTTGTGAAGCCGTCGCGTCATGAGTCTTCTATGGTGGCTATGTCACAACCCACACTTCGTACTATCTCGGTGATCCGTCGTGGCTATGGACGACGTTACACCGACTTACCAATTGATGAGCTGTCTCAGCAGCGAGTCATGATCGATTGCACAGGTGGCTATCTTAAACCAACAATGATTGATTTACAGCCTGATGATCTGGTGTACTGGCGGGAACAGGGACGATATGTAACTGCCCGGATCGAGCGTGTGCAACGCGATGAACAGCGTCTGATCGCTTGGCTGCGCGACGTAAAGGTGATGCCGGAAGACTTTTTTCCGTATTGAGCAGCTTGCTATGCGTTTGCCGTTCGTGTACAATGCCTGCGGTTTCTATAAGCACTGCGCAGCGCACTGAAATATATGTCGGTGATTGAAAACGTTGATCGGCGCTGGACTCCAACGGTAGAACAGCTTTGTTATACAGGGATTGCCATTCTGGCAATCATCAGTCGCCTGTGGGCATTGGGTGATCGGGCATTACACCACGATGAGACACTGCATGCAGCCTATTCCTGGTTTCTCTACAGTGGTCGTGGCTACATGCACGATCCTTTGTTGCACGGCCCACTCCTCTACTTTCTAGGTGCGCTGTTTTTCTTTCTGTTTGGTGATAATGACACGACAGCACGTCTTAGTGCAGCTCTGGCTAGCATTGCTCTCACGCTCAGCCCGATATTGTTACGCCCGGTGATTGGGCGACGGGCAGCATTAATGGCGAGTCTCTACTTACTGATCTCGCCGGTAGCCCTCTACGTTGGACGCTTTTTCCGTCACGACATTTTTTCGGTTGTTTGTGAAATCCTGGTATTCGTGGCAATTGTGCGCTACGCTGCCGATCCACGTCCACGCTGGCTGTACCTGGGAACAACAGCACTAGCGCTCATGCTGACCAACCAGGAGACGACGTACCTTTATATTCTGATCTTCGCTTTCCCACTCGCGATCCTGTTCTGCTGGCAGGTGTATCGACCGGGCATCGCCATCATTGCCGGTCTCGGTATCGGGCTGGCACTGCTGATATTTGTCTTGCCCGGTACCGCAGTAGTTGATGGTGCGCACCACGCCAAACGGGATGCCAACGGTTTGATTGAAGTTGCCCAACCCGGTCCTATCTTCGGCTGGCCACCACTCGAAACCGAAGACAACGGGTATGCTCTGCTGGTACGTAATCGGGCTGATACTGACGGTGATCGTACTGTCTGGGAGAATGCTGTGCGGTACCTGGCCGACATCGGTCGGTTTATAAACCATCCGGCGATCATCAGTGCCATCTTGCTGGTGACGATTGGATTGGGAATGTTTATCTGGCTGATCTGGTTTCGATGTGACGCTGCAGGGATAACACCATGGGATTATGCTATCGGGCGTGGTGAACCGGCTGCTCGCTTATTGCTCAGTCTGGGAACTGATCGGCGCTGGCAGGGCGCATTGATCATCTTCGCCACGATTTATACGCTCTTCTTTACTGCAATGTTTACGAACGTGCTAGGTCTCATCTCAGGAGTGGCCGGTTCGCTGCTCTACTGGCTGGCCCAGCACAACGTTCAACGTGGAAGCCAGCCGGCCCACTACTATGCAGTCATCTTAGCAACCTACGAGCCGTTACTCTGGTTAGGGATGATCATCGGCCTGCCATTGGTGATACAGGCAGTACGACAACGACGACCAGAGGCGTTTGCAGTAGGTTTGATTGCCTGGTGGGCCATCGCCTCGTTTGCGATATACTCCTGGGCCGGCGAGAAGATGCCGTGGCTAACGATCCACATGACGCTACCGTTCACCCTGCTGCTGGCATGGGGAGTGAGCAGGTTACTGGAGCTGGCCCAACAGCAGGTAATGTACTGGCAGCAATTATGGTCCGAGGCGGCAGTTCCGGCTTCTGTAGAGGATGCCGCAGCGGCTCAGCACATTGCTCCAAGTGGCGCCGGTGATCTGCCAGCGCAGAATACGACTAACCAGCGATGGCTTGATGATAATCAAGCAGGTTTCCTGGGCTTGCCCAGAGGTTCGTTGGTCGGATTTGGTTTGCTGTTCGGGTTGATCATCTGTCTAGGCTTTCTCTTGCTCTCAATTACGATTGCTGCTGGGCCAACATCACCCATTCAACCCTGGATGGCATTTCTCTTCACCCTAACACTCTTGCTGCTGCTCGTTATTGGAAGCTGGCTCCGTTGGGGTTGGATCGTGACTGCGACCTTAACCACAATCTGCCTGATCCTGGCGGTTGGCCTCTATACAGTGCGTGGCAGTATCCGTCTGGCCTACCAAACCGGTGACGTAGCCCGTGAGATGATGGTCTACACCCAGACTTCACCCGACGTCATGCGAGTAGTACGTCGCCTGGAAGAGGCAGCAATGCGACGAGCAGGAGGAACCCGCCTCCCGCTCATGTACGATAACGAGACGGTCTGGTTGTGGTATTTACGTGATTGGCCTGGCGCGATTGCAATACCAGGGGGAAGACTGAATGGGCCGCCACCTGCTGATGTACAGGCCGTGTTGATCTTGCAAGAGAATCTCGACCGCTACCCCGAAAATCGCACTTATCTCCAGGGATTTGTGTTGCAACGTTACCCCTTGCGCTGGTGGTTTCCAGAAGATCAGGTGTATCGTATCAGTAGATTCAATGGTGGATCGCTTCTTGAACGCCTGTTCCGCAATCCGTTCGATTACGAGACCACAGCGCAGTTGTGGCGATATTTGATGTTCCGGCAACCACCTGCCGGTTTAGGCTCAACCGATTTTGTCATTGCAGTGCGACCAGAACTGGCCCGCCAGATCGGGATCGGCCTCGGTGGTACGCTACATATGGAAAATAGCAGATAGACGTTCTGGTTCATCAGGTTATGACAACACAGATATTCTCAACCGGGCAGGTGCTTAACCGACGCTTGCGCATAGACTGGCTCACCTGGGAAACAGCGGCCTACACCTTGATCGTTATTGCCAGCATCGTAGCTCACCTCTGGGGTCTGGATCGCATGGCCCTCCACCACGATGAATCGATCCATGCCTGGTCGAGCTGGCGGCTTTACACCGGCGCGGGTGCCTTCTCGTGCTGGAATGGTCTTGATGAAAACGGAAACGCACGAGGTGGCCTCTACCACGAGACTTACTGCTACGATCCGGTCTATCATGGGCCGTCACTCTATTTTCTGACGGCACTTGCCTACTTTTTGTTTGGCGATGGCGATGCCCAGGCCCGCTTGCCAATGGCCCTGGCCGGGATTGGTCTGGTGGCATCAGCCTGGTGGCTACGACCGTACCTTGGGCGCGGAGGAGCACTGGTTGCAGCACTGTTGCTTGGTTTTTCACCATCTTTGCTCTACTACACCCGTTTTGCTCGTCACGATGGCTTAATGGTGTTGTGGGAGTTGTGGATGGTGATCGGCGCATTACGGTGGATCGATACCGGTCAGCGCCAGTGGTTGTACCTGGTTGCCTTAGCCCTGGCACTGGCTATTGCAACCCATGAACTGTACTATATTTTGCTTTTCATCTTCGGGGTATTCGTGTTAATGCGGTTGCTGGCCGAGAGCCGTCTGGCCCGTTATCAAAATATTGTTCTGCTGATCGTGATCGGTCTGTGCCTGGTGCTCATGGTCCTCAATCCGCCGTTACCGTTTGGGCGCGGCCTGTATGTTGGCGAAAAGGCATTCCTGATCGCGTCGGCACTAGTGCTGGCCTGGCTGTGTCAGCGCTTGTGGCCGCCCGAACCGGTGTTGACCACTCGTTTGCGTGCATTGTGGCAAGAGGAACGAACGACTCTCTGGACGGCGCTGGCTATTCTCGGTGGAGTGTACCTGGTGCTCTACACCAGTTTCTTTACCTATCTGCCTGGCGCTATTGATGGGATTACTGCCGGTCTCATCTACTGGTTGGGGAGCCAGCAAGAGTATGCACGTGGTGATCAGCCTTGGTATTACTACCTGATGCTCCTCCCACTGTACGAACCAATGGCAGTCCTCAGTGGGTTTGGTGTTGTGATCGCAATGGTGGTTGCCGTTGTGCGACGGCAATGGTTCGCCAGGCAAACGGCGCTACCTACGACCGTTGAGGAAACAAGCGATCCTGCCGGGCAGGATGTTGACGAAACAGCGCGACTCGTTGCTCCAGCGCCATGGCCCCTCTACCCGCTGTTGATCGTCTTCTGGTTCTTTACGGCAACCATCATCTTTTCGTGGGCTGGCGAAAAAATGCCTTGGCTGGTTGTGCACATGGCGCTGCCGGGGAATCTCCTCGCAGCGTGGGTTGTCGGGAGCATGATCGATGTCGTCAACCGAGCACGGGTCGGCCGGCACATCTGGCTCATTCCACTCCTCATCCTCCTCTTGGGGGTGGCTGTGGGCGTTGCCTTCTGGCGGTTGAGTAGTGGTGGTCAGACGGCGATATTGCAGGCCATCATTCCACTCCTGATCATTTTCGGGTTGATTTATGCCTTCCTCTCACTCATCACTCAACTGCATTTGCGTGCAGTCAGCGCGGCGATTGGTCTGACCGGCGCCGCTTTACTGGCCGCCTACATGATTCGGGCAACGTGGCTGGTGGTCTATGATCACCCAGATGTACCTATCGAACCACTGATCTATACTCAGACCGCACCGGATGTACCACGCTATGCGGCTGATATTCGCGAGTTGGCGATTAATCTTACTCGGGGCAACCGGGGGCCACAAGACCCCACCGGCGGGTTGACTATGCCACTCATTCTTGATGGTGGCGACAAAACCGCCGAAGGCTCATTAGCCTGGCCATTGCAATGGTATCTGCGTGATTTCAAGAATATCAACTGGGTGAATGGGAGCGAATTGGGTCGTGTGCCATCAGTTGATCAACTGACCGTAACAATGCCCGATGGCAGACGTGATCTGGCTCCGATTGTGATGCTGTATCGCCCCTTTGTGACTGACCGACTCCGCGATATACTGCGCGAGTCGTATGTACAGCCTTACGGTCCAGTAGGAATGTTCAACTGGTGGTTCCCAGAAGGCAACAAATGTGCACCACAAAGTCCTGGATATAAACGATTTTATTACAGTACCTGGACGGCAGCCGCAGCCAAAGAAGATTGTGGCCGTGATCTCAGTAACGAGCTACACGGGCCATTTGACGTGTTACTCTGGCCATTTCAACGTGAAAACTGGCCGACGTTGGGACGTTATCTCCTCTTCCGTCAGCTTCCTGAACCGCTCGTACTGAATGGACGCGAAGTTGAGGTGTGGTTGCGCCGTGATTTGGCCGGAGGAGTTGGGCAAACCACAACGGTTGTCACAGCACCTGAACTACGGCTGGCTGCGCTAAACGAGATTCGACTGTCGAATGGCGGTAATGGTGCAACCGGTATCGCTATCGATCAACAAGGACGAATCTATATTGCCAATACATTCAATCATCGGATCGAAATCTTTACATCTGATGGTTCACTCATTCGCAATTTCGGTACCCAGGGCAATGGCATTGATCAGTTCTACGAACCACGCGGTCTGGCCTTCGATCAGCAGGGCAATCTCTATGTTGCCGACACCTGGAACGCCCGCATCGTCAAGTACAACGCCGACCTCCGCCCGGTAGCAAGCTGGGGCAGTGGCGACATGGATCTCGGTGATGGGCGACGGGCAACAATCACTGAAGGTGACCCGGTACGTAATGCGGCTGCGCCATTGGGCTTTTTCGGACCACGTGGTGTTGCCGTAGATGCCGATGGAAATGTCTACATAGCCGACACCGGTAACAAACGGATCGTTGTCACCGATAGCAACGGTCAATTTCTCTACCAATTCGGTGGTGCCGGCAGCGCCCCTGGTCAATTCAATGAACCGACCAGCCTGGCGTTTGATGCCGCCGGTAACTTGTATATCGCTGATACCTGGAACGGGCGTGTACAGGTCTTTGCTCGGGCTGCTGATGGTCGGATTGACCCGACGCCATTGGCAACGTGGCCGGTACCAGGATGGCAAGTCAATACGTATGATGATCCAATGCTGGCAGTCAGCCCAGAGGGTACTGTGTATGTAGCAGTGCCAACCCGACAGCACGTGCTCACCGCCCAGGCTAACGGTTCGCCGCTACTACGCTGGACGGGAGTGGGCAGTGATGGCGTACCAATCGTCAGCCCGAGTGGCATTGCTGTAGCCGCTGATGGAAGTATCTGGATTGTTGATCGACTCGGCGGACGAGCTGCACGCTTCAGCTTACCGATGCTTGCACCATCAACGCCATGATGATCACCGATTTTCGTCACCTCAATCATACCGTTTCACCGGCAGCCTCTGAACTAAGCGAAGCATGGCAGCGGAGTCTTAGTCGGCTAGGTGATTACACTGCCATCGTGGTAAGGGCATTGAATCTGCGTCCACAGGCTGCCAAGTTATACCGGCAAACCGAACATCATTTGCTGGTGCGGCTCACCTTACCTGGCGAGCATGTCATTTTGCGCATTTCCCCAGAAGACGATTTGGCAGCGCATACCACGTTTTTACGCGGTCTGGCTTTGAGTGGTATTCCCGGTGCACGGATCATCCAGCGCGATCTGAGTAAGACATTCGTACCATTTGCGTACACACTTGAAAGTTTTGTCGCCGGGCAAACAGCAGCCGAGTTACACGATGAGCACCTCTTGTACGGTATTGCTCGTCAGGCAGGGCGAGCATTACGGCGATTACACCGTCAAACAATGCCCGGTGCCGGACGCCCAACAATCAATGGCCGTTGGCCACGGTTGAGCTGGCGGCATGTGTTGATTGCCATTGGGCAGCGCCTGGCCAGTTTACCAACCCCACAACTCATCTTCAATCCGGAAGAGGTTGCGACACTGCAAACCATTCTTCAAGACCCACGGATCGACTGTGCAGTTCCAGTATTGATGCACGGGAACTTCGGCCCGCAGGCGGTACGATGTACGGTTGGTGGTCAGCATGTACACCTGGAAGCGCTTGAAGAACCGGGATGGTTCGTCAGTGGTGATGGTTTATTCGATCTTGCGTTTGGGATGCGAGCACATCTGCCAGCAGCTTGGCGAGAAGGACTGTACGAAGGATATTGCAGTGCTGGCATGCTCGATCCGGCAGAGACTGAACGGTTCCACCTGTTACGCCTGTTAAGCTGTGCATGGAGTGCATGTGATCGCTATGCGCACGGATTGCCGCACGAGCAGGATGTGGAAGAAGTTCGGCGTATGTTGGCGAGCGTGGCATCTGGTTGACAACGTTTCGTCGTTCAGATCGAGGATGAAACATCAGCCGGCGCAATGTACAAACACCAGTTGGGACGGTTTGTAAACTACCCCTCCGCGATAGTACGATGTGCACGAGATACCTCTATCGGGGCAAGGCACCTCCTTGCCCACTTGCCAAACGTTTTATCGGTGTCAGGCTTTGCGAGTCGTGTTGTACTCAGGAACGTTTTATCCATCGGTTCTGAGTAGACACCCTCTCACTCTAATGTACGCAGGTACGCCATCAAATCAGCCATCTGCTCATTGGTGAGCGGCATAGGTGGCATATAACCAATACTGCCTGATCCACCAGTTCTAATCCATTCGGCAATATTCGCTTCACTACGCTCTTTCCCATTCGGCAATAGCCCCTGATAGTCTACCCCATCAGGCAATTTTGGCCCCTCGATACTGAACAACCCGGCCAGACCTGGTCCGAGCAACATGGTAGTGGAAGTAGAATGACAACCCGCACACGAAGCAAAAATCGTCTTACCTCGATTTGGATCACCTTTCGCCGAGAGCGACGTATCAGCAAGTGCTGGTGGCAATTCAGTATTAGCCACACTAGCCGCTGCCGAAGAATTGCTTAATGCAACAACTTGATGGGCTGCGTTTCCCTGATCAGTAGTGGCAGGTTGGCTGATTGCAGCCACTGCCTGGTTGTTAGTGTCGGAACTGGTTGAAGACGTGTGAGTGGTGCTAGCACACGCCGCAAGAATGGTTGATAGAATCAACACATACATCCAGTAAAGCACTTTTTGCATGGTCTTCTCTCCTGTGAGTAGATAACGTCTAACACTGACGGAGTCGTTACCAATACCAGAATTTGTCAATGCCCGAGTCGCTTCACCAGGTTCGATCTAACAGCATCTCTTTCCAGGCTTTTCGGCGCTTTCAGATTTTGGTCGTGTTTGCCACGGATGTCGTTCACACCCGCATGACGGTCCTCGATCCACGCAGTCCCAGGGTGCGCGAGCCGCTGATCCAGGTTGTATGGTCATTCTGGATCAGGACTACCCGTCAATGGTCAGGGTGAGTAAAACCTGCCCTTCCTATGCGCAATCACGGTCATCAGTGGTGAGATGATAGGGAAACGGTCGCAGAGCACATCAGAACGAGAAGCTGCACGTGCCCTGCCTGATGCTCTGTGGATAGGTTAAGAACCCGACACTACTACGCTCGTTTCGCTTTCCGATCCCCGTTCCTCTCACCTGGAAAGGGTGAAAACTCCGAACAGCCCTCATCGCTTTCCTTACCCCTGGTGTATTAAGATATAAGTAGTATAGTTTGTCGATCTATGATCGGGAAGATCCAAAGAAATCAACATCGTGATCTGAACGGATCGATCCAGGCATATTTCTTATCGCTTTCGTGTATACAATCTTCCACGTTACGAATAATTTTTCCACTCAGCAAAACAGAAACGACAGCTCTGCATGGATACTGTGCTATCGTGGACTAGGCATGGAGCCGTTTAGATGAAGAATGAAACATTCTGCCTGGCAGGTATTGCCCATGGCAGAAGGGCTAGGCACGAACATCCTGCTTGTTACCGCACCGGTCGAGACGGAAGCCCGAAGCTCCGTGATGGTAGTGATCCCCTACAAGGATGCGTTATCGCAACGACGACGTAGTGGCAAAGTGTCGGCAATTATGCCCGTCACGGTGGGCTGACGCTGCGCACGGTTATCGCCTATCGTCTCTATCCAAACCCAAACCGCTCCCATAAAGGGAGCGGAAGGGAACGTTGGCACAAACAACTATCGGCAAGGGAACGTCAATCACTCCCTCAGACCTGTGTTACGAGTGCTGCGCAGCGAGTGTTGACCGTGGGTAAGTGGTTGGATCGGGGGTTACTGTGGGTTCAGGGGTCGGGCCAGTATCAGTCCAACCCTGGCTTTCGAGGGTCATCGGTACTTCGGCAATCACCATATCGTGGTTGCAGACAATCTGGCAAGCAAGACGGTACTGTCCAAGGAGACCTCGTTCGCTCAATTTGGCGTATTCAGCAACAGTCATCTCTTCAGGCTCGCCTTCGGCAAATGCAACCCGGCAGGTAGTACAGCGGGCATTTCCGCCACAGCGATGGCCAATCGCGATCCCAGCTTGTTCGATAGCCAGCACCAGCCTGGTTCCGGCCTCAACATTCACTGAACGCTCACCAATGGTGATTACAGGCATAATCCCTCCATCACAACTTCTTCTTACAATAGGGATATATTTTCAAACTACCATCAAAAGAGTATCTCGTCAACCAGACATAACCGTAGTCAGAGCTTTTCAGAGTTTTCAGTGCCCGTGCTGCAAAGCGTGTCTAGCCTCTTCACCCTCCCTCAATCCCTTTCCGTCGTTGGAATGGGAAACAAACGCGCCCCTGCATACGTTGAGAACGGGGCAGCAACCCACCTCTGCAACTCTTCTATATCCTTTATCACCACTTCTAGGTAGGGGAAAAACTATGAAAAACCCTCACTGAGTACCAATTCTGTCAATACTATCCTGACAATCTGTTCGGTACCAGTGTACGCACTAACGATCATCAACTTTCTTCATCAGCAACGTCACATAAGCGCGAAGTTCTGCAGCGGTGCTACCGGTAGCGGCATCAACGATCTGAGAATCGGTGAAGGAGCGCAGCAGGTTGTGGACGTTCCTCAGAGTACGACGTGCAGCTTCAGGCTGATGAAGCTGTATATACACATGTGCCATCCCAATATACCCGACAATCATTGATGGATCGAGATACACACTACGGCGGTATGCTGCCAATGCCGTTTCGAGTTGACCATGATGCTCAGCGATTTGGGCCTGTAAATAGTAAGCCGGGGCAAACAGTGGGTATGCCTTCATCAGAGCTTCAACTTGCGCCTGTGCCTCCTCCCAGGCACCCCGATCCGCAGCAGCATGAGCGATGTGAAGTAACTCTTCGGCAGGAGCAAGCGCAGTTTTTGATGCGATAGGAGCCGAGGTAAGCAAAGTACGAGAAGCTGGCGGTTGAGAAGGTGAAAGAGATAATGTCGTAAGCGACGGATTCAGCGACGATTTTATTGCTCTTGGCACAGAATGATCTGGAGTTGCTGCTGTGGTAAAACAAGGCGCGTGTACTGGTTTACGGTAAAGTACTGTCCCAGGTGCATTATGGGTTTCGAATTGTCGGAAGAGCACAACATTCGGTTCGGAATGACCAACAACTAACCAGCCACCGGGAGTAAGGGAGTCGTAGAGTCGCTGTACAACCTGCCGGGTAGTTTCCTCATCAAAATAGATCAGGACATTACGACAGAAGATAAGATCAAAGGCCACAATCCCCAAATGAGGGGCCGGATAGTTCGGTTCAGCGAGATTGAGTTGTGCAAACGTAACCGTTCGTCGGATGTCGTCACGTAAACGCCAGTATTCCTGTTCAGCCACAAAGTAGCGGTCACGCAGATGATCTGGTGTTTCACGAAATGACCATTTGCTGTAGCGAGCTTCACGAGCACGATTGAGAAAACGGCGATTGATGTCGGTAGCAAGAATACTCACCTGCCATGGCGGATGGGAGGGCAGTACTTCATGGAGGGTGATTGCCAGCGAATAAGGCTCTTCACCAGTAGCACAACCTGCACTCCAGAGACGTAGATAGCGCACGGCTGCACGGCGCTGGATCAGATCAGGTAGGATTATTTCACGAAGTGCGGTAAATTGTGCGGCATTACGAAAGAAATAGGTTTCACCGATGGTAAGTTCAGCGATAAGTTCATCCCATGCTGAAGGGTAACATTCAACCATCTTCAAGAGCTGTTCAAGACTCTCTGCACCGAGGCTCAATGCTGCACGTTGCAAACCATATATCAGGTCAGAACGACGTTGTTCAGGGTAACACAATCCGGCACGTTGGCGCAGTAGTGTTGTAAACCGATCGTAAAGCTCGGCAGACAGCATAGGCTCCTCTCAAGCATACTACGGTTTGCTGGAGATTTTTCCCAGCATTGCCATAATCGATAGCCCCAATTGCTCAAGTGGTAATTCGTGATGTACAGCACCGTGTGCCTTGTGGCATACCGTATACAACACATGAGGCCTCGTCTTGGCCGAATGTCGTACCTCCGGCCCGAACCAGCTCAACAAGCCCTTGCGCACCATCATCACCCATACCGGTTAAAATGACTCCTATACCACTCGCACCGTAATGATGAGCCACGCTGGTAAACAGACGATCAGCACTCGGACAATAGCGATCAGCCGATGTATGTGGTTTTACATCAACCGTATGTTGCCGGGTAATCTCAAGGTGACAATCATCTGCTGGAAGGTAGACGTGACCGGGTATCAGCAGGGTCTCTTGATGAACGATGCTTACCGGCAACGGAATGACACTGTTAAGCCACTCGGCCAGGGCAGACATAAATCCCGATGTGATGTGTTGCGCAATCACAATTGGTAACGGAAAGTCACGACCCAGATCACGCAAGAGCACTTGCAATGCTGCCGGACCGCCGGTTGAGGCGGCGACAGCTAGCAAGGCATACTCTTTGTCAGCACGGTATGACATCCGTTTTGAAAAGACACGCGGTGGATGACGTGTGACCACCTTCACACCAGCCATTAAGCGTAAGGTGCGAATCAGATGGTCACGATCAGCAGCACTGGCAGGATCGGTAGGAACTGCTGGTTTACGCACTACTGCCAGTGCTCCAGCGGCTAATGCTGCCATCGCACGTTGTTCGGCATCACCAGAACTTGAACTGAAGAGAACGATTGGCGTCGGGCGTTGTTGCATAATCTGTCGGGTAGCTTCGTAGCCATCGAACACCGGTAAATGAATATCCATAGCTACCACATGTGGACGCAGTCGCAACGTTGATTGGACTGCTTCCTGACCATTCATTGCTGTGCCTACCACGACCAGATCACGTGTTGTATTGAGGTAAGAGCGAAGAAGTTGTAATTGGCTTGGAGAGTCTTCAACTAATAAGACTCGGATTAGGTCGTTCACACGGTTCATACGGTTTTCCCGGCAATGCCGAACAATTTTTTGCCAGCATTACCTCTACAATTTGATCTGACAACCGAGATTCTTTCCTGCCAAATATAACATCGTAATCTCAAGCAGGTATGGCTTTGACTGTCTGGCGTGGATTGGCATACTCTAACAGTGACGATGAGTTGAGCACAAGGATGATCTGATCATCGATACGCAACGATGCCTGTAAGAGTTCACTCCCATACGATAATGGAGCTAGTCTTTCCGTAGGTACTTGCACAACATCGTACACTTCGTCGACCAGCAAACCCAGTGAAGGCTGTGTAATGTTGGAACCGAGAATAATCACCAGACTATCGAGCGTTACCGAACCGGGCTGATCGAGTAAGACATGACCTATCAAAACCGGTAATAGGTGACCGTGAAAATGAAGTAAACCGGCTATTGCCGGGGGTGCATCAGTCAAAATCGTTAAAGCCGGTAGACGAACAATCTGGAGCACAAATGTTATCGGCAGCGCAAATGTTTGTAGACCAACCTGAAAGGTGATGAAAGAACGATCCATCATAATCTTTGCCCCGTTGTGGTGATTTCATCGTATTCCGTATCATCAACACCTACACAATGCCGATGCGAAACTGAATATGGTAGCCAAAAGGCGACGGTTCGACCTTAACTTCATCGATCAGATGGCATGCAGCTTTTACCGATGGGAGATTGGTGACGCGATGGTATGACTCTCGTTCCGTGTCACATTCAATGACCAGTGCGTGGGTACGGCCACTATCGTCACAGTGGATGTTTATATCACTGGTACAGAACTGATGTATCAATGCCCGTAAGATTTCGCTAATCGCAGCGGTAATCTGGGCCTGTTGCGCCGGCGAGAAGCCCAGCGTGCGCGAACTCTGCCGCAGCATTTGGCGAAGAAGAATAAGATCAGCTTCATTGCTGACCGTGATCATTTGCGTCGGTATATGTTTCATAGTGCAATCTCACAGCAAACGTGCAATAGTTTCCAGAAGCACTTGTTGATCAAAGGCACGTTTGACGATATACGCATCAGCGCCTGCTGCCAATCCACGTTCACGATCGACCTGGCTATCGAGAGAAGTGACGAGCACAATCGGTAGATGACGGAAGGCAGGATCGGTGCGAATCTGGTGTGTCAGATCAAACCCATTCAGCCGAGGCATATCGATATCACTTAACACAAGCTGGCAGCCACCCTGATCCTGCAAATTATGCAATCGTTCTAACGCTTCTTGACATCGGTAGCCAGCACAACCCGATAGCCGGCGGCTTCGAGAATGTTCTTTTCTAAGGTGCGTGTCGTAATCGAGTCATCAACCACGAGAATTGTCGGCGGATGAGAAGGCGTCGTGTTGCCAGCCGGTAAGGAGACGGCATAGTCAGCCATCAAAGCTGCCCGTAACAGATCAACTGCGTCAAGGATCGGCGCAACACTGCCGTCGGCGAGAATTGCAGCACCACTGATAAAGCGAACCCGTTTTAGTGGTGCTGGAAGACGATGGACGACGAGATCGATCTCTTCACCAATATCGTCAACAAGGCAGGCAATCTGTCTTTCGTTACTTCCAATCAATAACGCCGGTTTGGGCGTAACAAGATCAATCGCTGTATCTGATGTATAGCCAATCAGGCGGGCCAGAGAAATGAGTTGCACTGGCCGACTATCAACCAGTAAGACGGGGCGTCCTTCAAGGATATGAATCTGTGAGCGGTTTACCTGCACAACACGGCGTAAGTTATCGACGGGTAAGGCAAAGAGTTGACTATGCACAGAAATCAACAGGCCATGAGAACGCATCAGGGTGAGAGGAAGGGTTAGGGTAAATGTCGTACCCTGATCGGGTACACTTGTAACGGTTACGCTACCTCCCATCCGCTCGACGGTAGTACGGACTACATCAAGACCAACCCCACGACCTGATAACTCACTTACTTTTGATTTCGTTGAGAAGCCTGGTGTAAACAGGAGATCGAACAGTACTGCATCATCGGCATGTTCGATGTCACGTTTACTCAACAAGCCCATCTGCAGCGCACGCTGTTTGATACCCTCTCGATCAATTCCCACTCCATCGTCGCTAATCACAAGACTGAGCCGATCACCACTGACACCGGCTATCAGCCGAATCAAACCGACCGGCATCTTGCCCTTTGCCTTCCGCACATCAGGTCGTTCAATCCCGTGATCAATCGCGTTGCGTAGCAAATGCAGACAAATCTCATACACCTGATCGAGCACCTGGCGATCAGCTTCAGCGCCAGCATCTTCAACCACAAACTCGACCTCTTTACCAGCGCTTCGGGCTAGATCACGCACATGCAGGCGTAACGAACCGATAATTCTACTCAGGGGTGACATGCGAGTGCGTTGAATTTGAGCCTGCATTCGGGTGCTAATCTCAGCCAGGCGGTCGTAATGATCACGAGCCTGGTAAGCAAGCTGAGCCAGCTTTTTGCTAAGCACACTGATGACTTCATCAGCCTGTTTAAGCGTTTCAGCAACGATCAGTTGGTTTCGTGGCATAACAGCCCTATCGGTATCCGATGATCTTTGACGTAAGACCGGTGCTGTCCGCCGCCAGGTTCGTTGCCAGCGCTCAGGTATCTGTACCAGTTCATGCAAGTCACGGGCAAGCTGACGAGCACGCAGCGTGCTTGTTAATAGCTCACCCATCTCACTCATCAGACTGTCGAGAATGGCAACATCAATCCGAATACTTGTTTCATTTGTAAAGGGTACGGTGGACGGTCGCATAATCGGTTCAGAGGTAGCAGGTGGAGACGAACTGACCGCTCCGCCATCATTTGTACCCTGGCCGATTGATATGAGATGCGCAAGCAGATCGTTCAATGTCTTCTGATCGCTCATCTGACCCGGCACGGCCTGCTCCATCAGTACGCCAATGACATCAAGTGCCTGATAAATCACATCACAGACATCGGCAGTAAGAGAGAGCTGGTTTTGCCGCAATGCAGCAAAAATATGCTCGATCTGATGGGCAATCTGCTCGACGCTATTAACACCGGCAGCGCGTGCACCGCCTTTCAAACTGTGAGCTGCGCGAAACAGGCCATCAATAAGCTCACGGCGATGCGGATGATCCGGATTGCGTTCCAGATCGAGCAGAATTTCAGTGATGGTCTGACGATGCTCAGCCTGCTCGGCTCGAAAGACGGCTAGTACCTGAGCCTGGATGTCGTCATCTGAGAGCATAGCGACCTCTTGGACAGATGAGCGTAAGGTTGTCGTCCCAATATTGGGAAGCATTCCCTTGCTCAATCAATTAGGTAGTATTTTAGATACCCATAAACAACAGTGTTTTCTGTATGTAATCCTACTGTAAATCAGGCAACCATTAGGTGGGTGTACATCGACCTAGAGACGATAGATTGCTACCGTCTGCTGCAATTTCTGGGCCAGCGTATGCAAATCCTGCGCAGCCCGTTCGGCCTGACGAGTCGACGCTAATGCTTGAGTAGTTGCCGCTGGATATTTGCCATCGCCTGACCAATCTGTTCCATACCCACCATCTGCTGCTGGGCTGCCGCTGCAATTTGAATATTCGCCTGTGCCCCATTTTCGACCTCGCTAGCAATACGGTGAATAATCCGTCCGGCCTGGGCTGCGAGGGCCACACCCTGTTCAACACCTTTGGCTCCCTCTTCGGTCACCATCACTGCTGCATTTGTCGCTTTTTGGATTTCGGCTAGAATATCACGCACTTGTTGCGCTGCCGCCTTCGAGCGTTCAGCCAATTCACGCACATGTTGGGCTACCACTGCAAAACTCTTCCCCTGTTCACCAGCACGGGCTGCTTCGATTGCCGCATTCAGAGCTAGCAGATTACTCTGATCGGCTAATTCGCTTACCGTCGTCATAATGACGCCGATAGCCTGCGTTTGTTCCGCCAGGCCAAGTATCGTTTGCGCAATCGTTTCAACCCGACTACGGATCTGGTTCATGCCATTGATAGTATCTTCCACGGCTTGCGCCCCTTGTTTGGCTATCTCCAGCGCATTTTGGCTATCGTTTGCAACCTGAGTCGCTTGTTTTGCAGTTTGCACGGAAATGGCCTTCACTTCATCAATGGTGGTAGCCGTTTGCGTTAATGCAGCCGACTGTTCGGCTGCGGATGAGGCTTGTTGGGTGGTAGCAGCCAGAATTTCAGCCGCAGCAGTGGAAATATCCGCATTGGCACGCTGCACCTGGGCAGCAATCGTCCGTAACCCATCAACCATCGCATTGAGTTGTTTACCGAGCAGCGAAAGATCATCGCCGTTGTTAGATACTTGTAGTCGTACAGTGAGATTTCCACGGGCAATTTCTTCGGCGAACACACTGTATTCTCGTACCATTTGTTCGAGATATTCCTTAGCTACTTTGGTAGCATTTGCAGCGCGTAATTCTTCATTTGCCCGTCGTTGTTCTTCAAGTTGCCGACGAATGGTTTCGGACATTTGACGAAACGCGGTTGCCAGTTGCCCGACTTCATCACGTCCTTCGGGAAGATCATAGTGTTCATTGATCCTTCCATTGGCCATTTGTGTGGAAGCGTTAGTTACTGCCTTGAGACGACGATCAATATTACTGGCAATTAACAAAGTTAGTAATGTACCGACAACAATTGTGATTGCCGGCCCACCGATGAGAATAATCTGTAGGTTTCGCAGTGCTTGCAACGAAGATTCCGCGAGTTTGCGAAGAGACTGCTCTTCAACATATATTAGTTGTCCTGTTATCTGACTGATGCGGGCAAAGCTATTAGGTCCAGCTCGACTGACAACACCCTGAATCACTTGTTCGAGCGATGCTTCATTGCGATTAACCGCGTAACGCAAATCGATCAAAGGTTCGGCAACCTGCGATTTCCATTTCTTAAGTTCACGATCTACTTCTTCAAGAAGTGCATACGCACTGGAGTCGATCGGAATCTGCCGTTGCAGCTCTCCAAATGTGGCCAGATAGAGTTGCTTGCCACTTTCATATTTTTCCAAAAAAAACCGGATCACCGGTTATCAGAAACCCCCGTTCGCCCGACTCCATCATATGCAGGCTCGTTTCAAGCTGACGAGTGTGCATGATAATGCTGTAAGCGTCTTTTACCGCTTGTTCGCGTTCGTTTGTACTGATGAGGGCTTGATAAGCAACAAACGAAACAGAAACAAAACAAAAAAGACAAGAACTACCAGCAGCAGAATTTTATTGCGAAGGCTAATGTGATTGAGAACTGACATATCTGCTTCCTTTCGCTGATCTATTCCTGCCTGGATAACGTCAGGGCTTGTGATACAACATTAAGTAGTTCAAAGGGAGCATCATCTTTGAACAGGTAATCGTCAGCACCGAGCTCGAGAGCACGTTGAACACTGTCTATCTGATCGCGATGAGTGAGCATCACGACGGGAATGTGTTTAGTATGGAGATCACGCTTCAAACGACTCAATACCTGAAATCCATCAAGCCCAGGTAAGTCAACATCGAGTAGGATCAAGCGTGGCGGTTCGAGACTGGCAGTACGCCATCCGGCTATACCATCAGTCGCGACCTGCACGCGATAACCGGCCCGTTCGAGCATCAGGCGAAAGTTGAGAGCCTGGCTAGGACTATCCTCTACCAGAAGAATATCAATATCGTTCATTTTCTACTCCTTTGCTTTGTCCACATCAATGGTCAGGGCCGGATCGTGGAGTAATGCCGCTGGATCGAGATGAATAGCCAGCGATTCATCCATCCCTCGCACCCAATTAACACTGTTTCCGGCCAACATTGCCGGTGTAGGTTGAAGGGAACCGCTATACCAACGTACATCAAGGACTTGATCAACGAGCAAGGCAGCCTCGATAGCACCAGCACTGATAATGAGCAGGTGCATTGTTTCACGTGGAGGAGAGAACGAGAGCCCCAAGAGTGGTCGCAGATCAATACACGTCAGTAAGCGTCCACGCACGTTAATGAGACCAAGGATAGCCGGGGGAACGCCAGGGAGTGATGCAACTGAGGTGAAACGAAGTACTTCCCGAGCTGTAGTTGCTGGAATGCTGTAGGTTTCATCGCCAAGCGTAAAATGAAGGGTAAGTTCACCCTCAATGCTACCGACTGAATTCGGCACACTGGCTAACGCTTTGGCTCTTGCTTGAAGGATCTCGCGGGCAACGGGATCGGAGAAGAGGTTGTTGAGATCCATAGGCGGCTCCTTTGCCAACCTTAGAGGTGTTATTCTGGCGGAGCAGTACACCGAAGAGACGACTTTTTAGTAGTTATAATCCTACTCTTTTCTCAGCAATTGTTAAGTTATAACTGCACAACTATTATTGCTAGATTAGTATACCGGTTGCGGCGAACCAAACTATTACGATGTTTCGATATTGGTGAGGCAGATAGTCGGCTATTGAACTATCAGACCACTACCACCGATCACCTCACCAATCTCCCAGATCGGCTGCCCAATCGCAGCGCATAGTGCCTGCAACACGGTAGCGGCTTGTGGTGGCGCAGCAATCAATAACCCACCAGAGGTTTGCGGGTCGGCAAGCAGCAGTTGATAGACGGGGGGAAGAGTAGGAGCAAAGGTGGTAAACGAAGCAGCAAATTCGAGATTACGCCGTAAACCACCGGGGATCATGCCAGCTTCGGCATAGGCAAGTGCACCGGGGAGAGCTGGCACAGCACCGGCATCAATAATCAGGGATACGTTACTTTGACGGGCAATCTCACCGGCATGACCGAGCAGACCATAGCCGGTCACATCGGTAGCGGCATGAATTTCGACCTGTTCCATTAGTTCGGCAACACGCCGGTTGAGAGTCACCATGCTCTCGATAGCGCCTTTGAGATCAGCTTCGTTCACCGCATCGCGCTTAGCAGCAGTCGTAATGATGCCAGTACCAAGCGGCTTACTGAGGAACAATCGATCACCGGGACGCGCCCCAGCTTTCGTAATAATCCGTTGTGGATCAATTAGCCCGGTTACACACAAACCATATTTTGGTTCACGGTCGGTCACCGTATGACCACCAACCACGACCGCGCCGGCTTCAGTGGCTTTATCGATACCGCCCTGCAGAATGGCCGAGATGATCGATTGATCGAGGTTATCGGGAAACGCTGCAATAGCTAGCGCGAGAATCGGTTTCCCCCCCATGGCATACACATCGCTGAGCGCGTTAGCCGCAGCGATAGCGCCATAGGTGTATGGATCATCGACAATCGGCGGGAAGAAGTCAACCGTTTGCACAAGCGCCGTGTCGCTATTCAGTTGGTAGACGGCGGCATCATCGCTTTCGGACAAGCCGACTAACACCTGCGGGTGAGCAGGTGTGCGAAGCGTAGCCAGCACTGAAGCAAGGGCGCCCGGCCCCAACTTTGCTGCTCAGCCAGCGCATGATGCCAGGGTTGTCAATCGAATTTGTTCGCGTTTGTCCATTGCTGACATTCCAGAAACAATTTATCTATCAGCGTACTTATTATAACTCAAACCATCTCATTACGCCCTTATGCAACCCAGAAGAGAGGGGGCAACGTTTCCGGTTTGCGGTCGTATGTGACACGTCAATGAACGTTATGTATTTACCTGTAGTATTCCCTAATCTGCGCTATTTGCCTGAAAACGCAGTAGGGGCGCACGGCAGTGCGCCCCTGCCAATGGGAGGTGACACATCAGGGATGCACGGCAATGCGTCCTGCTCTAACCGGTGGTTCGGGAACCCGCCTTTACCGTGCGACCGTTCAGTGTCGGTTGCTTGACACGCCGATGGGATAGCGCGTAAGCGATTCCTTCCTGCAATGTTGCTTTGGTCACAATCCCCCGAAGATCAGCACCGAGATACACGATCGTCTGCGCGATTTCTGGGCGAATACCGGTCAACACCACTTGCGCACCAAGCATACCTGCTGCCTGAGCAGTACGCAGCAGCGCACTGGCAACCTGCGTGTCAACGACCTTCACCCCAGTAATATCAATAATGGCAATCGTCGCCTGATACTGAGCAACGCCGGTCAACAAGGTCTCCATGATGCGCTGAGCGCGGCTGGTATCAATCGCACCGATCAACGGCATTGCGACCACACCATCGGCAATCGGTAACAGAGGTGTACTCAATTCGTGCAAAATCGCTTGCTGCGCCTCAATGATCTGTTCCTGTAATGCAATGGTCTGGCGCTCACGCTCGGCCTGGCGTTGTTCGGTAATGTCGCGAATCATTATAAGCACATCATCTCCGCTGAACGTCATCCGCGCTTCGTAATCGCGCATCTGACCATCTATCTGCATCTGATACTCATAACGTTGCAAGGTACCAGTGCGTTTCAGCTCTGCCAGATGATGAGCTGTCGAGTCGGCCAGCTCTGGTGGCAGTACTTCGGCAAAATGGCGATTGAGGAAATACTCCGGTGGAAACGCAAGGGCAATCTCATTCGAGTGATAATCGCGAAAGATTCCATCCTGCGATAGTAGCAGGATCAGATCAGGCAGCGCCTGTAAGAGCGACCGGTGACGCTGCTCGCTGGCGCGGAGTTGCTCTTCAGACTTCAATTGCTCAGTTACGTCGTGGTTTATAATTCCATAGCCAATTATCTGTCCCTGCTGATCGCGCAATACTGGAATAGACACATAGGCTGTGATGATTGAACCGTTATCGTGCATATAGCGCAATCTGGCATAGGTATCATGGCCGGCTGCTACCTGGCGGATGAGCACTTCAAGCTGATCACGGTCATCGGGATGGATTAAGGAAGGCCAGGATTGCCCAATCAGTTCACGATAGCCCAACATTGCGACAAATGCTGGGTTGGCATAGCTAATTTTCAACTGGCGATCAAGCAGACCGATCCCATCAGGTGCATTCTCGACGAGCAATTGAAGCGTTCGCCGTTCTTGCTCTTGCTGCCGTTGTTGAGTAATATCCTCGTAGAATCCCAATACTCCTACCACCTGATTATGACGCACCAACGGTAATTTACCGGTGCGTACCCAGATGGTACTGCCATCACTACGAGTGAGTATCTCTTCAATATTCAGTTTTGGACCAGATGCCATCACCGAACGATCGCTTGCCTGATAATCGAGCGCTCTCTTCTGCCATGGCAGGTCGAAATCGGTCTTACCAATGATCTCTTTGAATGTGCTCAGACCGGCATCAGCCAAAACACGACGGTTACAACCGAGAAAGCGCGACTCTTTATCCTTCCAAAAGATACCTATCGGGAGATTGTCAATAACGTTATGCAACATCTCACGCTGTTCATACAACTCCTGACGTAAGCGGTGAAGAGCGGAAATATCTTGACCGATTGAGGTAAAGCCGGTCACTGTACTATGCTCATCGTAGTGAACGACGACTGACCACAGGAATGAAAAAACGGTTCCATCGCGATGCAATACACGATTTTCGATCTCTACCGAACGCTGGTGTGCGGTGATCGCTTCAACCATGATCTGCTGCAAGCGCTCTCGATCATCGGGATAGGTGAAATCGAGTACCGACTTACCAATACACTCCTCTGGGGAGTATCCGAAATAGCGCTGCGTAGCAGGATTAGCAAAGGTAATGACTCCTTGATCATCGGATTCGGTAAGAACGAACCCGGTATATGACAGAACTGTATAAAAGCGTTCGATCTGACGAGGGGTAAATTCAGGTGGTGTTACAGATATACTCATCGGCTAGCCTCCAAAGCTGGCTCATGATGTCAAATCAAAAGTCCTGCCTTTACAGGCAGGACTTTTGATACTGTCAATATCTATACTTTCAGGGTACTGAATCGTGATAGGAAGTCTAATTCGGGGAAGGATAAAGGTGAAGATTGACAATTCTGGAGATAGCATGATACCGTAACTCTAACTTTAGCAGGTTTTTATCTGTAATTACACTAGTCTATCACCGTATATTGGCGTCTCTATCATATATGATACACGAGCCTAACGCTCTTGTCAACCAAATTTTTACCAGATGTAGGGGTTTTCAACGTTTTCATCCGGCCCATGGGATACGGTGGAAGCACGACCAGGAACGAAACGATCCTTGCGACACATTCAGCGAGTGTCTGTACGTTCTCCTTCACGTTGCTCCCAAGGGAATAACGCTACTCACCGATGATGCACACCACCAGGCGATAGTTATGCCCCTTTGTCTCCTTTGGTGGAAGATAAAAGTGGCAAAGGAGTGGTGAGGGATTAACCCGCCCCCTTCTTTTCCCCTGGTGGGAAAGGAAGAGGGCGGGGGTTGGTGAGGGAGCTTTCATGTCGTCAACACGTCGTGCCGATATAACAGGCAATAGTTTCGCTCTTGTGCTTAGAACACAGGTGACAAACCTGCGCTCCGATGGAACATAAGCACGTCTCCCAGGCTCTTATCAATCATCGATGAACGAAGGTGTTGATCACACGTTAAGACTGTTTACGTCGTCACTTTTGAGACGAATCCCTCATCAAAACCGGGGATGACTATCTAGTTGTTGCACCAGTGCCTCGAACAGATCGCTCTCGGTGATAATACCGATAACGCGGTTCTGGTCATCGACAACAGGTAAACCGCCGATCTTATTCTCAATCATCAGTAAGGCAGCCTCGCGCAAACTAGTTTCTGGTGTAACCGCAATTGGGTTTTCAGTCATCACTTCGTACACTTTTACATTCCGTAGAGCCTGGGCAATATCGACCGGATCAAGGCCGGCGACACGCATAATATCGGCGCCGCGGATGTCGCCCTGGGTGATTATACCGCGCAATTCACCGGTATCGACAACGACCGGTAGCCGTCTGATGTCGTGCTCGCGCATCAGCGCCAGTGCTTCACTGAGTGGTGCAGCAAGATTGATCGTGATCGCCGGTGTGCGCATCCAAAAGCGGATCTCCTGTTCGGCCGGAATATCCGGTTTGGTTTTGTTTGCCATGGTGCGCCTCCTTGCGCTTACTGAACAATATCTCCGGTAACGATGATTGTACCATAGTAACGGTCTATTTACAGGGTATCACTTGCCCTCGTGTAGTAGTAATCTGTCAACCAGATGGATATGGTTGACAATACCCTACTGCTCTTCAGCCGATTCGGGTGGAAAGTGGTACAATACCTCTCGTCGGTAGAGGTAGGGTTGTCAGAGTTCTCAGTGCGCATATTGTGAAGTGTGCCTCTCATTCCCCCGCTCATCTTAAGGGAAGTGGGAGTGTGAGGCAGGGCTAGCACCCGATCTCGATTTGATGAGAGGGGCTTCAGCCGCACGTCGCAGGAGGCGAGCCAACGGCCCGCATGCTCAGGGGTTTGCCTGGTGTAGGCTTCGTTGTCGAGATGCGCGAGACGTTCAGTGATGTCGCTCCGTTTTTGAGCAACTCAGTCATCGCATCTAGCCCGAAGCTGAAGACATTGGTAGAAGGAACGGAGGAAGGTTGTGCGCTGGTTGTTGCTGTGCTGGGGAGCACTGAGTTGGTTGGCGGCATGTGCCGCACTACCGCCAACAACCGCTACCCCCACACCATCTACACCATCGGCAGTGTCATTATCAATACCATTAGCGATGGCACCTGTACCGACTGCAACAACACTGGTTGGTACAACCGATACGCCCCCAGCTCAAGCGCCGCCATTTCTGCCTTACCGCGTGATAGCAAGTTATCCGCACGACTCGCGAGCATGGACACAGGGTCTCATCGTTGCTGGGCCAGGTCGGCTCTTTGAAGGCACCGGCGATTACGCCAATTCATCGCTACGCGAAGTTGAGCTGGCAACTGGTCAAGTTCTGCGTCAGGTCGATCTCGGCGATCCGACGCTCTACGGTGAAGGTATCGCTCAAATCGGTGATCGTATCTTTCAACTTACCTGGCAAAATCAGGTTGGCTTGATCTACGATGCAGCAACGTTCAATCGAATCGGTTCGTTTACATATCCCACACCACCCGCTACCATGCCCCGTGAAGGATGGGGCTTGACCTACGACGGCACACACCTGATAATGAGCGACGGCACTGCAACACTCTACGTTATCGATCCCGAACAGACCGTCACCACCGGTCAACTGGCGGTTAAGTATACGATTACCGTGAAAATTGGTAATCAACCACGGGACTGGTTGAACGAACTGGAATACATCAATGGCGCCATTTTCGCTAACGTCTGGTACAGCGACCAGATCGTGCGCATCGATCCGACGAGCGGTCAAGTCACCGGTATCCTCGATCTGAGCGGGCTGCTGTCGCCAGCGGAACGGGCTGCTGCTGATGTTCTCAACGGAATCGCCTACGATCCAGCAAGCGGGCTAATCTTTGTAACCGGCAAATACTGGCCACGCCTGTTTGCCATCGCGCTCGAACAGACTATTTATCTACCGATGATCTCCACCAGGGCAGATCAGTAATTCGTATTGCCCATCAGGGCCTTATCAGACAGGAGTCTTCTCATGACAACAGCCAGTGGTCTTCAGTATGTTGAAGTTCAGGCCGGTGATGGCGAGCAGCCGCAGCCCGGTTCGGTGGTCGCCGTTCACTATCGTGGCATGCTGGCCGATGGCAGCGTCTTCGATAGTTCGTATGAACGAGGGGAGCCAATCCGCTTTCCGCTTGGTGTTGGGATGGTCATTCCCGGCTGGGATGAAGGGATCGGGTTGATGCGGGTTGGCGGGAAGGCACGGCTGATTATTCCGCCGCACCTTGCCTACGGTGAGATGGGGTATCCTCCGGTCATTCCACCCAATGCCACGCTGACCTTCGATG
>Ga0308400_1000168_pt1 | contig 28562 bp, 25 predicted proteins | sample HotsprSampOS1265_FD_203451 | JGI IMG/M metagenome (GOLD analysis project Ga0308400, IMG submission 203451) | Hot spring phototrophic mat microbial communities from Octopus Spring, Yellowstone National Park, Wyoming, United States - 20060914_OS12-65 ...
TCTAGATCAGTCAGTAGATAAATCAGGGGACTTAAATATAGCATACAATAGAAATATGGAAAGACTTGTTAGTATTAGACATAATAGAAATAGTATAGATGTTACTCTAGGAAGGTATACAGTATTAGGGAAAACCGTTTTTAGCTTTAAAGATTTGATAGCTGTTACACACATAATAAATCACGATGGAGCTAAGAAATTAGCATTATTATTTATTAAATCGGATTTATCGTTAGTTAGAACAATGACGGACTGCTCAACCGTAAGAGGTTGAGCTTCCTACTTCGTCTTAGGATGGCTTTTTAGGCAGCCCGTATGGACTACGGTCATCCACCAGAGCCTGCTCCACAGGTCTCCCTTCATGGCGTCCTAACCCTAGGAAGTAAAGATTGATAGAGGCGTTTACGGCTCTATCGTGTGTTTCACCACACGCCGAGCAGCACCACGTCTGTCATGTAGTGCCAAGTCCTCTTTTTTGTGCCCGCGAAGATGGCAAAGTTTGGAGGACGGGAAGAACCTAACTACCTGAATGAAAGTCCTTACATACCATTTGCGAGCATGCAGTTTCTTTTCCAACGCTTCGTTCTAGACAAACCTACAGCATCCGAGGGTTTTAGAGAAGAACACACCCTGTGTATCACTAGGGTAAATACGATGCTTGTGTGCTTTTAGTACTAATGCGCGTCGCATGCTATGTAAATATACTAAATTTGTCGAAACAGTTGATACTCCAAGAATTTATAAAAACTATCACGTGCGGAAGCATAAAAATAAATCCTAAATAGTTAATTAGTACTTGCCTGCTTGATAATCAATAAATTTCTTAATCTTACCGGGCTGTGCCCAATTCATCGTTCCTTCCATTTTCAAAGATAGCAAATAATTTTCTATATCTTTGTTACAAAGTTCCTTTTGAATTCTCTTTGCCTCTTCTATACTTTTTACTGGAATATAAGCCTGTAAAGATTGATTGGCTTGCCATTTTCCTTCAAATACTAAAGGATTAAAACTACTTTTGCCATATGCTTCCCATACAATTTTGTATGGATAAAAACAATATTCTCCAACTCCTAATAATGCCCACCAGCGCCCTCTATTAATCAATGTTTTCAGCATAGCACCTTTTCTGTTTACTAAGATATCCTTATTTTTCTTTAAATAACTATAAAGTGAATGATATTGCTGTAATTGTGATAAATCTAATGGCTTTCCGTTTTGATTATAAGGTAATAAAACCCATTTATACACATTATCATTTAAGACATAGATTGCATTTTGATTGGAAAGATTGTTTGTAGAAAAGTTTTTAGCTGTTATTAGAGGGAAAATAAATTTTTTAGGAAGTATAACTTCTTTATAAACCTTATTTGAAACACTTGCAAAACATTCATCAATATCTTGACAATTGTCAAAGAAAAAAACATGGTTTGCCCCACACGTATTAATTCCTTGACGAGGGGTGGATTCCTTTTTTAGAATAATTTTCGGTAAATCATTTTTATTAGAAACTTTACACTCTTTTGAAATACTTAAAGGATCTGTTTTATGAAAGAATGTTGATGCAAAATACTTTTGCCATTGATTATTCTCATAGCGATAATAAGGAATAGGAAAAGTAGTTTCTTTATTTCTGATTAAATGGAAAAGGCCATATCGTGTTGAGATATCCTTAAACACTTTTAAATTATTGAAGTCATAAATTGCTGTAACCCTAAAACTCACATTATCTACCTGATACAATCTAAAATTTTTGCTAGCCCCGTCGTTTAGAAATATAGAAAGTGGAACAAAAAAAACTGCTTCTCCGTTTTCCTTAAGAAAATCTTTAATGCACAACTGAATAACAACAGCCGATATATCAATCCTACTCTCACCTAACAAAACACTTTGACGATTTTTTACTAATCCGTACTTTAAGAAAAATGGCTTTATTTTTTCCTTGTACTCTTTTGGTAAATCTACAAAATTCTGCCAAGGTGGATTTCCTAAAATAAGATCATATTGTCGTGGCCTTAATACAAAAATATCTTCATTAGTGAAGTTTAAAGACAAATCTACACCATATTTTTGTTTGAACTTTGTAATAGCATTTTGGTAGTAAATTGTGTTCAATTCATTTCCAAAAAGATTATGAGTGGGCAATTCACTTAAGCTTAATTTTTTTGATATTCCAAGAAGTATGAACGCCTCCAATAGATTCCCCTCACCCATAGTTGGGTCAAAAACAGTGCATCCTGAAAGCCATTTTTCAAAAAAGCCAAATCTTTCAATAGCGAAAATAGCCCATTCCGAGGGTGTAAAAACATCACCTATAAATAAATTACTATCATATGACGTCAAAGTATCTTTAGTCATTTTTTTAAATTTTGTAATGCTTTTATAATCCCTTTACTTTTGTACATTGAATATATCATGAATGTATAAAATAGTCGAAAACGAGTATTACATAATGTTGTCTAAAATCCATCATGTACTAAAGCAGGAATCTCAAATACGAAAGGTTAAACAGTTCGATTGAGAATAGGACAGACTTCCGTTGTTTTTCCTTGCGCGTTTTGGATGAAAGCGGAAGTGCCCTGCCCGTTGTGGGCAGGGCTTCCTACTGCTTGAGCGGGTGAGCGGTTACTCGTGCGCTGCTACGCTTTGGAGGCGGTTAGCGATGGTAAGGTACCGCTTGACTAAGGTGCGAATCTGCTTGACCATCAGGTTGGTATTCTTAGGGAGTGTGCCCAATACATCTTGGAGTCCCTCAAAAGTGGGCAACGCGTCCAGAAATTTTTCCACAAGCTGCTGCTTTTGCTCGCTTGAGATACGCACCCGTGTCTGACCAGTACCGCTGGATGTCCGAGCGTACCGTGCAGGTACTTCCAGCCCAAAAGTGCTGAGGGATTCCCGAAGAGCCTCGTTACGGAGCTTTTGCACAATGGGAGCTATATTCTTCTCCTCGCTCGTGCTTTTGATGGCCAGAAGTCCCTCAATCCTAGGAAGCAGAAGGTACGCTGCGATGCACCGGTACCAGCCTCCATGCTGCGACACTGCTACACCAGCATTCACAATCTCCCTACGAATCTGTGTTTCCACTTCGTAAGGGAGGAAGCTGTGTTCGCCATCCAGCTCCTTTTCCAGATTCGTAATCAACTTCTTCAGGCTCTTTTCTGTGAGAGCCTTCTCAATCCGAACTTTGAGTTCGGTTCCACCGACTTGCACATGCGTTTCCATACCAAGCATTATAACAAAAACGCAAGGAAAGTTAGTTCCCGTTTTTGCGATTTGACGAATGAGGGGAAAATAAAAAAGCGGGGCATAAGCCCCGCCTATGAACATCATCTTACCCGCAAAGGTTGTGTTACGATGCTACCAGCTGCTCCGCACGCTCCATTATCTCCCACAAAAGATGCTTCTTATCGTCTTCTAACTCGTAGAACCTGTCTAAGGTCTCTTCGTAGTTGTCCTTTTCATTTTTCAACTCCTCCTCAAGCTCCTCAATTTGGTAGCGCAGGTCTACTATTGCTTCGTCTTCATCTTCATCCCAATCCTCATCTTCTTCCTCATCCTCCTCGTAATTGTCTTCTTCATCTTCGCTTTCTTCCTCGTCTTCTTCGTACTCTTCGCGTAAGGATTTCAGCTCGTATTGCAAGTCTTCTATCCTATTTTCAAGGTATTCTTGCTCGCGTTCTGACTCCTCTATTTGGCTTTCTAGCTCGCTAATCTCCGAGCTGATGTTGTCTAGCCTGTCAAACAGGTCTTTGAAGTTTTCCATGTTAGTGTAAAGGATGTAGGCTGCAACCCAGTACTTTTCGTCGTACTTTGGGTCGTCTGGGATGTAAGCTTTTGCTTTCTCGCGCCATTGTTTGATACGCTCGGAGCCATCCCCTACTTCCTCCATCTTCTCAATCATAGCTTCTAAAACTTCTTTTACATCCTCATCGTGGATGAGGTACCAGAGTTCTTCTTGAACTCTCATCAGGTTTTCGCTGTGCGTCGTCATACCAAGCATTACGATAAAAGCGCAAGGGAAAAAAGAATACTTGACACTGAATGAAAGAACGTGGTGCTGCCCTCCTTGTGGTGAAATGTATGACTAGCAAGCCATGAAGTGGCGTGCTCTGGTGAGTGACAGTAGTCCCTACGGAGTGTCTAAAAAGCTATCAGGTGTTGAAGCAGAAAGTATGGCCATCAATGTCGATTAATCCGCCTTATCTGAATAGAGATTACAAGCTTCAGGTCTGCAAATATGAGTGGGCAGTAAAATGAAATCAGATCACCGTTTTTTGTTTCTATAAAGTTGTCACAAACTAAAAAGTTGTCTTGATAAACATGATACTCCCAGCGAATTGATTTAACACTAGGAAGTTTTTTATATATTGTAATACATTAGTCCTATTTTGTCTAATATCTTTAATTTTTACACTTAATACGTTGTTTATAACTATGAGACCGTCATTATAAATATAAGCACGGTCATGTATAGAGTAGCTTGATTTACTATCGTAAATATTTTTATTCATTATTTCTAATAAATGAACACTATTTTTTGCAATGTTGATAAAATTTTTTATGCTCTTAGACTTGTAAAATTGTATTCTCGCGACCACTTCGCAAGGTAATTCTGGATTCCGAATATTGCATTTACAAAGCCAGTATTCATCACCGCTATCATCGTCATCTCTAGGTAATAACTTTATAAGTATGTATAGCAAACCTAGATTTGTATCTAATAGAAAATGATAAAAAATACGACTTTCTATACTTTTTATTTCTTCTTTTTCTATACTCATAGAACTCATTATTTTATCAAAAACATTTAAATCAAATGTATAATTGGATATATCTACATATGTTTCCTTTTGTAAAAAAGGACTTGCTTTATGTAAATCAACAAAATTAACTAATTTAGGGTTTATGTTATTATCGACTCCTATAATGTATACTCCTAGTTTTTGTCTTGAATAATTATTATTCAGCTGAGCGATGGTATTATTTTTCTTTTTTAAAAGGTTAATACTATCAATAGTATATAAATTATGCCCTTTGTATAAATCTGAAAGCTCTGGATTTAGGATATATTCATGACTTTTACGAGGAGACTGTTCAAAAACATACCGTCTTGTAAATATATAGTTTTGGGTAACTTTATATATGTAGTACGGGTATGATTTGGAAATATCATATGAAGAATTCAGGTTGTATCTTTTACTGGACAAAACAATATTGGATGGTATAGTAACTTTAAAAGTTGAACCAAGTGTTTTTTCTATAGCTCCTCCTGTCCCAGTACCAAATTGAACAAATAATTCGTTATTCTCCAAAGTGAAAGACACTGACAAAGCGTTATCTACACGCTTATATATTGCTCCGATATTATTAATACGGAAATAAAGTTTAAGAAACTTAACGAATGGCACCGTTTTCTCATGATTATCTATGATACATTCTACATGTTCAACATCCCAAAGTAAGGAGAAGTAGTAATTATCTATTTGCAATTTGAAATCTGGCGATGAAAGCATATCATTAATCAGTTGCTTATCTATTTCGTTATTCACTACATTTGATAACGATTTTAAATAATCATACAGCGTATAGCTTAATTCATCTACTTTTCCAGAAACTAAATCTATTAAGTATATATAAATACCAGTCTCTTCTATTTTATAAATCACTACAAATGAATTAGCCAAGATATAACTATACTCATCTGGATGAGCCTTTAAATTAGATGCACTAAAAGCATTTGTTCTATAAGTTACACAGTATAAAGTTTTATCTTTACTCAGGTTATAAACACATAACGCGCCCCTGTTATTTGAATGCAATATCGCATACACTACATATATATTGCCATTAGGTGCTTTTACACAATACCATTATTTTGAAATAGCTTTTGAGGCCTTATAATTTAATCCTACTTCCCCAAAAGAATATTTTCCATTCGTGTAGTCATATAGGGGAATAGTATATGCTTAGCAACTTTACACCTTGGCACTAAACTTTTCTCTTGACTAAGTAACATGGAAAAATATACTAAAAGAGCTGATTTGCCATTAGTTATTGCTTTTTTGGAAATAGAATATCTGGTACCATCTATCAGCTAATAAATTGAAATGTGTTGGAATAAGCTAAAGCCGATGAGTGGTAGATGTTTGTCCCCACAAAAAGCTGGCAATTTCTGTCCGTAGCTTTTGCCTTCTACTATCTTGAGAGCCTTCGGGACTTCTCTTTCTTGAAACGAGTACTAATATGAACAAGGTTAGTCTCTATCATTGCAAACAGTTATCGTATCATTTATACCGACTTATCAATATCCGAAAAGATAATCGGAAAGCTTAAGTGTCTTTTGTAGGGTTTCAGAATGAGTTGCTATAATTACTGTTCTATGCTTAGATGCATTTTTAATCATTCCTCTTAATATTTCTTTGGCTGACGGATCTAATCCTATTTCCGGTTCATCTATAAGTATGATAGACGGCATTTTTTGGAGAGGTTGTAACAGTAATGTTGATAGACACATAAACCGAAGTGTTCCATCTGAGAGTGATTCAGGAGGGCGGATTCTATTGTCTTTGTCTATCCATTTTAGACGAACCGTTGGTGGATTAGCTCTTTCATTAGGAACGAGATGAAAATCAACGAATTGCTCAAAAACTTGCCTAATCTTATTTACAATTTCCTGATACGATTCTGGATAAGTTCTTTGCAGGTAATATAGGTAGGCTGCAATGTTGCCGCCATCCCACCACAGCTTATCCGTCTGGTAAATATCCACTGGCCATTTTATTCGAGATGTATGACCAGTGTCGCAAAAGTGATAAACTATAGAAGACATAAAATCTTGATAAACATAACATTTTTTGCTTTTATTTTCTCTACTCCAAACTGGAAGCTTGCTTTCGGTTTGGGAATATTTACATAACAGCTGCCTAACAGGTTGATTTTGTTCTTTAGTTTGATATAGTAAAGCTTCTTCCCTTATAATAAGTCGTTTATAATCTAAAGATAATTTAACTTCATACCCGTCTTTGTCCATAGTGTCTTCATTTTCAAACCAAACTTCTATTTCAATCTCTTTAGTTTTATCTGAAGCACCATGTAGTATTTCATTTGCTCCTCCTTGCCGTTCTATGTATAATTGAAGCTCATCTTTTGCCAAATGATGGAGCATATCAAAAATGCTGAGAAATGCAGACTTGCCAGAGCCATTAGGGCCAGTTAGAATGTTTAACTTATCCAGTTCCATGTTTATTTCATCGTATAGTTTATAACCCTTGACTCGAATACTTTTAAGAAACCTATTGTCTTTTTCTTCCATATTAGTTGGATTTTTATCTTTGTTCAGTTTTTCCATAAAGTCTATGAAGTTTTATTTGTTTTCTATCATATAATTTCTCAGTATCCTTCTTTGTGTGTACTCGTCTGTTTTGAAAGGATTAACAGCGGAAAGGCCGTATGTAACCTCCGTGAATATTTTGTTTGGGTATCGTTCTCTAAGCATGCTTATAGTTATAGAGCTTTCTGGTGAGTCATTAAATATGACTAGAAATTCACCTTCTAGCTTTTCTATTTCTTCGATATTCAACATATCCAGTGTTACACCTTTATATGGCGTAACAAGACCACCCAGAACGACAATGTTTAGGTGGTCATGCTTAGTGTGTAGTTCTGCTGCGTCAGATACTGTAGGTACTAAGACGTACTTACCAGCGTCTTCTCGTGCCTTAAAACTTAGATTACGTAAGTCTTCTATGAATTCATCCAGCGCACCTGCGTAAGCTAATTCCAGTACTCTTTTGGCTAAACTTTTCCCGTACTTCTGAGAAAACTCGTATGGTCTCATATCTCTTCCTGTTTGGGTCGAAACTTAAATGGTTTTGGTGTGGTTATTAATTCATAGTTTAATTGGACTTATAATATATCATCTTCATTATTACTACTTAGAAAAATTGCTGCACTTAGTAAAATATTGCCTAATAGATTTAACGTTATTAATATTATTGCTAACCATGTAGGTTTGATGCCAGATATTGCCCAGATTGTCCATATAACAAATAGGAGCCATAAGAAGTAAACGATGACACGACACCAATTGAATATCATACTCATCGTGGTATCGAAACAACGCCATATCACGTAAGGCAGTAAAACAAAAACGCTGATTAGCAAGCAGTAAGCGCTGTCAGCCCTGCACATTTAAGCCAAATGGAGTTTGGCGGTTATTTGTAAGAAGATGTAAAAATCTTTCAGATTTATGCTCATTCGCGTTTGCACGAATAAACTAGTATGGGGTCTACGCACTCAAAGTAACACTCTTGTACTGAGGAATCTAGGTTGTGATAAGTATCAGGCGTAATCGCTTCCTCAACTCTATTCTTTGTATGAGTTATCTTATTACAAAAAACAGAAATCTTATTTTCTGCTTTTACATTGATAACAACATGATCACTATCTAATTTAGGTGAAACATGCCTATTCCTAAAAATATTATTTTTAGTGGGTAAAAATTCAATCCTTAATCCTTCATTAGTAAATGACTTTATAGTTATAGCATAAATAATCTTGTTCTTATGATACTCAATCAAGTTTAATATTTTATCATAATTTGTAAAGTATCTAGCTATAAACTGATCTGTATTCTTTTCATATAATATCGTTATAACATGATTTGCGTTCGTAGTGATTACCAGTCCAACACAGTCATTATTATTATTCTTACTAAGAATTTTCCCTATTACCTTAGCTTCTCTTATTGATTCTATATTATAGATTAATTCTGTTAGATCCAATAATTTATACTTATACAAATCATTTTTTAGGTCGTAGTACATGCATATTGATCTTAAAATATTTTCTTTCTCGCTTTTAATTAATATAGTGAAGAAGTTGTTCTTATGTAAAAAGATATTTTTTAGTGTAGAATTTGTGTTAAGTATGTGGCTGCCTTTGTAACTAAATGTAGGGGTACTACTATCCTTTTGCGCTAGTCTTACGTAACTACTATTATATATAAAAAAGATTTGATTGAATTGTAGATTGCGTAATATGTATAATATTTCCCCTTTATTAGCCATATCGAATGTGTAGAATATTTCATGACCATCAGGTCTTAAGGCTGCACTACCAATTGATATCTTTAAAATATCCCTATTATACTGACCTATCGGTATTATATGTAGGTTAGTACCTACGAACATGAATGCCCTATGGTTTAATTTTAGTGTATATGAAGCGTATGAGTCACCCTTCTTGGCTTCTCTTGTATGAGAGACAGAGTTATATACCATCTTACCTGTAAGTAAATCGTATATAGATGTAAAGTAATCTCTTGGTGACTCATAGTCTTCTTCATCAGCACTTACGAAATATGTCCCATATACATCATCTTCTGAGCCCACATAACAATCTACTACATAATATCTATTTAGGATTATATCAGTGCGTATTATTTCATCACAATCATCTATTGTTCTTTTACAATCATCGCAGCTAGGGTCTAGTTTATTTGTACCTGTGGATACCTAATTCATTGTTTCAGGCGAAAACTCGTAATATATAATAAATGATCCAGCACGTCTGTTGCTATGTAGTTTTACGAAACACACTCTGAAAGGCTTTTGAGTGTAGGCTAAACTATTATATTTTTGGGCATTTTCTTTTATCAAAGTTTTTAGGCCATTTACGATAGAATCTATTTTATGTTGGATAGTGTGCTCTTTGTTTATATTATGTGGTTTAATTCTATAAACAAGCGCAAAGTCTCTGATAACTTTGTTAATAATATATTCTCTACTACCAATCACTATCGTATTTTCGTAAGCAAAAATAGTATTTTGTGATTTTTCTAGAATGGCTAAGTCTTTATTGTAAAACACATCAAAAGCATCATTCTGATTTTTGTAGTACTTATAGTACTTTTTTGTCTTTATCTTAGGTAGACTTTTGGGAACTTGTAGCAGCACTAACTAAATATACCTAAACCCGAAATTAAATTATAACAAACTTAGTATATTTACATAGCATGCGATGTGCATTGTACCTAAAAGTATACAAGTATCGTATTTACCCTACTGATGCCCAGGTGGTGTTCTTTGCTAAGACATTCGGATGCTGTCGGTTTGTCTGGAACAAAATGCTGGACAAGAAGCTGCAAGCTTGCAAGAAGAAAGAACCTATCCAGCAAACTACACCCACCAAATGTAAAAATGAAGAATAAGACAAAACCCATAATCGCTCTTTCAGTGTTTCGACACAATAAGTACTCGTTGGGCCTGTAGCTCAGCGGTTAGAGCAGCGGACTCATAATCCGTTGGTCGGGGGTTCAAATCCCTCTGGGCCCACTCGCCCTCAGTCTGAATATTCAGAGCAAACCATCAAAACTACACAAAGTAATTTACTTATTTTCGATTGCTATCATAATTATGCTTAGCGTGCGTCTTACAAAAGACCCTATTCTCATTAATGACGATAACTTTCGTGAGTATCTAAAGCGTATTCGTAAATACCAGCCTATATCTCGTGAAGAGGAGGTAGAGCTTTTGCTACGAGCTAAGAAAGGTGATGATAAAGCTATTGATAGGCTTTTGAAGGCTAATCTGCGTTTTGTAGTTTCGGTTGCTAAAAGATTCGCAGCTAGCAACCCAGCAACTAACATTAACGACCTTATTAGTTCAGGCAACCTTGGCCTCTATGAAGCTATCATCAGCTTCAAGAAAGAAAAAATCGGCCAATGCAAACTAATTAGCTACGCCATCTTCCATATAACGAAAAGAATAAGAGAAGAAATACATAACAATTTCTCTATACTTAAAATGAACGGCCATGATAAAATTCTCATAACAAAAGTAATGAACATGATGAAATACGACAGCACCCTGACCTACGAAGATGCAATCAGCATCGTACTAAAAAAACATAACCTATCCGAAAAGAAAAAACAAGACCTAAAACTAGCTATACAAAATCTAAGTACTATACCACTATCAGAAGTATTGCACTATCAAAAAGAGCTAGACGATTACAACTATGAAGATTTGGCTTACGACGAGAAAGAATTTGAAAAAGTACTAGACGACCAAGCGATAAAAAAATTCGTGCATAAAGTGCTAGATAATTGCGTTGAATTATATCCATATAAAAAAATATGTTTTGATATAGTAAAACTACATCACGGCATCTCGACAAAGTACCCTATGACCCAAAAAGAAATAGCTATACAGCTAAGCATCAGTGTAGATAAGGTAAGAAATTACTATAGAGAAGGCATAAAAATTATTAGAGATTTTATAATCAAAAATCAGAATTTGACGAAAGATGCCATGGCTTTGTTGATTAATGTATAGATTTGAGGTTACTAGATTACTATTTGTATGTTCAGTATATTTGATTGATTATGACTTATCCCCTTTTAGGCACAGCAGTTCGTCAATTTGGGTTCAATAATTCTAAAATTCCATCTGTACTTCTTGACTCGGAACAAGCCCTGTTGTCTGCTGGTTTTTATGAGGATGCTAATTATAGGCAGATAGTGAACGTTATACCCAAGATATTTTTCTATTTTTACTATCCCGCTTATTCAGGTGATCTATTATTTAAGTCTCGTTTATTGCCTGTTTATTGGTATTTGAATCGAAATGGGCTTACGCATCTTATGTCGTATCAGATTGACTTATTAGCATCATCTCAGAATGTGTTAGCCTATCCGCTTAACGATATAAAAGGTAACTATTACGTACGTCCTAGTATGACCAGAAGGAGTCATTATCAAATTCGAGATACTTCAACAAATGTAACGACAAATGTTTTGAGTACTAACATAACTTATATTGGTGGCATAACTACTGTTGGCATTGTTGAAGGCAATCCTGAAAATAATCCAATAGATTTTATTACATTCAAACTTCGTGATGTAGATTTAGTTTTTACTACTTTATTTACTTTAGGGGAAACGAGGTAGTACATTTTTATTTTTGTAGTACATTTAATCATGTTACTATCTCGGATCAGGGACGATATTGTTAATATAGTTCGTTCTTACGGTTACGAGGGTGAGATAGCGGACATGTTAGTAGATGCGCTGTCGTATTATGTATCTGATCATTTATTATCTTTGGCAGGGCAGTATTATAACTCCTCCCTATTTAAGGCTAAGAATCCTGATGCTGTTTTGCAGCTTGGGCTAGATCACTCGGTACCTGTTTATCGTGGAGAAAACGCATCAGTAATATTGCGTATACAAACTACTAATACACTAACCTTCGCACCTTTACAAGAAGTCTTTTCGTACGGGACACACTATTTCTATGTTAAATCCAAACGTTATATTCAAATACCTGCCAATACAACCTACGATCTCGAACTTGTATATTCCGACCAACAGGTTGCGATAGTTGAAAATAAGTTATCACTTTTTACTAACATAGAAAATCCTTCATCTTTTACTATTTTTTTAGAAGAAGACAATAACTCACCTTACCAAAGAGGAGCTAGAAATTTCATATCCAACTTTTATATTTTAAACGATAAACTGCCCATTAGTGAAGATGTAGCATTTTACGCTATATACACTAAGGGTAGCAACAATTATAATGTTCTGTTACCATATACTAACATGCCCACTGACTTTTATTTTTTTAGTATAGCTTATGAGCTTAATCAAGCCAATTCAATTACCGAGCTTTATCCTATATTGGTATTGACTACACCACGATACGGTATTAATGTGCGTTTGAATCATAGGCACATACTTAAACAACTGGCTTCTAATGTTATTATAAGGACTATGTACTTGAATTATACCGAAAACTTACCACCCGACGATATTTTATCTTTAATGATAGATCATGTTAACCGCAATTTCCCTGTAGTTCCTAGTGAGACAGTTATTTTAGATGTTGTTAGTTATAGACCGCCTACTGGTGTAGAGACTAATAGGTACCGTATCGCTGAGTGGGCAAGATATAATGGCGTCATAAGAAGTGTTTCAGATATAAACCACTGGTTTTTACACTTTTCTGATGTAAAAGTATATGATTCTAGGTTGATCACAAAAATCAAGACTGATAATGGCAACAATATTTCACTGTGGTACTATATACTATATATACCCAAAGGTAATGTGAGTACTAATGACATGCAAGATTTTATCATGGAACACCGCAAATATATATACGGGTCTTTACCTACTTTACCCATTAGTGCTTTAACTACTAGCATATTGAATAATAATTTTGTAAATAATTATGTATTTAACTGGGCGCCTTCGGGAGCCAATCTGAATAACTCTAGCCCCCCATGCCCTAGCGGACAAAATTGTTTTAGTATTCTAATCGTTCCCCTTACACCAATAACTATTTATATAAGTGCTACATACATAGGTAGTTACGACGTCAATCTAGTACGTCAGGCGTATAGAAAAAGCTTAGAAAGTTATCTTATGAAAATTATAGACAGCATAGACCCTATGGTATGGTTCTCTCTATTTACTCGCGTAGCTCACGTGAATTCGGTGCTGAGCTTCTCAATATCTATAAATGGTGTTGTAGTGTTTTCTATACCAAACACTAATGGAACTCAAAACAATGGTATTATAAAACTTGTAGATTATGACACTATAGGTTCTTCTAATCAATTAACTTATTATATTAGCGATTTTGATTTGGAAGGTATAACATCTTATAATATTTTGTAATATGCCACTCATAGACAGAAATAGAAATAGACATATTATATACAACTATCTACAAGATAATCATGTTGTTAATAATGGACAAGATTTTAATGTTGTATCTGTCGTTAGCTCATCGGGTCTTTTCTCCTATCGATACAAGTATGCTAGTAAAGGTTATATGGTGGGTTTATTAGACAGGTTTAGTCCATTGTCTGGTGCTTTAATACATTTTAGACCTAGTTCTAACTGCGGGAACTTTGAGGTTGTGGCTTCTCACGGTTTTGAAGCCGACGAAAGCATACTATCCCTTTCTCTCGTACATAAATGGGTATATAATAACCCTAGTATTATAACCGGAATTAAACAAAGAATCGTTGATTTTTTAGAAAGCGCATCTAAATCGGATATTAATATAACAGCTGCTTTTATAGATATACTTGGTCCTATGGCAAATTTTGTGGGCAAGTTGTTAGGATATAGTAGTGCTGATAGTTTAAGTGCTTTTTTGACTTCTGGGGCTTATTTGTTGCAGCAAGGTAAGACTATTGTGCCTGAACAAGGGCTGATTGCCTACGATGGCATAGAAATGCAAGATGTTAACTATACTTTTAGGAAGACATATATCACTATAACCGATGACGACCAGCTTAGTTCAATAGACAAAACTATCAATGACCTACGATATCTGGGGCTCTTCCCTAGACTATTAGGCTTTGATGACGATGATTTCATAAGCGATGGGCAGACTAAAATCGTCCATTTAGGTCCGAAGATGATAGGTGGGGATATCGCTACACTCCTAAAAAATTACGATGACCCAAAATATAAAGAGTATCTCGTCAATGGTCTAGCAGCCACATTAATACATGAAGCAACCTTTAAAACCACTTTTATAGACTTGGGTTTTAAGTCAAAAGGTGTTGTAGAGGCTTATCAGAAGGTTGTAGAGGATGTGGTTAGCTATATAAAAAAGCAAACACGAGATTACAAAGTGCCTGAGGCACCTAATTTCTCGGAACTTCCACAACTTAAAGGCACTTTAGGTGGCCGTTTAATGGGTGCCAGCTTCCGAATGGGAATAGAACACGCCGCCATACTACTTATCATAGCCGTTACCGATATATGTAATAAAAACCAAAGAAGACGAGCCTACTTTGCCCAAAAAGTTGCAGACAATGTCGACTTTAGATTGGACAATAGTTTGCATTACGATGCAATTCTATATGACCATATATGCGGCAATATTGTTAGACCCGATAATATAATAGATCTTGACGATCAATACCTCGTTGATAATCTACTAAAACTAATATCGGATGCTTACACTAAGGTTTACGAAATTTTCTCTACAGCATTGAATGGCAAATACCCTTTTGATATTATGCGAGAGAATGAAAAAACCATTTCTGGTGCTTCAGAGGACGAAAAGTATTATTTCTTCAACCGTATTGTTATTGATTATAACTTACTCAACGAGAACGAACTAGACGATAAAGTCCGACAATATCTTGCTATTATACGAACTAGTCCATCTTTGGGTGAGTTTATAGGGGTTAAAGCACTTGGTCATTCCGCACTTTCTAGGTCAGATATTAATTTTATAAACTTCTTACGGAAGTTTGGTATTTTACTTGCTTTACCACCTGGTGGCTACCATTTTGTACATAACTATAAAGCTGTCATTGTTGCACTTCTTAGAGGCAAACCGTGTCTCAAATTAAGCTCACCATCAGACGAATTAGAAGAAAAGTTATATAAGATTAACTATTATGGTTTCTCTTTCAGAAATATTCTTAGAAATGCGTTTACTGATGTAAATGTTGTGCCAACTATTCAGTATATGATTCCTATAAATATACAGGTAGAGAATTCGGATACATACGTGTATTCTTCCAATCCTGAAAGGTATGGTGACTTTGGAGTGCCTTTATGGACTCGTCTATCTATAACAATGGGGCCATTTAATGACTGGATATTTTTCTTTGGTAATTTCGTAGGTCTAGACAAGTTAGCTAAGGCACTTAGGATTGACCCTGATGTACCATCTACTGGTACAGCTGCTGAACAACCAGGCTCTGGTAGTGATACCTTAACATTGCCTCAAAACATTAGTACACCTCCTTCGTCAGGCGGAACACAAGCAAACAGTAGTACCAACACTAAACAAACTCTCGAACAATCCTTAAGGAATACTGGTAGCACATAATATTCTATACGAAGTGATAAAAGATTGCTTTATAAAAATCTATTTATTTATAGCTTTATCTTTCGCGTTCTAATATATTAATGGCCTTCTATACTTAACGATCTCGGCATTAATTTTGAGGGATTGAGCAGGGCTGGCGGCACGTGCATCCTATCTCCACTGGGTCATTGATTTTTGCCTTGCGTCGTCTCCGAATAAGGCGTACAATAAAACCTTACAGCGTATGAAGGCGACTGGAAAACCTAAAAGAATAGTGCTCGAGTTAGCACTGCTCAACAGTCCAAGCTATCTGATTGATGAAATCAAATCTGTATATCGCAAAGCGGTGGAGGATGGAACAACCTACCAAGAGGCAGCCGCTGCTTTAGGAACACCCAGAGCCATGGAAGCAGCTGAAAAATTACTTTTATTTGAAAAGTATTATAGTCGTCTTTCGAGCGACGAGCTTTACATGGAACTTTACGTGCTGCCAGAAGTAGAACGTGGTGAACGGCCGCTCTTTGAGGAGGAGGAGGCTAGCAACAGTTGCTAACTTCTGTACAAATTTGTATATTTATAACATAGTATGGTTACGAAGCTTCTAAGTGTAAAAGAGTGTAAAGGATTTTCGATTGGTTTTGGGATGGAGAGAGTTGTAGTCAATAAGTGTAGGCAGAATCTATGGACAAAGACGTTCTAAAAATGCCGACAGAAAAAAAGATTGATAGCAACTTCGTAACAGTAGAGTGTTTATTGTCATTTGACAAAGATGAGGATAAGGGGCGGGTATTGGCTCTCATGCGTAAGTTCTCGTCGATGGTCAGGTTTGCCTACAAAAGACTGATGCATGAAGCGGAAAGAAAAGAGCTGAAAAAACTACTATTCCGAAAGTATGGAATAAACACCCGATATTCGGATGACGCAATTCTCCTGGCAAAGCAAACTCTAGAATCTTGTATAGAAAGAGAGCAAAATCCCAAAAAGCTTGTTTTTGGTTCAAGGGAATTATTTGAACAGCTGAAGAAAAAACACCTAACAGGCAAAAGAAGAGCGACACTAAAACAAAAATGGGAAGAAAGAAGATACGGCATTTTGTATTCAAGAGGAGACAAATCAAGAGAGGGCAATCTAAATCTCAGACTTGTAAATCTGAACAATCAATGGCATCTAAGGATTAACTTAGGGGACGGCGAGTATGTGTGGGCGAGGGTGATTCGGTCAGCAAAAAGAAAAACCGACAAGTGGATAGACTTTATTAGTAGCTTGGAGCAAGCTGCGAAGACTAGCGACTGGTTCCCATACACAGTACGACTCAAACTAAGAAACGGGAAAATCTACGTACAGTTCAGTAAGGAAGAGAAGCTGCCAGAAGTAAGTATTACAAAGGATAACGGCGTCATAGGGATTGACATCAACGCTTACCCTTTTCACTTGGCGTTAGTTCACACGGCAAAGGATGGAAATCTAGAAAAGTACGAGCGGATTAGTTTAGACAAACTATTAGAGGGCAGTTCAGAAAAAAGAGAATGCCTCAGCTGGCAAACTGCTCATCAGGTAGTGGAGATCGCTAAAAGGGAAAGAAAAGCGATCGTTGTGGAGAATTTGGAAAAGCTCCCAAAAGGTAAGAGAGGAGATGGATTACCCAAACTGAGACAAAGACTGCAGAAGTGGATATACAAAGGGTTGCTGCAAAAGATTGAGATTGCAGCCAGAAGAAGTGGGATTCAGGTTATTAAAGTAAATCCTGCCTACACGTCAATCATTGGCAAGCTGAAGTATGCACCACTTTACAACATAGATAAGGACACAGCAGGTGCTTACGTGATAGCAAGGCGTGGACTTGGATTTAAAGAAAGATTGCCTAAGAACTACCGAAAGATTTTGAAAGATAAGGAGTTTTTGTCTTACTCAGTAGCAGGGGTTGAGGATAGGATTGTTAAGCTTAGGCAGGAAATAGGAAAAGAGAAAAACGAATACAAAAGAAATAAGCTAAGAAGTGATTTGAGACGACTGAAAGGAGAGTTGAGCCTCTTAATTAAGTCTTTGCTGGACAGCGGAGAGAGTGAGTCAGCTGCCCAACAAACCGTCAACCGCAAGATGGAACGGGTGCGGGGTCTTACTCATGTAAGGCAAAAAAGCTGGCAAGTTCTCTCCGTAGCCCTCGCCTTCTCCTGCCTCGAGAGTCTCAGAGACCTTTCTCCCTTGAAGAGGGTAATCCTCACAAGGGATTGGGTAGGAGCGGCGAAACGGGCTAGTCCCTACCTACCTGGTCATGGGACGAGTGTACTAAATATGTACAGTTCTGTATAGTTTGTGTGACCAGGAATGGTACTAAATGTTTATCTGCGTTAAAACATTAATTAAATCTTAAATAGTGAAAGTTTTTACGAAACAAAACAAAATATTAAATAATTATGGTAACGCAAGAGGATAATAAGAACTTGTCGTCTCTCAGAGAACAAATAGAAAACTGCTTTTTTGAGAAACTATCGAATGATGAAGAAGCTACGAAAATGGCCAAAGAAATATTAAACACCGCATCACTAATCCTCCAAAAGCCTAAAAACGAAGAGGAACTAATAGGAATCTATGCCATAATTGCCATTCGATTGTCTATCTTTTGTAAAAACTACTTTTTGTTTAACGAAATAGATTTAGGGGAAAAACTAGACAAGATATCACTATACCTATACGACTGTATAGACATTTACTTACCAGACAATATAGACGAAAATAAATTAGCAAAGTCGATATGGCCTTATGATGCTAATGATATAGACTCTGTAAAACAGGCGTTAAGTGAGTACATCTGCGGACTACCTAACCTTTTATAGTTAGGCTTCCTGTTTCGTCGCAGGATGGCTTTTTAGGTAGCTCGTCGGGGCTACGGTCATCCACCAGAGCCTGCTCCACAGGCGTAACTTCGGGCTGTCCTATCCCTACGAAGTAAAGGTTGATAGAGGCGTTTACGTCTCTATCGTGTATTTCGCCGCATGCAGGGCAGCACCACGTTCTGTTATTTAGCGTCAAGTCTTCATTTTTGTGTCCGCAGCGATGGCAAAGCTTTGACGATGGGAAGAATCTGTCTACCTGAATGAAAGTTCGCCCGTACCATTCTGCTTTGTACCTGAGGTAGGTCAGAAACTTTGACCACCCGCTGTCAGCAATGGACTTGGCAAGTCTTGTTTTCAATAGGCCTTTCACGTTGATGTCCTCTACCACCACGACTTGGTTTTCGTCAATGATGGCTTTGGACAACTTGTGCAGAAAATCATTACGAGCATTACTGATGTACGCGTGCTGCCTGGCAAGTCTTAATCTTGCCTTTTCACTACTTTTTGAGCCTTTTTGTTTCTTTGAGAAAGACTTCTGAAGTCTCTTTAGTCTTTCTTCTCCGCGCCGGAGATACTTCGGGTGCTCAATCTTGTAACTACCAAAGTCATTAGTAACAGTAACAAAGTGTTCCAGCCCTAAATCTATTCCGCAAGCTTTGCTTTTAGGCTCTACAACTTTGTTTCTTCGATTGTCGGTTTCTACCAAAATAGAAGCGTAGTACTTTCCATCATTCGTTCTGCTTACAGTAAGAGATTTGATCTTACCATCAAATTTTCTGTGTAACTCAATTTTTACGCACTCTCTTATCTTTGGTAGATACAACAATCCTCTATCAAAATCTATTCTTATTGAGTTGTGTGTGTTGTTCGTAGTATAGGACTGCTTGTCTCTTTTCTTTTTGAATTTTGGAAGTTTGAATTGTTTTCGGTTTCTGAAATGGTCTTTGAATGCTTTCTCAAGTTGCAATTGTACATTGCAAAGAGCCAAGCTGTCTACTTCTTTGAGGAACGGGAATTCTTCTTTGTACTTGGCAGGTGTGTCTTGTGGGATACGTTCTTTCTTCTTGTAAGCATTCATTTTCTTGTCCAGCATTTTGTTCCAGACGAACCGACAGCATCCAAAGGTCTTGGCAAAGAACACTACCTGCGCATCAGTAGGGCAAATACGATACTTATACGCTTTTAGCGTCGGTTTGCGATGCATGCTACGTAAATATACTAAGTTTGTCGAGATAAGTGACTCTCAGAAACTACCTAAAGGTCATCCTGCGACGAAGCAGGAAGCTCAATAGCAAAAGATTGAGTATTCTGCAGCTCCTCGTGAATTTGTGAGATTATATGATAAAATTTGGATGGACACATTGCTTTATTCATGGAAGTGTCATGAAGAGAAGAATGCTATGAAGCTCTTAAATACAATATATTGAGTGAAATCATTCGCCTTATGATTTCTGATTTTCGAGATTTACTGCATTCAGAGAATCTATTGGTATAACTAAAAGCACATTTCGATGTTTGCTACCTTACAAACAAATAAACCGTACAATACCATGAGTACCTATTCGGCTAACAAAAACCTACAATTGTTAAGAGAGACAATAGTAAGCAATCTGTACGAAAAAATAAAGAATGATAGAGAAATCGTAGAAGAAGCTAATGAAATATTAATTGCGGCGTCAACCATTATTGAAAAATCCAGAAATGAACAGGAATTGATTGCAATATATGATATGGTTTCAACACAATTAGAAATAGTTAGTGATGATTGTGAAAATTTTGGTAATGAAAAATTAGCATACATGCAGAGGCAAATATCCACTGCGTTGTATGAATGCATAAAACCGTACTTACCTCATAACATTAGTACCGCCGAATTAACAAAACTCTTATGGCCTCATAATTGCTGGGATATATCTGCATTAAGGAATGTATTTTTGAACTACATTTTTCAAAATGCATTGATGTTGGGAGTGGATGATGTATTTACGGATGAATTTATATCACTTTACAAAGCAAAATTAAAGAAAGCTAAGAAACTTAGGGATTTAGTACATGTCTATGAGGTAATTAGGGAAGAGGCACGAGTAAGAGGATTTGAATACTATGAGAAGGGCAACTGTAAGGATTCATGGAAGTATGGAGTTTTGAGTAGAGTTATAGGATTTCTGCTGTCGGATTTTGAACACTGCTTATCGGTGCCGACAGGAACATTTAAGTGGCTTGGCGTTTCCTCTGTTTACTTGTAATGGATGCTTGCTGCGACTTTGTGTTAATCATTCGTTTTTTATGATTAATGTATAAAATTTTGTTTTTATCCACTAACACAAATATAATAAAACTTAGTAGATTTATTATTTTCGACAGCATTTTTGCGTAGGCGAGAACCAAGCGTCTAGAGTTAGGACGCTCCGAAAGAGGGACTGTGGAGCAGGCTCTGGTGGATGACCGTAGCCCTCATGGACTACCTAAAAAGCCATCCTGCGAAAAAGCAGGAATCTCAACTGCAAAACGTTGAGCAGTCCGCTGGATTGGTTTCTCTTCCATCTGTTTATAATAGTTTTTATTATTACTTTTAGTTTGATCACCTATTAAAAAGCTTGTGGATTCTCTCTGCATACCTGATGTACTTGATGACCAGTGGCATTTGCTCGTTTGTGTCTAAATCGGTAACGATGGCGTTTGACTGGATGACTTTGTTTCTATGAGTATTAGGTACTTTTTCACTACTCCCTATGTAGCACACTATGGAATTGGGTAAAGCGGAAGTTACCGCTTGATATATGGACAAGAAATCAGCCGTATTCTCTATAAGACTTTCATTGAACAATACAAAGCAAGTTTTACTATTTCTAGCCTCAGAATTAGCTAACGTGCTGCTAATTGTTTCAATAGTGTACCCTCTCTCCGAAAAAGCAATACGCTGTATTCTCTCTACCGTACTAGCCGCTATAAAATTGCTCGGTGGATAAATGGAACTAAAGCTGCCAAAACTATTTATATTTTGTGTCAATTCACCACATCCTATGCCTTTGATACTATATAATCCAGAGAGTGGATGTTTTACAATCCTGAACAGGTAGTTGGAATTATGCATTCTTGTCTGATCATCCCATGCATCTGTTCCGTCGCAATCAATAGAACTTGCAAATCTAAATGGAAGTGTAAGATCACAAGAATCAAAGCGCCATGATGGCACGTAGCCAGAAACATAGGTAGTACAATTAATCGGACTCGATAAACCATTACCGTAGGTCATCCAAAGCGAACAAGAGTCAACTTCTCCGTTGCCTCGTAAATTTATGTACATTTGGAAGCTGTCTACGTAACTACTTGTGTCATTTGGATCGTACTGAGGCTTTGGCCTGGTAACACCATTATTATCTATTTGAGGTCTAAATAGCGGGAAATAAATGCATACTGATAGTTCATTTAAAGGCGGATTAATACTGCTAGGTAATCCCTGTATACTCCCTATCTCATTATCAAATTTAAAATAATAACTACCTATTTCACTTTTAAACACTTCTAATAAAACTCTAATTACGCTATATCTAAAATTATCATCATCATCATCTATATCAACATCATCGTATAATAAACCAGTCTTGGCATTAGTATCAAAATATGAATCTATTATCTCATTTATTTTTAAGGGCTGATCATCTCTAGGATTATGATTAGATGTATTTTGTGCATAATTATTAAAATCTTCTATTAGTCTTGGCTTTATCCATATCGTCATGTAGAGGTTAGTATGTCCTCTTTGTAAAGAAAAATGAATGCAGAATGGGTTCTTTATGACCCAAATGCTTATACTATCATCATCACGTATGCTATAATATTTACAATTATTATCAAATTCAATGCTATACTTTGGTGTTTCACTACCTAAAATACCTATGTTAAGGGTTTTCCCCTTAATGTATCTTAAGAGAGCCAATTCTATATTGGAGGCATATAATATATCATATGGGATATTAAATCTAAGGTATAAATCTGTAAAGACGTAAAAGTCTATAAAAAAATCTTCATTTTCTAAATACTCTAAATAAATAATATTACGTCTTATATATGAGGCATGATACCATGTATTAAAGAAATAATTCATAAATCTTTCATTCTGTAATTGCCTTATAATAGTTCTTTCTGCGTTTTTATTAAGTATTAATAGACTTCTTGTGTCGTAGTTCCATGCATCGCAAAGATTTAGTACGTAGTTTAAGTAGGGATCAGGGGCTATGTAGTTTGCTTCACAGTTGTTAGTGAAGTACACGTCGTTATCTATTGGGGAGTTGTCATTTGCTTTGTGTAGTTGTACGAGCCACATCGGTGAAATTTACTAAGATGCAGTTTTGTTGTTCTCTTACCCGTTGAAAAGCTGATGCAGTCTCTTTGCATACCTGATGTACTTGATCACCAGTGGCATTTGGTCGTTTGTGTCTAAATCTGTAACTATGGCGTCTGAATAAATGACTTTGTTTTTTAATTCACGCAGTATCATACTGTCATTCCCGAAGTAACATATTACCGATTTAGGTAATGCTCCTCTCACGGCGGCATGAATGTTGATGAAGTCATTCTCATCATCGATGAGCTTATCGCTAAATAAAACAAAGCATGTTTCAGAAGTTTCTGGTATCACCTCATTTCTCAATCTGTCACTAATCGTGTCAAATGCGTAACCGAAGCCTGAGAAGGTAATTGCGCTTAGTGAAGTGAAAAAATCAACTGACAAACTGGAATACAATGTATAAGGAGCATTAAAATCTAGTGGCTGTGTTTCCTCATTACATCCTACGCCTTTAATGCTATAAGTATCAGACAAGGGTGATTTAGAAATCATGAACAAATAGTTTGCATTATTTATTGCCTGTGGAGTGTTCCAATTGTCGTTTGTTGGCTCAGAATTATTACAGGCTCCTAAAAATCTGAAAGGGGGTGTGAGATTACACGACTCCGACCAATTCCATGAGGGTAACTGACCGCTGTCAAATATTGAACATTGATAATAAGAATCATACCAAATATATGCTGAATATAACCCAGTATATTGAATTGATCCACTATTTGATACAGTCATATAAACTTCTAGATATTTTATCTTACTATCCTCATCAAGTGGGTCATATTGAGGCTAGCTACAGTTGCTAATTTCTGTACAAATTTGTATATTTATAACATAGTATAGCTATGAAGCTTCTAAGTGTAAAAGAGTGTAAAGGATTTTCGATAGTTTTATGATGGAGATAGTTGTAGTCAATAAGTGTAGGCAGAATCTATGGACAAAGAGGTTCTAAAAATGCCGACAGAAAGAAAGATTGATAGCAATTTCGTAACGGTAGAGTGTTTATTGGCATTTGACAAAGATGAGGATAAAAGGCAGGTATTAGCCCTCATGCGTAAGTTCTCATCGATGGTCAGGTTTGCTTACAAAAGACTGATGGATGGAGCGGAAAGAAAAGATCTGAAAAAACTACTATCCCGCAAGTATGGAATAAACACCCGATATTCGGACGATGCGATTTTTCTGGCACAGCAAACTCTGGAATCTTGCATAGAAAGAGAGCAAAATCCCAAAAAGCTTGTTTTTGGTTCAAGAGAACTATTTGAACAGCTGACGAAAGAACACTTAACAGGCAAAAGAGGAGAGACACTAAGACAAAAATGGGAGGAAAGAAGGTATGGCATTTTGTATTCAAGAGGTGACAAATCACTACAGGGCAATCTAAATCTCAGACTTGTGAATTTGAACAATCAATGGCATCTGCGGATTAATCTAGGAAATGGCGAGTACGTGTGAGCAAGGGTGATGCGGTCGGCAAAAGAAAAACAGACAAGTGGGTAGGTTTCATCAGCGGTTTAGAGCAAGCTGCGAAGACAGGCGACTGGTTCCCCTACACAGTACGACTCAAACTCAGAAACGGGAAAGTCTATGCACAGTTCAGTAAAGAAGAGAAGCTGTCGGAAGTAAGTATTACAAAGGATAACGGCGTCACAGGAATTGACATCAACGCTTACCCTTTTCACTTGGCGTTAGTTCATACGGCAAAGGATGGGAATCTAGAAAAGTACGAGCGAATCAACTTAGACAAGCTATTAGAGGGCAGTTCAGAAAGAAGACAATACTTAAGCTGGCAAGTTGCTCATCAGGCAGTGGAGATCGCTAAAAGAGAAAGAAAAGCGATTGTTGTGGAAAATTTGGAAAATCTCCCAAAAGGTAAGAGAGGAGATGGATTGCCAAAGTTGAGACAAAAACTGCAGAAGTGGATATACAAAGGGGTGATGCAAAAGATTGAGATTGTAGCGAAGCGAAATGGCATTCAGGTCATCAAAGTCAATCCAGCTTACACGTCAATCATTGGCAAGCTCAAGTATGCACCGCTTTACAACATGGACAAGAACACAGCTGGTGCTTACGTGATAGCAAGACGCGGGCTTGGATTCAAAGAACGTCTGCCTAAGAACTATAAAGAACTTCTGGAAGATACAGAGTTTATATCTTATACAATAGCGAAAATTGAAGACAAGATCGCTAATCTCAAACAAGAAATACGAGAAGAGAAAAACGAATACAAGCGAAATAGGCTAAAAAGTGTTCTTTGGAAAACACGAAAAAAATTAGACTTGTTACTCAGATACTTACGAGAAAGCGGGGAGAGTGAGCTAGCTGCCCAACAAACCGTCAACCGCCAGATGGAACGGGTGAGGGGTGGGGCACAAGCCCTACAAAAAAGCTGGCAAGTTCTCTCCGTAGCCCTCGCCCTCTCCTGCCTTGAGAGTCTTAGAGACTTCTCTCCCTTGAAGAGAGTAATCTTTGCAAGGGATTGGGCAGGAGTGGCGAAACGGGCTAGTCCCTCCTTACCTGGTCAAGGGACGACTGTGCTAAATTTGTACAGTTTTGTATAGTTGGGGTGACCAGGATATGGGTTGAATGAGCCGTCAGCGTCTAACTTGGGTCTGAGTAAAGGGAAGTAAGTATAAATGTCTACTTCATCTAATGTGTCGTATGAGCGACTAGACATGAAACCCTCAAAAATTATTTCATCTATATCTATGCTGCATGACCCGGCATAAGTGATAGGTCCCAAAAAAGCCCTAATCAGGTTGCATCCGAATGCGTTATTATTGTCGCAATCGTTTATGCTTACATTACTATGCTGGATACCACTCATATCATTGGCATTAAAATGATGACTTACTATGTCATCTACACTCAATGACTGGTCTGTATCGGGGTCATAGTTAGAGGTAGTACTATTATGATTATTTATATCATCTATTAGCCTTGGTGTGGCATATATTTCAACATCAACAGAAGGTAAAGCACCTCTAATAATACTGTACACAAACCAAAAATAAGAATGGTTTCTTGATTATTATAGCATTATTATCCATTATGTAGTACTTACAAGCATCGTCGAATTGAATTCTGTACTTAGGCGTATTGTTGTTCTCAAAACTTATATTCAAAGTTTTGTTCCTAATATATTATATTAAGTCTTCCATACTTGATATTGTAGTATCAGTAGGTAATGTAGCATATCCTCTTATTTTTGTATCAACATAAAAATCCATTAAAAAGTCTAATTCTGTCTTGTATTCAAATATTATAAATGCGCCGTATCTAAATTGGTTACCAGTATAACTAAAATAATATGGTATCATTCTTTCGTTCTTTGGTGTAGTGAGTACAGTACCTTGCCTTTTTCCTAAAATAAGTAATTTTTTCTTTTCTCTGAAGTTCCAAGCGTTGCAAAGTGAGAGTTCGTGTTCATAGTCATCAATGTTTATGTAGTTTTCTAGATTTTCTATTTCGCATTCTTCGGTGATATATACGCTTTGCGTTGTGTTGTTTCGTGATTTATATAGTTGTATTAGCCACATCATTGAAATTTACTAAGATGATGTTTTTGTTTCGACTTATGCCAACTGAGTTTAGTATGACTGAGCACAAAACTTTTTGTTTTGAAGACATTGGCGAGGTTAATGCATATCTTTATAGTATTGAGGAGTTCATAAACTCATTTCATAATATAAAAAAGATAGCATACGACATCAGAAAGCGGTTTTCGTCAATGACTCATGATGTTTGTTTTCATGTTGTAAGCAGTCTTTTGGACGGGTCAAAATACTTATTTATAACGGAGAGGGACAGGCGGTATAAGCATCCTGCATGGCTTGGGATACGTGTCTGTGGCAGACCATTAACAGACAAAGAAACTTATGAGATTATATTCAAAAATAAAACTTTCAAATCGCTAAAGAATAGTATTACAAATAGTGAAGAGCCCCAAAAAACTAAAAAGACTATTGAAGAGCTTTTGAATAAAAGTCAAGATAGTTTTTCAGAAAGTAAAATCAGAACTGTCTTGTGGTCTCTTTTTGCTAAGTTTTTGGAAGTTAGTGGTTATATAACCGATTTTGACAAATCATTGGATATAGCTCAAAAACTAACAAACGACTTAGAAGGTCATGATGGTGTTGATTACCCATTATTGAAAGAACTTATGACTATATATCAAGACAAACATTTTACTTTACACGATTCTTTGGTTGTATTTGTTGACTATGGTATTTCGCCTTCTTTTATCGCTGATATGTTGGAATATTTATTGAATTACGATAGCAAGAAGCGTAAGAGTACGGGGAGTTATTATACACCTGTAGAGATTGTGGAGTTTATGTGTGAGATGAGTTTTAGTCAGTATGTTGCCACACACACTCCTTTGAGTGAAGCTGAGGTAGATGCCATGATGCATGATCTGAATATATCTGAGGTTGTCCCTTTGGAGCGGCGGGCAGAAGTGATGAAGTGCCTATGGAACATTCGTACTTTAGACCCAGCCTGTGGTGGCGGCGCTTTCAATATCGGTATCGTTAATCGCTTCATGCACTTATATCATAACATAGACAACGATTTGGAGATAGCTAAAAGTTTTGGATGCGAAAATGACTTTGACGTTAAAAAGCATGTCATAACTACTAACATTTATGGCATTGATATCAACCCTTTAGCTGTTACGGCAACGAGAATGCGGTTGTTTCTAAGCTTGCTCTCAGAAGCGACTGCGGATGATTATAAGAAGATAGATGAAGAAGTGTTTGAAGTTTTGAAGCATCGTATAGTCTGTGCAGATGCACTCATAGACGACCCGTTTGGATGTCTAAAAAATAGACAACATCAACCTGCCTTGTTCCATCTACCAAACAATACCTGAAACAAATGACGCCTTGGGCACCTTTTTGTCCCTTTTTTGTCTCCTTTGTCCCTTTAATTGTGTACAAACATAAAGTATCCCACTAAATGTTTGACGTCGTTGTAGGCAACCCACCATACATAAATATAAGCAAAATCAAAAGCAAAAATTATTTAAAAGATAAATTCAAAGTCAATGGTAATGTAGATGTAGGTACATTGTTCTATTTTATTGCTTATGATTACTTGCATGAAAACGGAGTAGTTTGTTATGTGACAAGTAATAAGTGGTTAGGTAGTTTGAGTGGAGCTTGCGTACGTAAGTTTGTCAAAGAAAATTTCAGGATAGTAAGAATCGTAAATACTTACAGAGTTCGTTTGTTTGAGGCACACATGGAGGTGTGTATAGTTTTAGCACTTAAACAGAAGTGCGTAAAAGATTACGATGTTGAGGTAAGAATGCTTAGGCCAGGTAGAGTGTCTATTGGCATTTGATAAAGACGAAGATAAGAAGAAGACATTAAGCCTTGTATGAGCTATCGTTGGAGCGCCATCCGACAAAAAGGATATTATATACCTAGTTCCCAACTTACAGATAAGATGTGGCACTTGGAACCGTCAGAGGTAATGAGTGTGTACTACAAAATCCAAAAAGTAGGTATTCCGATAGCACAATGGCCTGTAAGA
>Ga0308400_1000177_pt1 | contig 28122 bp, 23 predicted proteins | sample HotsprSampOS1265_FD_203451 | JGI IMG/M metagenome (GOLD analysis project Ga0308400, IMG submission 203451) | Hot spring phototrophic mat microbial communities from Octopus Spring, Yellowstone National Park, Wyoming, United States - 20060914_OS12-65 ...
AATTCTCTACCCTCACCTCAACTATTTCCCAGTCTAAATCAGAAGTTAATGTTACCTCACCTACCCTGTAAACAGAATTCTCCCACTCCATCTTACTTCCCCAATTAGGATAAAGTCTCTCCCCAAATAACGTTATCCGTGAATTAACATAACACTTAGGCAATAACTTATCCTCATCAGCTTTAATCCAAAGTCTGACAACTGCTACATAACAGTTGTCAGACTCAGGACGATAGTCATATTCTACAGTAAAAAACTCATGCATATCCTATCTCCAAACTACAACAACTCCATTATAGAACAAAAATTGAACATTGTCAACAATATAGCTGGATAGTAATCTGCTTTACTATCCAGCTATATAGTTATCGTTTTTCTTCTGCTACGACCATTGAGTTGAATCCTAAGACTAGCTCAGCAGCTAAGACGAATCTATTTCTTTGGCTCAAGGTAACGCCTTTATTCTCCAATGCAGTCACTAATTGTTCCATTTCCTCTGATTCTAATAGCTCTACTATGGTAGCAAGCTTCTCTTTTGGAGATAAGCTACGTCTAGTAGAATTCCTAATATTGTTGTCAGAAAATTCTGGAGTGTAAGAATAACTAAGGTTCTCCCAAGTTAGATTATTCTTACGTAGCGTTCTTGACGAAATTGGTTCTATTTGACCATAATACTGCTCTATTATTTCCGCTGTCTCAGGATTTGTTTTCGCAAACTCATTAAATAGAACATCTTGTGTTACATAAAAACTCATTAACTTGCTTAGGTGAGTTCTCAAATCAGGTAACTGACTTGGCCAGTCTTTTGGAACTACAACTTTGCCCTCTAGAAAGACTTTGCTTTCACAAAGAACCTCACTAAGAATGTAGATAGGCTCATTCTCCTCTTTGCTACAATGAATAGCAACTTGCCCACTATCTGATAGTAACTTTGTTGCCCTTTCTGTCTCACTTCTGTTAATCTTCCATTGATTACCCACTTTCTCAATAAACACTGGAGAAATATACTCAATGGGATTAACCAACTTACCAAGAAAAATGCCAGGTCTAATTGATGTCAACCATTCAAAGTAAATATCACAATCTTCATCCTTGTAGTAGAATGAATTCTCATCCTTCTTGTCCAAATTAAACTTGGTTACCAAATAACCATCACTAAATGTAGGCTTGTTCCAAAAAGGAAACTGCTTCAACAACTTAGCATACTTCAACCTGTCAACCATAATTACACACCAAAGTCGACACTCTACTAGTAACACACAACTAAACCTGTGTCAAGTACCCAGAATAGAAAAAATACAATCGATGTACTACTAGATAGCTGGATAGTAATATAGTTACATTGATATACTACCATTTTATTATTCTGAATCTATGTTCTGCTATTGTTGTATAGATTTGGGTATTGTTGATGTTACGGTGTCCTAGGTAATCTTGGATAAGTCTAGTATCATAGCCTTGGTTAGCGAGATAATATCCGCAAGAGTGTCTGAATATATGTGGATAAACTTTAACAGGTACTACTTTAGCTGCGTTTATTTCATCGCACAGTTGATTAACAGCGTATCTAGTAAGAGCTAATCCTGTTCTAATGTTCACAAAGAGATAAGGGCCAATTATTTTATGGTCTACATAATAATTTCTCAGTCTACTTAATGTTCTTAGTTCATGTTCTGATAATGGATGATATCCAGACTTACTGCCTTTAATTCGAGAAATATACAATGTTCTATCTTTATATGAGACATCAGACCATTTAAGATTAATTGCTTCTGTAACTCTTAAACCATGTCTGTACAACAATAATACTAAGCAATAATCACGTACAGTTTTGTTTTTCTTTAACCACTCCAATACGGCTTCTACTTCTGAGTGAGTTAGATATTTTCTTTCTCTCACAAACATCTACTCCACAGAATAGCTCTAGTGTGGTAATCTATCCTATCTTGAATGTATGGGAGATTGATCGTTTCGTAGGTAAGAGATGAAAGTCTAAGTTCTGTTTTGTGGAGAAGTTATTTCTACTGCCTTTTGTTTCTCCTTACGGGGTTGTAGGAGTAGTGCAGCTTTAGCGTATAGTGCAGAGTTCTCTCTACTGCCCTTATTTTCGCCTGTAAGGCATCCTACTGATATGGGGGGATATAGACTACCCCCCCACTAGAACAAAGGCCTTACAGGCCAAAATAAGGCCCTACAGAACCATCTCTACCTCCAAAGGAAAGTTGGTGATCAACAGCTCGTAACCTTTCACCTCATCCGAACCAGTAGAGTATATAGGAATTACATTCTGGCAAAAAGATTTATACTTCTCCGCATTCTCCTTTGTATAATTAATACTATACATCACCATTGCTCCTATATAATCTAACCTTAAAAACCATTCATAAATTAGATTGTATCTATTAAAGAAAAACTTGCTTTGCTTTGCATTATCGCTTATTCTTGGCGGATCAAAGTAAATCAAAGACTCTGTTAATCTATCCTCAGGAAAAATCTTAAGAAAATGATTAAAACTGTAACACGTATAACTATCTATTCTTTTTGATATATCTTGAATTTCCTCCAAAGATGGATATTCAGGTTTTATTGATTCACCCCAAGGTACTAAATATTCACTAGCAAGACTACTAGAATACAATATACGTTGACTATTCTTGTTTAGATACAAGAATAGTGCTGCTGCTCTAAGAGAATTGTCAGAAAAATCATCTAATTCTTCCTTACTTGGTACTTCATTAGAACGAAACAAAGCACTAATAACAACAACATTTTTGTCCATTAATGAACGATACTCGTCTTTTATTTCTAAAAGACTCTTATTCTCAGAAATAACTTTCATTAATTCATCGTATAAATCTTTGGGCCTCTTCCATACATTAAACCAAAAGCAATACAATCCATAGTGAGTATCATTACCCACTATTCTATTGCCACTAGTAATAGACAATCTCATTGATCCTGCAAAAGGTTCTACAATAGTACCTATACATGCAGTCAATTCCTTAAAGTTACTTCTTTTCATCAGTATTTCAATCAGTTTCTTCTTGCTTCCTAGCCACTTGATAATACTCATAACCTTCTCCAAAAATGGTACGCTTCTATTATATCTCAAAATTGACTAACTTGCCACTTTTTGACTACATTGCTATAATACCTACCATAAAAAGCAATCAACTCAGCTCTATCTAGTCCATTTACTATCTTGCGAGCATTAACAAAGTCATATCCATAGTTTGGTAAATCAAAGTGACTTAGTTTATAACCGGTAAATAATCCTTCATGCATTCCTACTACAGCAATATGAGCAGCAATATCTGGTTCTAAGGCTAAATCAGGATTAGTTACTAACTGTTCTCCCAATCCTATTCTATTACCTAGTTTTCTATAGTTACTTTCCCAAGTAATTTGTATATAACCTCTACCGTAGTATCCTGTTTTCCAATATCTCTCTTGTTGTTTGTACAATGCTGGTTGTGTTATTGGATTAGCTCTTATTTCTCTTCTTGGTAAAAATGCAGATTCATGAGATACTGTACCAATAATATATCCAATATGATTAGGATTAGATATCTTGTAATGATTCATCCACTTTATCAACAAAGGAATAGCTTGTCTTGCACCATTGATTCTATCTCTAGGTACACTCTCTATTAACATAAATACTAGGTTATTATCATTCACTTTTACCTCCTTTGTTTTTAGCTCTACAAAGCCTACAAATTTCTCTTGTTTCTTCTATTAGTTCTTCTATTTCTTGCCACTTTCTATCTATTTCAGCTTCTAATTCACTTATTTTGTCTTGTTCATTTGTTACATTACTAGTACCATTAAACCAAATGGTAATCTTTTTTTTGTTACTAGCTATACCAAATGTACTCATTATACCTGCTAGAATAGGAGCAGCGTGTTCTTTGGGTATTAACTCTGGAAAATAAGTTTGTTGCATTATAAGTACGGCTCCAACCATACCCAATACATTAGTTACTTTGTCTGCTTCAATTTTCATTGTACTTCCCTCCGTTGTTGGATAAAGAACTTGTTATTTCTTACAGTAAGTATGGTGTTAGGGAAGTAATTAACTGCTACTGGATTTCTACCTGGAACAAATTTTCTTCTGTGTTGCAATGGAATAATCTCTACCCCTTTCTCTATCTCAATCATTTCTGCTGGTATTGTTTTGTAATCTAGTTTTCCTGCTTCACAAATAAACCAACCAAATTCTCTTTTCTCATCTTCAGGTACTTGTGGTTTAGGCATTGCTTGCCAATGTTGTACTATCCAATAACTGTTCTCATCCATTGGCAAGTTAAAATCTTCAATGATAGGTGTTAATGTAAGCCTTAATGATGCAGGCCCATATAAGTAATAATCATGCTTTGATCTTTCTAATTCTTCTCTGTATTTGTCCCATTCGTTCATAGCGGGTTACTTGTTAGTTGTGTAGGTAGTATCCTCTTACCTGTTAGCCTTAGGTAAGCAATGGAATTAGTAGTAAGGGTAAAAGATTGAGTACCTGCATTAACTATTTCATAAATCTTTTCTGGATAAATAATCCATTTTTCTTGAGTAGAGAAAATAACTGATGAATTAGGTCTTATTCCAATTGCTTTAATCTCGCACTCAATGATAGTCTTGTTTCCCCTTGGAGTATTGACAGTACTGTAGATAAGAGTATTAGATGCACTAGCATAGTCAGTAGCATTAGTAATCTGATAAACAGTACTATCTACCATTATGGGAACATCATAAGGACTAATGAAACTGAATAACTGGGTTAGTGCTTGAATCTCAATAATATAAACATCATCTACTTGGCTAGTTAAAGTTACTAGTCCATTGTCTTCTACACCAGAGAAAGTGTATTGACCTGATATAATACCTTGTTTCTTGATAGGCATAGTTCTTTATGGTGGTAACAAGGATGGTATTCCTGGATTAGGTAACACAAACTGTGCTGCTATTCCAGCACTAGCTAATGCTAGTTCTGTTAATACTGGAGAAGCTAATGCTACACTAGTTCCTCCTGTAGGTAATGCTAGTATAGTAGCTAATGCACTAACATTATATGCTAATGCAGCATTACTAGCTAATGTACTTGCTGCTAACAGAGTCCATCTTACATCATTTTTGAGAGCATTCTCACAAACATAACGATATAGATTCTTTATTCCCTTTTCTTGCCATAGCACCCATACTTTACAAGTAACATCAAAACTAGGTAGAAGAATAACTGACATATCTAATGCACATTGACTTAGCTCATGATCTATCCTCACCAAAGAGTAAGAATTAAATACTGGTATATCTAATGGATACTCATAATCTCCCATGTCAAAGATTTCTCTACTTTCTGGTGGCAATACAGGTAAGTTTTGAGCAACATATTCAGGAATAGGTATTGGGTCATCACATGGATCTACAGTAGCACCTTGTCTTACTCTTACATTTAGAGAACCTGCCATCTCAATAAATTCATTATCAGCTAATCCGCTAACTTCCAAAAGAATAAGATCACCCTCATTAAATACTTTTGTTTGATTAATTCTATCCGATTTAAGAGTTCCATTAAACACTAACTTTCTTCTTACACTCATACTATCCTCTTTGTTCCTCTTACATGTGTTTCACCTGAATACTTTACTCTAGATACATTGGGTAGTTGCATTATCTCTTTGATGCTTTGCTTGAGTTTATAGTCTGTAGGTCTAAATGGAATAAATACTTTATATTCAGAAAATCCTTGTTGTACTTGTGGATTATCAAAACATGCAGTACATTCTCTAGGTTCAAAAGGTAATGCTGTTGGTACTCCTAATTTAGGGTTTAGTGGTCTTAGACGTTCCTCTATCACTGGTGGAATAGGAGTAAATACATCTGGATTACCAGGCACAAAATAGAACCTCTGTCTTATCAATAACTGAGTATTAAAGTCAGTATCATAAAGCATTAGATACTGTTTTCCTTTAACAGCATGTCTATTTCTAATTACCTCTTGGATATTAAGATTGTTGCTCATTATCTAATGATACTAGATAGAACTAGATAATATCCATAAGGAATGCTTTCTCCTTTTAGATTTACCAGTCTAAACATAGAATTATTGTTTAGCTCAGTAAAGAATGCAGTAAACTCATCTGTTCCACCTTGAAATGGACATGGTATTTCGTAATAAACATTGTCAGAGATATAGCATTGTGCTACTCTTAGAGTAGAATATTCTATTTGACATGTTGCTCTTTTATCTAGCAAGCGAGTAGTACTAGACCTAAACACTGTAGGTAAATACATTTCATCTCTGTCATAAGTAGTAGATGTTCTATTACCATTATCGTAAAAGTAGGTATTCAGTACTATGTTTCTGTACTGAATACCTACATCATTGACATAATTACCTACGTAAGATGCCACTTGTATTAAGATTCAGGCAACAATAGATGCAGATTTTTAATTGTTTCACCAATGTATGATAAACAGTAATAATTTGGAGCGTTAACGTTACCACAGTTGTAAGGGTCTGGATCGCTTACTTTAATATCACGAGAATATGTTCTTTTATTTTGTCCCATAACTAATCCTTTGCCGCGAAACCTTCTAGCTTTAATATTGAGTGATTGAGCACCAGTACAAAAGCTAGAACCGTAGCTAACGTTATTTAGGCATGCAATAGCACTTTCAGCAAGAATATTGGGTTCAGATTCAATTGCAAAAGGTTGCACAATAACTCCCAAAACATCACTTGTATAAATAAACGTACCTACAACTTTAACAGCACTATTGGTAAAACCACTCAAAGGACTAGAACGATAATTACTTCCTATGATAGTACTTGGTACATATGGCCAATATTCACCTTCATAATCAACGCAAATAGCATTATTAGCAATTAATTGTCTTGCTCTTGTGATTAGATTATTTCTGTTACCTATTGGATAGCGAATTTTTGTTCCATCCAAAAAAGTGGCAATTAATGCTCTAGGTCTAAAAAGATTACCAAAGGGGCAAGGATTTTCTGCTGTACGTGAAACATATTCATTAATTTTATCTGCATATCCTTCTAATATTTTGACACTCAGGTTTTTTACCTTAGTACCAAAATCCGTGGTATATTCTTCTATCATTTTAGTTGCATCCATTAATGGCATATCTTTTCCTCCTTTTGTTACGGTAGACGAATTAAATAAACTATGCTACAACATGATTAGGTTGAATAGTTTCACTTTGAGTATTAACCAAGAGTTGTAGTGTAACACTAACACTACGAGTAATTAGTACGTTAGTAACTTGTTTAGTAGGATCAATACCACTAGTGGGGTTACTAGCAGCAACTAGTGCACCAGCAGGTAATGCACCAGTAACAGTTAGTACAGGGTTAACAGCAACAACAGCAGAAGCAGTGTTAGCACTTCTAACTGTTGCTTTATCGGCCAAATACAAGAACAATGCACTCAACCAAGCACGACTATCTTGGTTAACATCAATGTTTGCATGAGCAGGAGCACCGTAAGGTGTTAGTTCATTACTGGGAACTAATACTCCAGCACCTCCAGTATCAGTAGCAGCAGCTAATTTAGTAGCACCAGCAAAAGCATCAACAATCTTTACTCCACCTTGTCCACTATTGTTACCACTAGTAGGTACAGGTATTGGTTGAATACTGTTGTTTGCCAAGTTAGCAAAGTATTGTGCAGTAAGAGTGTAGCTTTGGTTAAGAAGGTTAGTACCTGCACCAGTAGGAGTAGTATAGGTGGAAGATATACCTAGTTTATTTTGCAAAGTAACAAATGGACTATTAGGATTGCATAGTTTCTCCAAGATACCGAACATAACCCTGCTTTCTCTATCAGCAGCGTTACTAGCTAGTTCATTAGCCTGAACGTTCCATAGAGAAGCAACAGGTAGAAATACACCAGCAGCAATAGTATTACCGGCAGTGCTGAAATACTCAAAGTTAAGAGGCATATAGTCCCTCCGTCTACAACACCCTATTCCTAGACCAAGGTCTCCAAATAGTCAATAGCTTGCTCAACATTACCGGAAAGAAAATTTTTATTCCCTCTCAACAGACATAACATTGAGTTAACCTCTATATAAGATAGATTATTAAACCTAAAGATACGCAATCTATTTTTGACAGCTAAATATCGTATTGTGTAGTATTTGAGTTTAAACCGACGACAGAAACTAAACAGTCCTACGTAAGTTTCGGTGTTGCTGTTGGCCTTGCGCATGTTAGATTTCCATCTAGTTTTACGGACTGCTTAAGCAGTCTTATGGAAAAGCGTGTCTACCACAGAACGGATGTTATCCTAACGTCAATCTCTTGAGTTTTAGCAATAAGACTTTTACAATCCAGAATTATATCTAAACAACATAATAAAAACGACATATCAGCAGCTAAATATTGCCAATCAATCTTCTCTTGCTATATAGTGTTTGGTTAGTAACTGACTAGAGGAGATTGGGTCCAAATGGCAAATTATGTACAACGTAATGTGGAGTACGTTACTGACCAAGGTCAAACAGTAATAATTACTATTAAGTACGAGAATTTTAATAATCCTACACCTGCTGCTAGGTTTAATGATGGTGGTTTTGGTACTCAAAACTTGAGTGGGCAATGTAGAACGTTCAATAGAAGAGGACTCAAACCTAGGTATGTGATGTTGCGTTATGGTTCTGGAAATAATCAAAAAATACTAAGAGTAGTTGCTAAAACACCACAAGTGTTTCAGCAATTGCTATCTAATTCTAATATGGTCAGATATTGTGGAGAATGTGGATGTAAGTAATATGGTAACTCTTTTGTCTAGAGAAGATAGATTTGCGTTAGGAATCAACAACTATCCGCGTTCTATAGTATGGAGCGCAATGATGTTGTTGAAAGCTAACAAGGTGCTTAATCAATCTCCTACGTATCCTAATGCTATCAGATTTGGTGCTAATAGGACTACAATACTTATTGAGGCTGCATTTCCATATGACAGAGATATATTTACTACTACTGGTGGTGATATTGTTTCTGCTGTACTACCTATTACTGGTTTATCTCCCTATAATGGTATATTATCTATACCACCTGCTGAACCTGTATTCTTAGAGTTACCTGATCCGGATGATTCTAGATTAGATAGTTTGGAAAAGTTCTTAGTATGGTGTTGTATGCAATATAAAGTTGGACTTAATAGATTTACCAATTTTGATGATGCTATTAGTGTATTGTTCTTTGATGAACAAGAAACAGAAGGTTATCCAACACTAAGGGTAAGGGTTAATTTGCCATATTCATACACTGCCTATTGTTGTACTGGGAGTATTGTTAGGGCAGTGTATGAGTTGTTTGTTGGCAATCCTTGTGGTAGTGGTGTGTTGTCTATTGATGGTAGGGTAATCTTGTTTAATGGTAATGTGCTGGTAGATCTTGGACTGATACCGTAACGGAGGTGGAGCTATGCCTGAATACGTACCCGTATCGTTCTCTGCATTGCCCTTAGCTTCGTCTGTAAGCCCTTCTGACCAAACCCTAGTGGTACAGGCAGGGGTAGCTAAGAGAGCCCCCTTCTCGGCCCTTCCAACGGCCCCTGCGGGGCCACCTGGACCTCAAGGCCCTCCAGGTAGTCAAATCATCACAGGTAGTTCCCCTCCCACTACTGGATTAGGTAATAGCGGAGACATTTACATTCAAATCAATACTGGAGATGTTTACAAAAAAACAGGAAATACTTGGAACTTAATTGGAAATATTAAAGGCCCACCAGGAGAACCTGGACAACAAGGCCCTATTGGACAACCAGGAAGAAATCCAGAAATATTATTTGGAACAGAACACCCACAAAACTCAATAGGCAATAATGGTGACCTGTACATCAATACTAATACAGGTCAACTTTTTTCTAAACTTAACAATATATGGGAATTTCAAGTAAATATCAAAGGAGAAAGAGGAACACAAATATATTCTGGTAATGCTCCACCCAATCAATTTATGGGACTTAATGGAGATTACTACATCAACACTACTAACGGTAATCTTTTTAGGAAACAAGAAGGAGATTGGACATTAATTTACAACCTAGGTTCCACTAGCAGTAGCAGTGGCAGTGGAAGTAATGTCTATTTTATTCAAGGTGTACCCAGTGATACAGATGGAAATAATGGAGATGTTGCAATAGATCTATTCTCAGGCACAATTTTCCAAAAACAGTCAGGTAGTTGGATTGAATTTTCAGAAAATCCTGCATTAATGACAAAACATAATAAGTTAGTACGTATTGGATGGACTACTTCTCCAAGTCAACCGTGGAATTTTGAAAGCATACACCATGAAATATTTGAGCTAAGTCCTAATGTATCAGAATTCTATATTACAATTTCTCCAGGCCCAAGATTTTATTATGAAATATTAGGATGGCAACAACAACTTCATATTAAAATTGAAAAGAACCCCAACTCTAATATTACTCTTCATTACAAAACATGTACAGAATCAGCTATAGTAACTAGTACAGAACTTGAAGAACCTAATAGTGTTATTGGTTTAAATGTTAACATTACTCTAGAAATGGGAGAAAGAATGATTTTTTATAATTCAAGTTATAATGACTATTCAGACAAACATTATTTTATTCAAACATTTAGGCCAAATACTAGTGAACCTGAAAATTTTGGGTCTATGTACTCTTGGATTTACCAATGATTTACTTACCTTGGTTTCCTAATGGTGATCCATATTCACCACCAGAGCCATCAGTATATCACCGTTACTATGGTGATTACTATCAGACTTATGATTTGTACATGACATCTCTTAATAAGTTAGGCAATGTTCTAGCTAAAGCAATTAACAGTCCTATTGCTTCTCTTCTAGAGTATGACCATATTTTTGTTGATGCTTATGTACCTTATTCTATGCCAAGTAATGCTAACACTCCATGGATAAATAAATTGTATGAATTCATGAAAAAATGGGCTGTTTTAGACGAAAATGTATTGGAAATATATTTGTTTGGCGGCTCTCATCCTTATGGATATTTTGATGGTAATCAATGGGTATGGGTAAGTAGTCCACATCAAATACCACCAGGTAAAGTAAGATGGCCAGGAATATTAAGAGAGGGAGAATATTTATATAGCTTTGATATTGAGTTTCCTATTCAGTTAGTACCAAACACAGGAATACATTATCTTACACCCAGTGGTAATGAAGTTCATTGGGTATTTGAGCGTATAGGAAAAGATGGATTATGGAAACCAAAATATACAGTATTGGAAAACAGTGTAGTATATGAATATGGAGGGCTTCCTTCTGAGTTAGATAAAGATTTTGATACATTACCTGATCCAAGAATACTAGGAGATGAAATATTTGCGAGCTTGCGTAAAGTAAAACAGGCCTACAAGAAAATTGTACAAAAGACATTTATACCAGGTAGTTTTCGAGGACTCAAACCAAGTTCATGTAATCGATATTTTCCACAATATAATCTTCTTGATGAAATACGTTGCAATAAAGAATATTTTGATGCATTGTACCAAAGCAATTTTGCCACTATTGAAAGAAAAGCAAGAGAAGAAGGAATAACTTATTCGGAAGCATTCTTAGCTTATGTACTGAATGTACCATTTAGTATTGCCTTAGAAACTAGATCAACTTGGGAATATAATAGTTACAAAGCAACTGTGGTATTGTCTAGGTCGGAGGCAGATGCTCCATTACCCAGGTATATGGGATATACTGGTGGATGGTTTAATAATCCAGGTATATCAATATGGATATCAACTACAGGTCCAACAAACCCAGAGTATAGACTATCTAATTACAAAGCTTTTGCAAATCCACCTAGAGGCTATATTCCAGACATAAGAATTATCAATGATATTCTTGCAGGAAGATTAATCCCAATTGAGCAAACTAATTATAACATTTGGAATCCAGCACCAGATGAATTAACTTTTGTTATGTTAGGGGATGTTGTTCTTCCGCCTAGTCCACCAAAAAGAATTTATGCATTTGATTTAGAAGGTAGCATGGTACTTGGTAAATTCGCTGATTTTTCAGATGGACAAGTAATAGAAACAATTACAGAAACTGGAGATAATGGTGAAGAACTCGAAAAAGTATCATTAAACTTTAATGATGACTACTACAACAAATATTATCACTGCATAGTTTATGCTAATAACAACTATTGGAGAAAACAACTTAGAACAACAGGTTATATTGGTAGATTACCATTGTTTTGCAAATATAAGAATGCAGAGTTAACTTATGGTAACCTTATTCTTGCACCAGACTTAGGATTAGGTGATAAAAGTTTACCACCAAGTTACTTAGAAAGAGTGGTTGGAAATACAGAAGCAAAGGGATACTTTATTGATAAAAGAAGAAAAGTAACAGTAGAAGCAAACGTACAATTTTGGTCTCCTGGTGGTACTTGTGGAGGACATGCATTAAGTAATTGTGGTAAAGTATCAGCAAACTACGATGAAGGTAATACTTACCAAATAATCTTTGTATCCGGCGATTATAATGATGAAATTGAATGGATAAGAAATGGAGGAAGAAGAGAAGATGAGGTAATGGTATATAGAGTTTCTGATCCACTTTTTGTAATAGATGCATACTGGCTTAAAGTGACACAAGAAGAAGATGACCCATACTTATCTTTGGAGAACTACACTATGCCAGATAGTCCAAGAGTCAAAGAAATGCATTTAGCTATTCAAGAACTAGCAGATGCATGGAGTGCCAAAGAAATGGCATACAAAGTAGATCCTGAATCAGGAAAAATACCAGATGATCCTGCAGAAAGACAAAGACTAGTAGGTAATCTTGCTTGGCATCTATTGATGCTATGCAAATGGAATGGAATACAATTATTGAACGATAAAAATATTCTCCATAATAAAGGACAAGATAGATTTCCTATTCAAGTAGTAAGTGCTACTGGTGAAGGTACTGTACAAGTAGAAGGGCACTATCCTTTTGGTGCATTAGCATTCTCTAATGAAAATGAGGGTGGAGAAATATCTCAATTACCAGGCTATCCACCTAGTGATGTATCTAGACCACAAATGGCATACAAACTTAAATCCTCCAAACTCAAATCAGATGCTTTTGGAGATACTAAAATAGAAGAAGGAGATTACGTTCTTGTTAATACAATACAACAACTTTTACAAGTAATGATGCAAGATTTAGACAAAGCATTAGGAATGAAAGATTTGAGTGCTGGTGTTGTTCCTGGAGTAAGAGAGGGTGAGATATGTACTTATGAAGGCTTAGCTTCTGCTATATCTGAAGTATTATACATGAACAGTGCAATCAGTAGTCAGACAGGACAAAATTTAATATCCAGTGTTATTACTCAAGGAATTGTAAGGGAATTACTTAAGGCTACAGGATTTCCATTAACAGCAAAAACTGTAGAGGTGGATGTAGGAAACAATGTTGCTATTCCTTATCCAGGTATTCCAGATGATTCTCCTACTCATTATCTCATGTTTATTTCTCTAATGCAAACACTACAGCCTATTGTTGCTTCTGTTCTTGATAAAATACCTGATGAACTCTTAAGAAACTCTACACAGCCTATACAATTCTCATGATTAGACCAGGAACAGATTGGAGAAACAAAGCACCTGAGGTTTTTTGTAAATCAGTAGGTGGAACAACTTCCAGTCTAATAGGAACAGGTATTAGTGTTCTTATTGGTAGTGGCCCTATTGGTGCAGCTATAGGAGGTGCTCTTGCAAGTGCTCTTAAACCAGCACTTGAATATGGTTTATGTGGTAACTATGAATCAACTTCTCCACCTTTAGATGGAGAAAATGAATTACCAAAACCTGAAACTGTTCTCAATGTTGAAATTAGAAGAACAATAATAGTAGACCTAACCAAACCACCAAAACAAATTAACAGAGAGATTGTTAGAAGAATTTATAGAGATGATGATACAGAAAATAGAAGACCAGGTTCTACTAAGTTTCCTCTTTACAAAGCAATTTCAGCAAGAGAAAGTCTCAAGGACAAAAAGTTTGGGTGCATACTTTATCAACCTATATCTGATGAGCCGATAAAGCTAGAAAAATGTAACATCCAAAGAGGTAGTAGTGACCTTGAAAGACAAGATAAAGAGAGATTGGCAGACTTTGTAATTAGCCAAAAGTCAACTACCTTGGCTATGGGAGTAGCTATAATGTCTACTATTAGTGGAGGAGCAATAACTACAGGAGCTGTTGTAGGCCCATATGTTTTATCAGCTAGTGCAGCAGGATATGCAGCATTTAATAGGCAAATGTATTCTCGTCCTATTACTAAAGTACCCAAGAGAGTAGAATATGAATCTTGTACAATTCCACCTCCAAATATTGATGTATCTTTTTCAATTAAGAAAGATACTCAAGTTAAGTTTGAGCCGTTTATAGAGATTACTTCTCCTTTTGCTGGGGTATCGAACTAGCGTCCCCTATGGGAGCGGTACGTCAGACATTCTCTCTGTTGGCCTTATTTGGGCCTAGAAGACGGATTAGAGGAGGGGGAGGTATAGATATACCCTCCGTGTACCAGAAAGGCCTTACAGGCGAAATAAAGGGCAAGTATGGCAGAAAGACGTACCTTACCCGTATCAATCTCTGTCTCAGGAAGAGGTTCTCCCCTTATAAGAGTAACAATAACAGTAAATGGTAAACTATATAGAAACTTACCACCACCATTTGGTGGAGATGGTACAGTTCCTCCTAATCAAGCTATTTATAGTTATAACGCCTCTCTAAACTTAACAGAAGAAGATGGAGTAGATTTTAATGGAAAAAATGTTATTAAAGTCTTTGCTCAATCTATAAATGGATTTGATACTGAAGTTCTTAATATTGACTTGGGAGAAGCAGAATGTTTTATTCCAATACGGAACTTTAAGCCTAATATACCTGGTGGAGAAGGATATAAAACTCAATTACAGATAATCTTTGCAGATAAACCTAAAAATGGTAAAGAATGTAGACAGATTACAGTACCATATCCTAGAGATAACCTTACAGCACAAGCAATTAAGAATGCAGTGGGCAGTAGTGTACAATTTGGTCAAGTTAAATGTGAAGTAGATATGACTCCGTATGGTTATATTAGGTATTATGCACCTAATAAAGAAACAGGAAGACAAGTAATTGAGAGATTATCGACTCTTAGTGCAGGTAGAATAGTTAGAGAACCGGAAGATTCATTTAGGGCCTCAGAAAGGAAGAGAGTGTTTGAGTCTATTACTGGATACCCCACTAGGGCAATCATGTTTATCTTTGAGGAAGGTAAAGAACCTAGATGCAAGAGATTTAATCTAAAAGAGTAACATTGTGATAGAATGTAGATGTAGCATTGGAAAAATACTGTGAAGTATCAGCGTTATCAGAAATTTGACATCAGGCCAAAGAAAGTAGAATATGATGATATTAGATTTGATTCTAAGCTGGAGCTGTTGTTTTACAAGAGAATAATCAAGTATTCTAGTTTTCATGTAGTGTACAAGCCATTGTTACGTGGAGCAAGTTGGAAGTGGAAAATAGACTTTGGTTTATATCCTGCCAATGAAAATGGAAGGAAACTACTTCAGAGACTCAACAGTAGACATGGAGTTTTCTTGTTTATAGAGATAAAGGGAATATTGGACAAGAACTTCTTAAGGAAGTACAGCTCTATTATAAGGGAAGAGATTAACAATGACATCATTATTCTTTCGACGGATTACAAGGCAGCTATATTTCCTGATACCACCCAAAGTCCTCTAGGTTACCTTGTAAAGCCAGTCTATCCTATGAAGGTCTTCTTTGAGGCTTTGGAGGGTCTAGACAATTAGGTGAACTAGTGCTAGTATAGTGGTGTCCTTAGTTAATTGGAGAATAGGGATGAGTACTATTTATTGGGGTGAAGCTTTGGCAACTATGCCGCGTTTTATTAGGTTACGTGGTGTTAGTCCTAAGATGCTTAGTCCAGAAGGTGAAATTCTAGACATTCAGGAGAATGGGAGTGCTACTAAGGTACTTTTTGACAAGAAGTTTGTTTTTTGGGTTATTACCGAAAGGTTTTTGAAGCCATTAGGTCTTATTGGAAAGGAAGAATATTTGAGGAACACCTTTTTCCCCGAATTAGTCGAATATGTTGCTACTGAGGGTACACTTTCTCAAGAGAAAGAATTGTATATTCTAGCGAGTAAGATGTCGAAATACAATGGTAAGAGTTTTGAGGAGAACCTTGAGCTACTCAGGGGTAAAAACAGCAGTAATAGTAGTGATGATGATTATAACTACTATGATCCTGCTGATGGGGAGAAGCTAGTAGGTGCTTCTGGGAAGAGGAAGTAAGTCTTATTTGGCCTGTAAGGCTTCTTATGGTGCGGGGGGGGTATAGATATACCCCCCCGATATGCAAACAGGGCTTACAGGGCAAATAAACGGCAATGGAAGAAATATTATTTCCATACCTGTGAGCGAGAACTACCATACACTCATGGGGGTGAATCTAGATACATAGCGGGGAGGTAGATATCTACCTCCCCGTTGTGCTATCTCCCTTCCGTCAGATTGAAGACAGAAGATCCAGCAACAAGTTGTCCACTAGGACAGTAGCAAACTCCCGATTCAGAACCTCATATTCTGGAGATTCACAGTCTTCCATAACTTCTAGAACACCAATAAAGCCCAGTTCTTCCAGTTCTTCCAATTCTTCCATGGTACTTTGACTCCACCAACCAAACTCTACAGTAGATACTATAACACACTGGATTATAAACGTCAATAGTAGTGGGGGATAAAGATATCCCCCACTACCTCATTATTGGTTAATTATTTTCCGCCATTGATCATCTAACTGGTCCGCTAGTTTGTTAACCAATAAGTAAACTAGCTCCTCAGGGTATTCAGGATTATGCCAGCAAAATTGCTGCACTACTCCCATCCTATCTAGACCGTTACAGTACTGTTCTTCAATTTCCTGTAACTCATGCAAATAGAAAAAATCTTCAGGATACTCAATAATTTCCTGTAGTTCTTTGGTAATAAAACCAAAAACCTCAGCCAAGTAGTTCAGTATGACTGCCATAACATTCACCAAACTCTACAGTAGATACTATAACACGCTAGATTATAACCGTCAATAGTAATGGGGGATAGAAATATCCCCCACTACCTCTACTCAATTATGGGTACTAGAACAGTGTTGCCAAGAATCTGTCTGTATAACTCAATCCCCCATCTTGCTCAGCTAACTTGTCAATAGCCAAGTACACCAATTCTGGGTGAACCTTAGGATTATCTTGTAGGAACAGCTCAGCTATCTCTAGCTTATCTTTGCCAGTCCAGTACAATTTCTGCAATTGCCGTAGCTCTGATGCCAAAAGATAGTCCTCAGGGTAAGTGACTATATCCTCTAGCTTCCTAGCTATCCAGTTAAGTAACCGGATATAGTGCTGGAGTAGTAGTGAGGCCATAACAAACACCCAAAACTCTACACCATTACCATAGCATACTACCACCACAATGTCAAGTACCTACTGTACTGGTATATAGTTACATCACTATATAGCCGGATAGTAGTCCAATATATTCTGTCCTAGGGGTATTGACATTACAGTGGGGGGTATGGTATGGTGGTATTGTAGAGTTTGGTAGTTTGGTTATGAATACTTTGTTGTTGGGTTACTACTTCAAGGTGATTGACTGGATTATTGATCACTTGGAGTATTTAGCTGCAGTAGCTTCACTGGATGAATTTCGTTCTCCGGAAAAGCGTGTTCTACAGTAAGATAGGCTAATGCAGTAGCGGGGGATAGAGATATCCCCCGTTATTGTTGTCGTTCTCCCCATTGCCCTTTATTTGGCCTAGAAGGCCCCTATTTGGACAGGGGAATACTCTACTACCCCTACCCCCCTTCAACAGCCCTTCTAGGCCAAATAAACGGGAGCTAGATACACTAGCTCCCGCTATCTACAGGGTAAGTAGGTTAGAGGGGGACGTCTTCCTCAAAGAGTTCCCTTAGAAAACCACCTGGAGTATTTTTCTCTTGTAGCAAGTTCTCATTACGCACCCGACTCAGAATGTACGTCGATACCTTGAGAAGACTGTCTACCATCATGTACAAAACCTCCCAATTTAAGTTCGTAGTCAAAACCACTCTACCCACCCTGTACACTAAACCTGTATCTTCATCAACTCTTCTAGTGCCCCAAACAAAAGTCAACTTCTCCCCCATCAAAGTCGTTTGAGGACTAATGTAGCACTTAGGTAGTTCATCTTTATCATTCGCCTGAATCCAAAGCTCCACACTAGCTACATAACGCTCCACGGATTCAGGATCATATTTAAAATCTACCTCAAAAAATTCACGCATCACTTACCTCCAAACTAAACAACTCCATCATAACACAAATAATGACTGTTGTCAATACAATAGACTAACAATGTTCATTAGTTCTAAATATTTCCCTAGTAAAGTTACTTGGAGTAGCACTTTTTTTCTCCAAATTATTTCGGGTAACTTTACCGAGAATACAAGCTGAGACTTTAAGAAAGTTTTCTACCCTCACCTCAACTATTTCCCAATCTAAATCAGAAGTTAATGTTACCTCACCTACCCTGTAAACAGAATTCTCCCACTCCATCTTACTTCCCCAATTAGGATAAAGCTTCTCCCCAAATAACGTTATCCGTGAATTAACATAACACTTAGGCAATAACTCATCCTCATCAGCTTTAATCCAAAGTCTGACAACTGCTACATAACAGTTGTCAGACTCAGGACGATAGTCATACTCCACAGTAAAAAACTCATGCATAACCTACCTCCAAACTACAACAGCTCCATTATAGAACAAAAACTAAGCACTGTCAACAATATAGCTGGATAGTAATCTGCTTTACTATCCAGCTATATAGTTATCGTTTTTCTTCTGCTACGACCATTGAGTTAAATCCTAAGACTAGCTCAGCAGCTAAGACGAATCTATTTCTTTGGCTTAAGGTAACGCCTTTATTCTCCAATGCAGTCACTAATTGTTCCATTTCCTCTGATTCTAGTAGCTCTACTATGGTAGCAAGCTTCTCTTTTGGAGATAAGCTACGTCTAGTAGAATTCCTAACATTGTTGTCAAAAGGTTCTGGAGTGTAAGAATAACTAAGGTTCTCCCAAGTTAGATTATTCTTACGTAGCGTTCTTGACGAAATTGGTTCTATCTGACCATAATACTGCTCTATTGTTTCCGCTGTCTCAGGATTTGTTTTCGCAAACTCGTTAAATAGAACATCTTGTGTTACATAAAAACTCATTAACTTGCTTAGGTGAGTTCTTAAATCAGGTAACTGACTTGGCCAGTCTTTTGGAACTACAACTTTGCCCTCTAGAAAAACTTTGCTTTCACAAAGAACTTCACTAAGAATGTAGATAGGCTCATTCTCCTCTTTGCTACAATGAATAGCAACTTGCCCACTATCTGATAGTAGCTTTGTTGCCCTTTCTGTCTCACTTCTGTTAATCTTCCATTGATTACCCACTTTCTCAATAAACACTGGAGAAATATACTCAATAGGATTAACCAACTTACCAAGAAAAATACCAGGTCTAATTGATGTCAACCATTCAAAGTAAATATCACAATCTTCATCCTTGTAGTAGAATGAATTCTCATCCTTCTTGTCCAAATTAAACTTGGTTACCAAATAACCATCACTAAATGTAGGCTTGTTCCAAAAAGGAAACTGCTTCAACAACTTAGCATACTTCAACCTGTCAACCATAATTACACACCAAAGTCGACACTCTACTAGTAACACACAACTAAACCTGTGTCAAGTACCCAGAATAGAAAAAATACAATCGATGTACTACTAGATAGCTGGATAGTAATATAGTTACATTGATATACTACCATTTTATTATTCTGAATCTATGTTCTGCTATTGTTGTATAGATTTGGGTATTGTTGATGTTACGGTGTCCTAGGTAATCTTGGATAAGTCTAGTATCATAGCCTTGGTTAGCGAGATAATATCCGCAAGAGTGTCTGAATATATGTGGATAAACTTTAACAGGTACTACTTTAGCTGCGTTTATTTCATCGCACAGTTGATTAACAGCGTATCTAGTAAGAGCTAATCCTGTTCTAATGTTCACAAAGAGATAAGGGCCAATTATTTTATGGTCTACATAATAATTTCTCAGTCTACTTAATGTTCTTAGTTCATGTTCTGATAATGGATGATATCCAGACTTACTGCCTTTAATTCGAGAAATATACAATGTTCTATCTTTATATGAGACATCAGACCATTTAAGATTAATTGCTTCTGTAACTCTTAAACCATGTCTGTACAACAATAATACTAAGCAATAATCACGTACAGTTTTGTTTTTCTTTAACCACTCCAATACGGCTTCTACTTCTGAGTGAGTTAGATATTTTCTTTCTCTCACAAACATCTACTCCACAGAATAGCTCTAGTGTGGTAATCTATCCTATCTTGAATGTATGGGAGATTGATCGTTTCGTAGGTAAGAGATGAAAGTCTAAGTTCTGTTTTGTGGAGAAGTTATTTCTACTGCCTTTTGTTTCTCCTTACGGGGTTGTAGGAGTAGTGCAGCTTTAGCGTATAGTGCAGAGTTCTCTCTACTGCCCTTATTTTCGCCTGTAAGGCATCCTACTGATATGGGGGGATATAGACTACCCCCCCACTAGAACAAAGGCCTTACAGGCCAAAATAAGGCCCTACAGAACCATCTCTACCTCCAAAGGAAAGTTGGTGATCAACAGCTCGTAACCTTTCACCTCATCCGAACCAGTAGAGTATATAGGAATTACATTCTGGCAAAAAGATTTATACTTCTCCGCATTCTCCTTTGTATAATTAATACTATACATCACCATTGCTCCTATATAATCTAACCTTAAAAACCATTCATAAATTAGATTGTATCTATTAAAGAAAAACTTGCTTTGCTTTGCATTATCGCTTATTCTTGGCGGATCAAAGTAAATCAAAGACTCTGTTAATCTATCCTCAGGAAAAATCTTAAGAAAATGATTAAAACTGTAACACGTATAACTATCTATTCTTTTTGATATATCTTGAATTTCCTCCAAAGATGGATATTCAGGTTTTATTGATTCACCCCAAGGTACTAAATATTCACTAGCAAGACTACTAGAATACAATATACGTTGACTATTCTTGTTTAGATACAAGAATAGTGCTGCTGCTCTAAGAGAATTGTCAGAAAAATCATCTAATTCTTCCTTACTTGGTACTTCATTAGAACGAAACAAAGCACTAATAACAACAACATTTTTGTCCATTAATGAACGATACTCGTCTTTTATTTCTAAAAGACTCTTATTCTCAGAAATAACTTTCATTAATTCATCGTATAAATCTTTGGGCCTCTTCCATACATTAAACCAAAAGCAATACAATCCATAGTGAGTATCATTACCCACTATTCTATTGCCACTAGTAATAGACAATCTCATTGATCCTGCAAAAGGTTCTACAATAGTACCTATACATGCAGTCAATTCCTTAAAGTTACTTCTTTTCATCAGTATTTCAATCAGTTTCTTCTTGCTTCCTAGCCACTTGATAATACTCATAACCTTCTCCAAAAATGGTACGCTTCTATTATATCTCAAAATTGACTAACTTGCCACTTTTTGACTACATTGCTATAATACCTACCATAAAAAGCAATCAACTCAGCTCTATCTAGTCCATTTACTATCTTGCGAGCATTAACAAAGTCATATCCATAGTTTGGTAAATCAAAGTGACTTAGTTTATAACCGGTAAATAATCCTTCATGCATTCCTACTACAGCAATATGAGCAGCAATATCTGGTTCTAAGGCTAAATCAGGATTAGTTACTAACTGTTCTCCCAATCCTATTCTATTACCTAGTTTTCTATAGTTACTTTCCCAAGTAATTTGTATATAACCTCTACCGTAGTATCCTGTTTTCCAATATCTCTCTTGTTGTTTGTACAATGCTGGTTGTGTTATTGGATTAGCTCTTATTTCTCTTCTTGGTAAAAATGCAGATTCATGAGATACTGTACCAATAATATATCCAATATGATTAGGATTAGATATCTTGTAATGATTCATCCACTTTATCAACAAAGGAATAGCTTGTCTTGCACCATTGATTCTATCTCTAGGTACACTCTCTATTAACATAAATACTAGGTTATTATCATTCACTTTTACCTCCTTTGTTTTTAGCTCTACAAAGCCTACAAATTTCTCTTGTTTCTTCTATTAGTTCTTCTATTTCTTGCCACTTTCTATCTATTTCAGCTTCTAATTCACTTATTTTGTCTTGTTCATTTGTTACATTACTAGTACCATTAAACCAAATGGTAATCTTTTTTTTGTTACTAGCTATACCAAATGTACTCATTATACCTGCTAGAATAGGAGCAGCGTGTTCTTTGGGTATTAACTCTGGAAAATAAGTTTGTTGCATTATAAGTACGGCTCCAACCATACCCAATACATTAGTTACTTTGTCTGCTTCAATTTTCATTGTACTTCCCTCCGTTGTTGGATAAAGAACTTGTTATTTCTTACAGTAAGTATGGTGTTAGGGAAGTAATTAACTGCTACTGGATTTCTACCTGGAACAAATTTTCTTCTGTGTTGCAATGGAATAATCTCTACCCCTTTCTCTATCTCAATCATTTCTGCTGGTATTGTTTTGTAATCTAGTTTTCCTGCTTCACAAATAAACCAACCAAATTCTCTTTTCTCATCTTCAGGTACTTGTGGTTTAGGCATTGCTTGCCAATGTTGTACTATCCAATAACTGTTCTCATCCATTGGCAAGTTAAAATCTTCAATGATAGGTGTTAATGTAAGCCTTAATGATGCAGGCCCATATAAGTAATAATCATGCTTTGATCTTTCTAATTCTTCTCTGTATTTGTCCCATTCGTTCATAGCGGGTTACTTGTTAGTTGTGTAGGTAGTATCCTCTTACCTGTTAGCCTTAGGTAAGCAATGGAATTAGTAGTAAGGGTAAAAGATTGAGTACCTGCATTAACTATTTCATAAATCTTTTCTGGATAAATAATCCATTTTTCTTGAGTAGAGAAAATAACTGATGAATTAGGTCTTATTCCAATTGCTTTAATCTCGCACTCAATGATAGTCTTGTTTCCCCTTGGAGTATTGACAGTACTGTAGATAAGAGTATTAGATGCACTAGCATAGTCAGTAGCATTAGTAATCTGATAAACAGTACTATCTACCATTATGGGAACATCATAAGGACTAATGAAACTGAATAACTGGGTTAGTGCTTGAATCTCAATAATATAAACATCATCTACTTGGCTAGTTAAAGTTACTAGTCCATTGTCTTCTACACCAGAGAAAGTGTATTGACCTGATATAATACCTTGTTTCTTGATAGGCATAGTTCTTTATGGTGGTAACAAGGATGGTATTCCTGGATTAGGTAACACAAACTGTGCTGCTATTCCAGCACTAGCTAATGCTAGTTCTGTTAATACTGGAGAAGCTAATGCTACACTAGTTCCTCCTGTAGGTAATGCTAGTATAGTAGCTAATGCACTAACATTATATGCTAATGCAGCATTACTAGCTAATGTACTTGCTGCTAACAGAGTCCATCTTACATCATTTTTGAGAGCATTCTCACAAACATAACGATATAGATTCTTTATTCCCTTTTCTTGCCATAGCACCCATACTTTACAAGTAACATCAAAACTAGGTAGAAGAATAACTGACATATCTAATGCACATTGACTTAGCTCATGATCTATCCTCACCAAAGAGTAAGAATTAAATACTGGTATATCTAATGGATACTCATAATCTCCCATGTCAAAGATTTCTCTACTTTCTGGTGGCAATACAGGTAAGTTTTGAGCAACATATTCAGGAATAGGTATTGGGTCATCACATGGATCTACAGTAGCACCTTGTCTTACTCTTACATTTAGAGAACCTGCCATCTCAATAAATTCATTATCAGCTAATCCGCTAACTTCCAAAAGAATAAGATCACCCTCATTAAATACTTTTGTTTGATTAATTCTATCCGATTTAAGAGTTCCATTAAACACTAACTTTCTTCTTACACTCATACTATCCTCTTTGTTCCTCTTACATGTGTTTCACCTGAATACTTTACTCTAGATACATTGGGTAGTTGCATTATCTCTTTGATGCTTTGCTTGAGTTTATAGTCTGTAGGTCTAAATGGAATAAATACTTTATATTCAGAAAATCCTTGTTGTACTTGTGGATTATCAAAACATGCAGTACATTCTCTAGGTTCAAAAGGTAATGCTGTTGGTACTCCTAATTTAGGGTTTAGTGGTCTTAGACGTTCCTCTATCACTGGTGGAATAGGAGTAAATACATCTGGATTACCAGGCACAAAATAGAACCTCTGTCTTATCAATAACTGAGTATTAAAGTCAGTATCATAAAGCATTAGATACTGTTTTCCTTTAACAGCATGTCTATTTCTAATTACCTCTTGGATATTAAGATTGTTGCTCATTATCTAATGATACTAGATAGAACTAGATAATATCCATAAGGAATGCTTTCTCCTTTTAGATTTACCAGTCTAAACATAGAATTATTGTTTAGCTCAGTAAAGAATGCAGTAAACTCATCTGTTCCACCTTGAAATGGACATGGTATTTCGTAATAAACATTGTCAGAGATATAGCATTGTGCTACTCTTAGAGTAGAATATTCTATTTGACATGTTGCTCTTTTATCTAGCAAGCGAGTAGTACTAGACCTAAACACTGTAGGTAAATACATTTCATCTCTGTCATAAGTAGTAGATGTTCTATTACCATTATCGTAAAAGTAGGTATTCAGTACTATGTTTCTGTACTGAATACCTACATCATTGACATAATTACCTACGTAAGATGCCACTTGTATTAAGATTCAGGCAACAATAGATGCAGATTTTTAATTGTTTCACCAATGTATGATAAACAGTAATAATTTGGAGCGTTAACGTTACCACAGTTGTAAGGGTCTGGATCGCTTACTTTAATATCACGAGAATATGTTCTTTTATTTTGTCCCATAACTAATCCTTTGCCGCGAAACCTTCTAGCTTTAATATTGAGTGATTGAGCACCAGTACAAAAGCTAGAACCGTAGCTAACGTTATTTAGGCATGCAATAGCACTTTCAGCAAGAATATTGGGTTCAGATTCAATTGCAAAAGGTTGCACAATAACTCCCAAAACATCACTTGTATAAATAAACGTACCTACAACTTTAACAGCACTATTGGTAAAACCACTCAAAGGACTAGAACGATAATTACTTCCTATGATAGTACTTGGTACATATGGCCAATATTCACCTTCATAATCAACGCAAATAGCATTATTAGCAATTAATTGTCTTGCTCTTGTGATTAGATTATTTCTGTTACCTATTGGATAGCGAATTTTTGTTCCATCCAAAAAAGTGGCAATTAATGCTCTAGGTCTAAAAAGATTACCAAAGGGGCAAGGATTTTCTGCTGTACGTGAAACATATTCATTAATTTTATCTGCATATCCTTCTAATATTTTGACACTCAGGTTTTTTACCTTAGTACCAAAATCCGTGGTATATTCTTCTATCATTTTAGTTGCATCCATTAATGGCATATCTTTTCCTCCTTTTGTTACGGTAGACGAATTAAATAAACTATGCTACAACATGATTAGGTTGAATAGTTTCACTTTGAGTATTAACCAAGAGTTGTAGTGTAACACTAACACTACGAGTAATTAGTACGTTAGTAACTTGTTTAGTAGGATCAATACCACTAGTGGGGTTACTAGCAGCAACTAGTGCACCAGCAGGTAATGCACCAGTAACAGTTAGTACAGGGTTAACAGCAACAACAGCAGAAGCAGTGTTAGCACTTCTAACTGTTGCTTTATCGGCCAAATACAAGAACAATGCACTCAACCAAGCACGACTATCTTGGTTAACATCAATGTTTGCATGAGCAGGAGCACCGTAAGGTGTTAGTTCATTACTGGGAACTAATACTCCAGCACCTCCAGTATCAGTAGCAGCAGCTAATTTAGTAGCACCAGCAAAAGCATCAACAATCTTTACTCCACCTTGTCCACTATTGTTACCACTAGTAGGTACAGGTATTGGTTGAATACTGTTGTTTGCCAAGTTAGCAAAGTATTGTGCAGTAAGAGTGTAGCTTTGGTTAAGAAGGTTAGTACCTGCACCAGTAGGAGTAGTATAGGTGGAAGATATACCTAGTTTATTTTGCAAAGTAACAAATGGACTATTAGGATTGCATAGTTTCTCCAAGATACCGAACATAACCCTGCTTTCTCTATCAGCAGCGTTACTAGCTAGTTCATTAGCCTGAACGTTCCATAGAGAAGCAACAGGTAGAAATACACCAGCAGCAATAGTATTACCGGCAGTGCTGAAATACTCAAAGTTAAGAGGCATATAGTCCCTCCGTCTACAACACCCTATTCCTAGACCAAGGTCTCCAAATAGTCAATAGCTTGCTCAACATTACCGGAAAGAAAATTTTTATTCCCTCTCAACAGACATAACATTGAGTTAACCTCTATATAAGATAGATTATTAAACCTAAAGATACGCAATCTATTTTTGACAGCTAAATATCGTATTGTGTAGTATTTGAGTTTAAACCGACGACAGAAACTAAACAGTCCTACGTAAGTTTCGGTGTTGCTGTTGGCCTTGCGCATGTTAGATTTCCATCTAGTTTTACGGACTGCTTAAGCAGTCTTATGGAAAAGCGTGTCTACCACAGAACGGATGTTATCCTAACGTCAATCTCTTGAGTTTTAGCAATAAGACTTTTACAATCCAGAATTATATCTAAACAACATAATAAAAACGACATATCAGCAGCTAAATATTGCCAATCAATCTTCTCTTGCTATATAGTGTTTGGTTAGTAACTGACTAGAGGAGATTGGGTCCAAATGGCAAATTATGTACAACGTAATGTGGAGTACGTTACTGACCAAGGTCAAACAGTAATAATTACTATTAAGTACGAGAATTTTAATAATCCTACACCTGCTGCTAGGTTTAATGATGGTGGTTTTGGTACTCAAAACTTGAGTGGGCAATGTAGAACGTTCAATAGAAGAGGACTCAAACCTAGGTATGTGATGTTGCGTTATGGTTCTGGAAATAATCAAAAAATACTAAGAGTAGTTGCTAAAACACCACAAGTGTTTCAGCAATTGCTATCTAATTCTAATATGGTCAGATATTGTGGAGAATGTGGATGTAAGTAATATGGTAACTCTTTTGTCTAGAGAAGATAGATTTGCGTTAGGAATCAACAACTATCCGCGTTCTATAGTATGGAGCGCAATGATGTTGTTGAAAGCTAACAAGGTGCTTAATCAATCTCCTACGTATCCTAATGCTATCAGATTTGGTGCTAATAGGACTACAATACTTATTGAGGCTGCATTTCCATATGACAGAGATATATTTACTACTACTGGTGGTGATATTGTTTCTGCTGTACTACCTATTACTGGTTTATCTCCCTATAATGGTATATTATCTATACCACCTGCTGAACCTGTATTCTTAGAGTTACCTGATCCGGATGATTCTAGATTAGATAGTTTGGAAAAGTTCTTAGTATGGTGTTGTATGCAATATAAAGTTGGACTTAATAGATTTACCAATTTTGATGATGCTATTAGTGTATTGTTCTTTGATGAACAAGAAACAGAAGGTTATCCAACACTAAGGGTAAGGGTTAATTTGCCATATTCATACACTGCCTATTGTTGTACTGGGAGTATTGTTAGGGCAGTGTATGAGTTGTTTGTTGGCAATCCTTGTGGTAGTGGTGTGTTGTCTATTGATGGTAGGGTAATCTTGTTTAATGGTAATGTGCTGGTAGATCTTGGACTGATACCGTAACGGAGGTGGAGCTATGCCTGAATACGTACCCGTATCGTTCTCTGCATTGCCCTTAGCTTCGTCTGTAAGCCCTTCTGACCAAACCCTAGTGGTACAGGCAGGGGTAGCTAAGAGAGCCCCCTTCTCGGCCCTT
>Ga0308400_1000181_pt1 | contig 27887 bp, 28 predicted proteins | sample HotsprSampOS1265_FD_203451 | JGI IMG/M metagenome (GOLD analysis project Ga0308400, IMG submission 203451) | Hot spring phototrophic mat microbial communities from Octopus Spring, Yellowstone National Park, Wyoming, United States - 20060914_OS12-65 ...
ATCGCCACAAAGGCAGGTTCTGCGTTTCCGGCTCAACCTTTCGGGAGCCAAGGTTTTCTCCATGCGTCGTCATATCACTCCTATTAATGTTTGACCGCGCACACTTTTCTTAGAGGACGGGATGGATAAAAAAGAAAACCCCCACCCGAAGGTGGGGGGGATATGCCTCGGATAGCCCAACAATATCAAAAGAGCTAAAAAGGCAAAGGCTCATCATTGTAATACCTATCTTCTAACCCCGGATCGACCGGCAAGGCCTCGTAGTATTCAAGCGCCTCGAGTCTGGCAAAGGGCTTATATGGAGGCATTTTACCCCTGCGAGCAAAGTTGTAGGCGTAGCCTGCAAGGCTTAGGATTACACCAACATCAAAGTCGTCAAACAGCTTTTGCGCTAGCTCACTCCCCAACCTTTGAATCGCTCGCCACTTGGCCTCAAAATAGGGCTGACTAAAAACTGGTTCCATGCCGTGCCATATCTGCCAGCCCCTAATAGCCTCACGAAGGCGATCATCCATACCCCAAGCCACAAGATAATTTTTCTCTCCGAAAAGCACGACCATTTGGTCAAAAAGGAAAACGAAGTCCCGCCAAAATGGAGAGTCCGGGCCATAGCCATACCGGAGGTCAAAAATGCTTTTTTGACCATACCATAGGCGGGCCAACTCACGAAGCAGGAAGTTTGCGTACAACCGCCACTTGGGCAGGTTTTGCATCTCTGACTCAACCTTCCGGGAGCCGAGGTTTTCTCCATGCGTTTTCATATCAGTACTATTAATGTTTGGGTGCGCGCACTTTTTGCCTTCGCCGGCCCCTGCAAGGGGCTTATCTTTGTGTGGTATGGGTACCACCACTCAGAATGGGCTATACAAAGCCATCGAGGAGCTGAAAAGGGAATTTCTGGACGGCATCCCCACGCCACCCCGACCTATGGCGCCCTTCCGGTGGGCTGGCGGTAAAGGAAAGCTTGCAACGTGGGTTGTCCAGTACGTCCCCGCTGGCCAGATTTATGTGGAGCCATTTGCAGGAGCCGCCTCCGTCCTTTGGCATTTGCCAAGTCCCTTTCCCGTAGAAGTGCTGAATGACTCGGACGGCGATATTGTCAATCTGTATCGGGTATTGCAGGACAAGGGCAAGTTTGAGGAACTGGCGCACAGGCTGATATTCACGCCCTACGCCCGTGCAGAGTTTGCCCGTGCCCTCCAAATAGGCAAAGACCCTAACGCTACCGATATAGATAGGGCATGGGCCTTCTTCGTTAAGCAAAATCAAGGGTTTGGCGGTCTAGCACAAACGAAAGGGAGTTGGGGACGAGCGCTGGTTGCAAGAGCCTATTGTATGGCTGATACCACGAGCTGGTGGCGTAGCCGCCTAAAGCTCCTTAGCTTTTGGCACGAGCGTCTTAGCAGGGTGCAAATAGACTGCATTGACGGCATTGAGTGCATCGAGTACTGGGACACGCCTGAGACCGTGTTCTACGTTGATCCGCCTTATGTGCCAGACACCCGAAAAGACCGCCGTCTCTACAAGAACGATCCCGACTTAGCCTATCATGAGCGCCTCGTAGAGACTATCTTAGCGGCAAAGGGGAAGGTTTTGTTTTCCTGTTATGACCATCCCGTTTATGCTCCCCTCGCCAAGGCTGCATGGCGCAAGCTGACAAGGGAAACTGCCTGCCACATGGCGGGCAAAATACGAGGTAGCAGGCTACAAGGTGCTGGAGCTGCAAAAGCTCATGTGCCCCGGACGGAGACGCTGTATCTGAACTTTACTCCGCCGAGCGGAAAAGGGGCGGCCCTATTCTGAGCCGCCCTGTCTCCTATTGAACACGTACAAAACGGGATTGCCAAAGCCTGAACCGCCCGTATAAAGCACCACTCGCACCTCATGGGGAGTGTTTTTGGCCAGCGCCTTAGCAAAAGCTACCGCTGTATCACGATTCTTAAAGGCCCGCACCTTGGGAAGGGCGGCGCTTTCTACCCTGTAATGCATACCTTCGCTAAGTTACTTCTTTCGCTTCCGCCTATACCTTCTTTTGCCATCCTCCTCATCTTCTTCTACCTGAATGGGCGGCGGGGAGGAGCTAACCTCGTATTTGCAGTTATACACGCACATAATCTGTCTCCCCAAACCGGACGGCGTCGTAAGACGCACAACCCTAACCTCGTGAGGGGTTCGCTGCGCCAGCTCCAAGGCAGCCATGCAGGCGGTCTGATACAGCCTAAACAGCCTGCGCTCCCGGAGGCCTTCGCTTTCTATCGTGTAGTACATACGCTTTCAGGTTTCGGTGAGGCCACCATAAGCTCGCTTCACGTACCAAATTGTGAAGGAGTCCAACGGCGCTACCGGTAGGGACTCATAATACCCCAACGGCCATTTCTTTCGCTTGTAACACAAAACACGATTGCCTCTGCCAACCTCCCAGAGAAAAAGCACACTATACAAATGCATTATGCCGTACACGCTTTGGTCATAGAAAAAGCTTTTACATAACTCAGCACGCGAATGCGGGAACCCCCGAAGCATAATATCCATAAGTTTGCTCCTATCGAGAGCCGTAAAAACCCGCTCACCCAAGTATCCGGAGTATTTTTCCCAAAAGCGCTCAAACCAGAAAAACAGCTTGGGGATAGGTAAATCGTTCTCTTTCGCGAACGTGTGCAGGATATCGTCCAGCGCGTACCGGAACCCCCACATAACCGCCGTATCATACGGCAGCCCATGCCACGCCCGCACAAGCTCTCTGAGCACATAGTTCGCTTTGCGACGCCATAAAGGCGTATCGCTTCTCTTAGGGCTTTGGCCCACATTCTTACTCGCAGTCATACCTAGACTATTAATGTCTGGACGCGCACACTTTTAGACAATTGACGAATAGGGGCTTCGCCCAGCGCCCCCTTTTCGCTCCCGCACATACGCACGGAATATATCTTTTAGCCTTTTCATTGCCTTTTCACTCAAAACATGACCAATACACTTGTCATGGTATAAAAAGGATTCCCCAAAAGTTGCATACATGCCGTTAGGTCTTTTTAGGGCGTAATAAAACCCCAAGCCAAGATTTCTTTCTCCCCTCACGCGCAGAACCAAATCAAAGATCACAAGAAAAACATCGTCAAGGTTGGGTAAAAAATCTTTTCGCGCATGCCAAATCTGATAGATTATATCTTGCTCATCTTCCCTGAAATAAGTGAAATGTACCCATAGACTATTAGCAAAAGCCCCAAGGTCAAATGCGCACAAAGCCTCATGAAAGGCTTCTGGATCAACCTGCGGTTTCGCCTGACAAAGCGCCCTGTAGGCAGACCAGCGCTCTTCCACCGCCCCTGTAAACCGATCCTCGATTAGTAACTCAATCTCAGCCGCAACACAAGCCCGTACTACTCTGACACCAAAACTGTGAGAATGTATTAAGCGATCAAGCTCACCCCTAACCTCTTGTAGAAACTCTTTCCGCTTTTCCTCTCGTGTCTTTTGCTCCCCAGTCATGCCCTTATTAATGTCTGGACGCGCACACTTTTCCACCTTACGCCCCCCCCATATAAGAACGAAGTTTATCTTTTAGCTTAGCCATAGCAGCACCTTCCAAAAGATGCCCAATAGGCTTTTTCCCATACACAACAGAATAAATCCCAAATCCATCTTCGAATTTAGGACCTGTTAGTGTATAGAATTTAGGAGATCTTAGTGCATAAAGAAAGGCTCGCCTTGGGGTTGTGTATTGAACGCTGAATATAAACTTGTAGGCTGCTAACAAAGCGTCAGAAAGAAATGGTGCAAAGATTTGCCGTGCACCCCAGATTTCTTTGGCTACTTCCACAATATCACAAAAACACTTTGTATAGCCTTCCAACACCCAACCATAACGAGAATAAACCGCTGTAGCCCATGCAAAACCACCAATATCAAGTATATGCAAAGACTGATGTAAAACCACAGGATCTTCAGTAGCTGTTTTTGATGTCAAGAGCGAACCCTGTGTTTTCCAAAATTGGTGTTGGGCACCTACCACATCCCCCTGTATAAGCTTCCTAATCACTCCAGAAACATGGACACACATCGTAGCTAAAAAGACGTCGCCGGGCCAAGCCTCGTAATCAACGGCTGGCAAAAGCTCTTGCCAAAGCTCTCTTATCTTTTCCACACATGTCTTTTGTGTTCTAGTCATGCTCTTATTAATGTCTGGCTGCGCACACTTTTCGCCATAAAAAGAAACACCCCCTTGCGGGGGCGGATATGGTACGCGCGGCAGCCCCTACGGCCTGCCGGGACAAAGGTACAAAGATTTGTCCACTCCCACCCCCCTTGCAATTGTCAAAAACTTCGTACCTTTGTCCTGATATGGTATCGCGCGCACACCTCGACAACGGCGTGGCCACTCTGGCCTCCCTCTGGGGCGTCCAGCCCAACGATGTGGCTGCCCGGCTCGCCATCAAGTTAGATTTCAGTCACGTTGAACCCAAGCCACTCGGCGAAAGAGCTCGACGCGCTCTACGGCATGAAAACACCAAATACACCTGTAAGCGGCTGCCCTATGCTTCGCGCGCCTTCGCGCCCATCGTAGAGGATACAGCCAAGATGATTGAACAACCAAAAACTTTCCAGAAGCTCCGTAGCATGCTCATAAAAGCCGCCTACGCCAAAACTAAAGATCGCATGACGGCCGAAGACCTCGCTCAGGAAGCGATTTTAGCAGTGTGCACCTACGAAGTCCAAGATGAAGAACACCTTTTTCGGGTCGCCCAGCAAGTCCTGCGCCGAGTAATCACCGCCTATTGGCGAAAAGAATACAACTCACCAGCCACAGTTACGCCCCATGAGGACTTCTACATCATAGAAGAAGCGTATGAGGTCAGTGAAGAAACAGAGGAAAGTGAAACAGCCCCAGAAACCTTTACTTCTGATATTGCTGAAGCCTTTGTCCGTGTCGCCACCGAACTCGCCAAGCAGCTTGGCCAAAAACACGCGGCCGTTGCTTGCGGCATGCGAGAAAAGCCCCTAGCGCGCATACTGGCCCCTTGGGGGCAACAAGGTACAGACCAACCCGCCGAACCCACCCCAGCCGAAGCCTTTACTTCGCCATCACCGCATGCAGAGCATACCGCATCGCATCAATCGCATGATCATCTACCCCAAGCAGCCGATCCCCTTCCCAACACAGCTTATACGCCTCATTCAGCAAGTTATTTGAACAAGCCACTACCCGAACCCGAACTGCGTTTATCAGCGCAAAGCTGGCTTTCAGCTCCAGCTTCCGACTCGGCACCACCGGCACATTATACTGCCTACGCAATGCTGCTATCAAGTCTGGCTCAGCTGAGTCCGCCACTATATATGACGCCTCCCGATACTGCCGCAAAAACACCCCCAGCTCCTCTAACCGCAGATTATGCCGATACAATAACTCCCGCACATAAAAGTCTTGCCCCAGTTTCCACACGCCCACCACCGCTGTTGGGGAGCGCGTAAAGCCAAAATCTACACCAACCGCCAGCAGCTTTGCCCCTTCTGGCTGCGTTTCCACTACCTCGTAGTTATACCACGCCAGCCCACTAGCCTCGCCCCACTCGCCCTCCCCAAACACTTTCCACCAGCGAACGTCCCCGCTACGCGCCTCTATCGCTCGCACATGCTCTGGCGAAAGAAAAGGATTGTCCCGATAGGTGAATACACTCTCCGCAAACCATTCTGGGTGCGGATGCGACTCCATGAACTCATTGATCCAAAACCGTCCCGTCGGATTGAAGTCCAAAATCACCTGCGTCGTAGTCCGTACGTCCAGCTCCGAAAAGACCTCAAAGTCTATCGCGTTGGCCTCATTGATGAATAGAATATCCCGCTTCGCCCCACGCAACTTTATGCCTTTGTCTGCCCCGAAAAACTTTATCCGTCCCCCGCTTGGGAAAGTGAAGACCAAAAGACTGCGATTGTAGTCTATCAGGGGCAAGTCTTTAACGATCTCCTCAAAGTCCCGCAGCGCCGTCTCTCGTAACCGCACCAAATGCGCACCCACAATACCAACGTCCTTCCCCTCTTGCAGCGCAAGCTTCAGCAGGTAGATCAGGGTGTTATAGGTTTTCCCCGCCCGTGTGCCGCCCCGCAAAATCACATAGCGCTTATGGCGGTTCGCCTCTAAAAAGTCCGCCACCCGCTTCGCCGTCCGGAGGGTTATCTGCATCAGCCTTGGCGATCAACCTCAGCCGAAACTATCTCCACGCCAAAGTAGTCCACCCTTAATAGCAGTTCCTCTACCTTGCTAAGCCAATCGGGATCGTTTATGTTCTTTTCCAACTTTTCTAGCCAGCCGCCTGTTCCCCTTACGCTTCGCCCTTTGTTTTCCAATGCCTTTCTCCAAATGTTTATTTTCTGCTTCATCACCTCGTAGATAAGCCCCGCAATACCTCTCTCTTTTGGCCGCCGCTGCCAAGATTCACCATCCCACACTTCCCACCCTACTCCTTCCACATAGCGAATGCTCCCCCCAATCTCCATACTGACCATTTCAGCCACGAAGCCATAATGAAGAGCATCTGGCCCCATTTCTTTGGGAAAAGCACGTTTTTGGCTTTCTCGCAATCCTGCTTCCGCTGCTTGCCTAAGCTCATCCTCATTCTTAAAAGTCTGCGAGGTAAAAATGTCCTCTGCTTCTTGGCCTAATCTTTGACGAGCTTCGGCCGCTTCCTCTATTATCCAAAACGCCTCATATACTAAACAATCGGCAAGCTCGTTTGCAAAATTTGAAGACAGGCCGAAAAACCCGTTTTTGGAATTGTCTTTCATATCCAAAGACAAAGTTACGACTTTCAGGCAAGCGCACCGCTTCCCCAAAAGCCCACTACCTGCGGAGGGCTAGCTCGGGAGGCGAACGAACCTAAGGGCTTACCCTGTACCCCCCGGACTTAACCTGTACCCCGCCGCCTTAACCTGTTATCCGGCGACTTAACCTGTGCCCCCCCCGACTTAACCTGTGCCCCCCCAATTTAACCTGTCCCCCCCCGATTTAACCTGTGCTGCTTTTGACAGGTTAAGCGCAAAAACCCGCTGAGAAGGCCGTCACGATAGGTTTTTGGGGCCGACTTAACCTCTTACCCATGTTCTCTTAATTTTTCTAGACCCCTAAAAAAAAGGGGGGGGGGGAGGGGGGGAGGTAGGAGGAGAAGCGGTGAAGAAGAGGAAGAAAACCTATAGGAGAACATGGGTAACAGGTTAAGAAGGGCGCCAAACATCGCCGTGAAGGCCGTAGCGAAGGGGTTCTGGTCTTATCCTCTTAGAAAGGCACAGGTTAAATTCAGGGGTAACAGGTTAAATCTGGGGGGTACAGGTTAAATCCGGGGGTAACAGGTTAAGTCGCCGGGTAACAGGGTAAGCCGGTAGGGCACAGGGTAAGCCGGATAGGCACAGGTTAAGTCGGTGGGGAACAGGGTAAGCTGGTAAGGTAGAGGTTAAGAGCAGGGCAGTGCCCCCGTCGCTGGTGTCCGGCCGAAAGTTCGTATATTTGGGACATGGACGCAGTCAAAGGGGAAGATATTGCGCGAGGGCTTGCTTTATGTTTCTCCTATCATGCAGGCCGGATATTGGGATTGATGGAAAAGGAAGATTGGGAAATCGATGTTTTTCGGGCTTTCTCGTATGTTGGGATGACAAGCGCCTTTTTTGGTAGTTTTTTTGATGAGTTTAGACAGATTATGTACGATAAGGCAAAAGAAAAGCTCCTTTCTATCGATGCTTTTCAGGAAGACAAGTTCATAAGGGCGGTAGAAGATGGGCTGGAATATGGTGAGCTGCTTCATCTTCCCAAAAAGATATCGGATAAGGTTATTCAGCCGGGTTTTGTGGCAGGATTAGCTTCGATTTGGCTAAGAGATCGGCTTTGCTATGTAGAAGGTGATGGGTGGTATATAATGAAAGATGGCTATTGGCGAAGATGGCATGAGCAGGAAAAGTATGGGATAGCCGGCCCCATTCGTGCAATGATAGAATGGGAAATAGAGAGATGGCGGGAGGCCATAAATGCAGAAGATGATGATGTTGTCAAGGATGATATAAAGAGGTATATGAGTAGTTTAGCTGAATGGGTGAAAAATCTGGAAATGAAGATAAAGGATCTTGCGTGGATTAGGAAGGCTGAGAAGCTACTCTTGCAGGTAAAGTATTTTGGGATACCAAGGCTGCGTGAGACGCCAAAACCATTAGTCTCCGATGATGATGTGGTTCGGAGCAATGATAGTCAGGAAGTAGCTGAAGTTAGTCCATTTTTACCGTATGCGCTTCAATATGGGAAGTTAGGTTTTCGGGTATTTCCTCTCAAACCTGGTACAGATGAACCACTAATTCCAGATTGGCAAGAAAAGGCGACTTGGGAGGAGGCTCAAATACGGGAGTGGTGGACTAGATGGCCAAATGCCAACATAGGCATCGCGACGGGACGATATCGGGATGGGTATTTTATAGTCTTAGAATTCCCTCCACGCAAAGGGGGCAGCTAAAAAAGCACCTTTCGGCGAATATATCTTCTAATACTTGGATTACAAATCGTCGGAGCATAGGCTGAGCGCGGAGCTTGCGCCTGATGTATATTTGAGAGGTATGGCCGATTATGTAGTAGCGCCCCCGTCGTGGGTGCGATTTGCGCGGTAGGTTCCGTCCTTATTCGAGCCGTTTCACCCTAAGGCTGTTCATCTGGTAAGTTTGTGCCTGATTGGGTATTGTGTCCCGCGCTTTCTATGTTCTCAATGATGATTTTGAGTTCTTTGTCGGTTTGCTTTGCGATTTTTTCTTTTAGTTCGTGGAGGTATTTGAGCTCTTGGTAGAGGCCATCGCAGATGCGTTGGAGGACGGCGGCTTGGGCTATGAATTCTTGGGCCCGAGGTTCCCAAGGGGCGCCGCAGGCGTCATCTAACAGGTCATCTCTGCTTCTGGCAGCTGCGAAATAGCTGTTCAATGCCATACGGATGATGGCTTCAAGAGTGTTAAGCTTTTCAAGTTCTGGGTTTGCCATATCTAAGTTTGTTTTTTAGTTTCTGCATGCAAGGCAGTTTCCAGTTCGGAAATCTTTTCGTGGATGTAATCCAAAACTTTCTTTCGGCCGTTTCTCATGAGCTCGTCCCAAAACCGTTCTTTAAACCGGTATAGGTATAGGAGCTTTTGTTCGGTGGTACAGCCCTTTCGGTCGTGTTCGGCCAGCGCGTTTTCTAAGAAGTCGATCAATTCTTCGTCGGTAGGCGTGTTGGGGTTTTGGTGTGGTGGTGGTGGCTGAGCTGGTGGGTTTGGGTTTGGGGTTGGGGTTGGTGTGGATTCAGAGGGCTCGGTGGGGGCTGTAGGAGGAGGTGTTGGCGGGTTGGGCGAGGGGGAGGGCGGTGGAGTAGGAGGCGAGTCGTCGTCATCAGAGTCTGGTTCTATGCCCCTGTTTTTTAGGATGGTTCTGAGGCGGGAGTTGTCGCCTGTTTGTAGTGGGGTAAAGAAGAAACGTAGTTTGGCCTTGGTCTCACCTTTCAGGCGGGTCTTTTCTATGCGTAGGTGGTAGCCCATTGAGAGGGCTAAGGTGATGATGGCGTCCCTGACGCTTTCCCTGTTGAGTGATTGGGCTATCCCCCGGAGGTTGGTGCCAGCAGGATCAGCCAGTTCAATAAGCTCGCCGATGGTGTATTCTTTGTTGGGGTCAAAGTTGGGGTTGGAGAGGCTGTCGATTAGGAACTCAAACTTTTCGCCTTTGTGGGCTGCTATCTTAGATTTCCGCACGTATGCTACAAATTTATCGGCCACGCCCAAGATTTGGGCATAGCGGTAGGCCCAAGAGACCCAGCGACGAAAGCGGATTTCTGGGAGTAGGTTTTTTGGTGGTGGAGGCAGTTTAGCGGCTTGCTGGTAGAGTTTTATGGCGCCGGCGAGAGCGCGACGCCATAGTTTTTTGCAGAAGTCTTCTATTTCGTCTTCATACTCGCCGCCGCCTTTGTTTTCCAGCTCCCAGACAAAGCACCGTGTGCGGAGGTCGGGTTGGAGGTATTCTAGCTTGGTAGCACAAAAGACGGCAGTGCCCATCATATCGCTTTCTACTTCTTCTAAGTCTGTGTAGAGTGAGCGCATGGCCATGCCATCACCGGTGATCATACTTTTGAGGGCTGTTTGCATTTCATCAGGCATGGCACTCACTTCGTCAAAGAACACTATAGCCTTTTGATGTAGGACGGCCATAAAGTCGCGTGCGGTTGTACCGTGAGGCGTTTTAGGAGAGCGCCCAAGGCGGAGGTATCCTAAGGCCTTTTTGAGTGTGGATTTGCCGCTACCCGCAGGCCCGCGTAGGATGAGGCCGATATGGCCCTGATCTAAGAGGGCCGGAAGATACATGGCCAGGGCCACGAGCTTGTCGCCGGCCAGTCTGTTTGTTACGCCGTCCCAGTAAGCGAGAAGGTCATCTGGCGTGCCATTCCAGTCAATCATGTAATCCCTTTGGCGCAAATCCAGCACATAGACGTCTTCTGGCCATTGACCAAAGGGGAAGTGCTTTATTTCGTCTTTTGTTACTACATAAAGGTCATTTTTATGCCGGAACCACAGGCCCCGAACGCCGCCCGCCTTCCCAAACCTTGGCGCTTCTGTCACGACTACGCCATTCATGGGGATGACGGGCAAAAACTTCATGAGCTTGTCAAAGAAGGTGTTTAGGCGTTCTTTGCTGATTTCTAAGCCGTTTTGGAGTAAAAGCGCCCGGATATTGTCTAAGTTGGCGCGAGTGAGTAGTGGTGGCTCCAGAAGCCAAGTTTCGCCGCCCCACTCAATCCATTTGTGTTTCCATACGACCTCAAGGATTTCTTCAAAGCTGGCTGCTTTGGGTTTCTTGCCTTTGCCCTTATGCCCCCCATCGCTGACTACGCCTAAGAGCCTTTCGGCTTCCTTTGCGCTTATGTATATGCCGAGGTCTTGCAGGAGACCATGCAGCCCCGCCGCCGTGTAAGGAACTTCCCTTTCTTTCCCATCCGGCATCTGATATACTCCCCAAAGGCTGCCGTCCTCTTTTTTCCGCACCGCCATGGTACGGACGACCTCGGCTGCCCGCCGACGGTTTTCCCGGATGCGCTCGGCATTATTTTCGGCCAAATCCTTGGCCGCAGCCACCTCACGAATAACGATATCGCGTACGGCTGTAGGTAGCGAGCGCAAGATGATAGCTAAATCCAGTTTTTCGCCCTGCCAGTTTTGCAAGCTTTTGAGTATGCCACTTATTTCTTTCTCAGGTTCAAAGACTTCTCTGGTCTCAAAAAACGCTAAGGCTCCCCAAAGCACCGCTTCAAGCTCTCTTTCGGGCACGCCCGCTGCCCACAACGCTCCCGCCAGGGAGACCAGATAGTCATGGCGCATGCCCTTAGGGATGGGTGGAGGCATCCGCCAGAGAGACAATTGCTTCCCGTCTTTGCCCCCCCCGTCGCCGCCGTTCCTTGTCCCATTCAGCTGGTCTAAAAGCCACTGGGTGCGCATAGCCATCCCCAAATCCTTCGGCATGTTGCCGACCTGAAAGTCATACTCCCCAACGAAGTTGCCTTCATCATCAAATAGATCTGACGGTGGCGCTACCACATAACCCCCTTTTGCCTTCAAATCCACCCCAGGCAAAAGCTTTGCGCACCGCAAAAGCTCAGGCGTCCTGTAATAAAAATGCCGCCCACCGCTTGGCGTATGTACCACCCAAGTCCGAGGCAAAACATCCTCACCCACATCGTCCCACCAGTCCCCGCCGTTGCGTGGGTCAAAGTCTAAGACGCAAAAATAGCCGTCCCGATACTCACCTGTTACTATGCCGATGTTGGCGTTTGGCCATTTGGTCCACCACTCCCGTATCTTGGCCTCGTCAGTAGTGGCTTCATTTTGCCAGTTCGGGATCAGCGGTATCTTTTTGCCCGGCACAAGGGGGAATACCCGTAGCCCCAGCTTCTGGCCATACCCCAGTGCGTATGTAAGAAAATCCTTACCTTTGCCTTGCGATCCTCTCATGGGCCAAAGGTACGAAAAGTGCCTTATCACTCGGCCCTCGCCCCCGACACACGGGGGCTTTTTTATTTGGCCAATCTAAGTACAGGGTATTATGGCTAACTTTGGCCATGCGGGTGCGGCATAGGATCAGGAAGCCATACTTCCCCCGAAAGGAAAGCGACATCCAGCGTGGCATTGTGCAGGCCTTATCATATGCGGGCTGGCTGGTGATGCACATCCCAAACCAGTCCACGCGAGGCCAGCAGCGCTGGTCTGGGCTGATGCCCGGAGCGCCGGACTTAGTGGCTGTAAAGCACGGGCGGGTGGTGTTTTTGGAAGTGAAAACAGTGAGGGGCAGAGTTTCCGAAAAGCAGTCGGAGGTGCATGACCTCCTGCGCCTGCATGGGATGGAGGTAAGAGTCGTTAGGGGTGCCGACGATATCATGGACTTAGTCCAGCTCTAAGAGGCTCTTGGCCTTATCTGGTGTTATGAGGCCTGCTTGTAGGAGCTTGATCACATAATCGGCCTGAGCGACCCGATCTTCATGCAGTAGCTCTATGTTGGAGGTCTCTATGGTTATGACGTAGTCGAGGGTGCGGGTTTGGAGTGCGTAGGCGACTTCGTAAGCGATGGGTATGATGACGTTGGTGTAAAGGGCTTTGAGGGCGAGGGTCTTGTTGCTGTAGGTTTTGTTTTCCGGGTCATTTAGGAGGGAGCTGTCTATCTGGAAGAGATTGCAAAGTTCGCGTATGAGCTGGGTGCGGATTTCTATGAGGCGGTATTTTTGGTTGTCTATGGGGATGGGTATGAGTTCGATGGGCACGGAAACGGGTTCTATCCCCCCGACGCCGCCTTTGCGAACTTTGGCTTGGAGGTTTTTGCGGAGCTGGTCTAGTTCGTCGCCAGTTAGGGGCATGTTTGAGTCTTTGGGGTAGAGGAACGCGGCGGCGCCCATGAGGGAGAGTATTTGCGTTTCGGCGCGATTGAGTTCCCAAAACTGGCGCATGAGCCAAAATGCGGATTGGATCGGCGTTCCATTGGGGCGCTGGATGCTAAGGGTGGTATCTGGGAAGGCCTCTAAGGGGCTGATATAGGTAAAGTTTTCAGAGAAGAAGGTTTGCCCCAGCACAAGGTAGTCGGCGACGATGTGGCCGGCGTAGCGGTCGAGGTTTCGGGAGCGAAACTCGTCAGGGATTTCGGTGCCATTGTAGCGTTTGGCGACTTTCCACGTGAGGCGTGCAGTGGCGCCGGCAATCAAGGTATGGATAGCCCGAACGTCGGCGATACGTTGGAGGCACTCCAAAGGGGTCTGGGGTGGGGGCGCTTCGGCTATATCAGTGGTACGTGCCAGCCCATACTCGTAGAAATCCTGCAGTACGCGTTGCCCTTTGTGGTTGCGCTCTGGCCTAATCAGGCGGATTACGACTTGTAGGTAGTCAAGAAAGCGCATATCTCTAAGAAGGTAGCTTTTTCAGGTTCGGCGCCCAAGTTTTTGAGCGCAGGTATGAGCAACTCGTAAAATGGGATGGGGTTCTGTTTGAATAGCTCATTGAACTTGGCGTCGGCGATGGGCTTCATAGCGGGTGCGGATAGGGCTGCTTCATAAAGGAGAAGCAGCTCACTGGCATTCTGGAAAAAAGCAAGCAGGGCTTCCGGGAAAACGTGGTCAAAGAATACGTGCTCGGCCTCTTTTTGGACGTCGTCAGGCGGGTCTTTGTCAAGGCCGTCGCAAAAATCCTTCCAACGTAGTTCGCGCAGCTTTCCCATTTAGGCAAATATACCATATCTTTGGGCATGCTATACACCACAGCGGATTTTACGGGGCAGTACCGACTGGATAGCAACGCCATAACGCAAGCAGATTACCAGCGTGCGATAGATGAGCATGAGCGAACGCTTTTGGAGTACTTTTTTGAGCCGGATAGTGTAGAGAAGATATATGCAGCGCTTCCCTCTTCCACCCCAGCGGTAGGGGTGCGCAATGTACTGCGAGACTTGGCTTTGCCGTTCATCTTTGGCCGGATAAAGATGGGCGTAGCTAGCTCTGTGGCTGGAGAGCCAAACACGCAAGGCTATACCCGCATAGGCTACACGCCGTATTTGGCCTACCGAGGCAGCGAGACGCTACGGCGACTCATGCGCTTTGCGCCATTTGTGGTGCAAGCGGAGCTTACGGCCCCGACAGCCACGATCCCTTACCCCAGCCCGAACCCCCAAGCACCCGATTTTGTGGCGATAGGCGATCCAGTTAGGGCTTATGCGACCTCAGGGGAGGTGCAGACGTCAGTGGTCAGTGTAACGGCGACGGACATAACACTGGCCATAGCCCTACCTGCCGGCCCTGTTAGGCTGATTGTGGAAAACTTGCGGATACGTATAAGTCGGGCATATTTGACCTTTTGACGATGGGCTTGCATTTGTCAGAAAACGCGTATATTTGCAGTATGGATTGGCGGGCGAAGCAGTTGGTAACCTCGCAGACGCTTAGCCCGGTGGCTGGGGGACTATATGAGGGGCAGTTAGTGGTATGGGATGCACCCGATGCGCATAATGATGTTTTTACCCGCCAAACCAAGTTTCATATTTATGGCGAACCTCCGGTTTATTTGGAGCACAACTACTTTGCTCCGCCGGTGGGCAAGATTGTGCATTTTTCCGATCGCGAAGATGGACTTTACGTGGCGCTCAAGTTGGAGCGGCCGATTGAGGATGTGAGTGGTATTCATCTTTCTGTGGGTGGTTTTGCGCTAGGCGGTGCGCGAGAAGACGGGGCTTATGAGATAAAGGAGTTTGCGGTGTTTGAGGCATCTTTGACGCCGACGCCGGCGCAACCGAACTCCGAGCTTGTATTGTTAATGAAAACGCTAACTGATATGGCAAACGAAAACGAAAAAGTGCCGCAGGAAACAGCTGGCGCTCAGGCTGTGCAGAAGGAAGAAAAAGTCAGCGTCCAAGCCGCGCAAAAGGTGGCAATGGCGCCTAGCGCACTGGGATACTTGCGGAAACAGGATTTGGCGCAGCTGGAGGCGTTCGTCAATGAGCTTGCGGCGCGAGTAGAGGCCTTAGAGACTCTGCAAGCGCAAGTGGCCGACTTGCAGCAGAGAGTGGCTGACCTAGCGGCAGCAGTTAGTCAGATACAGGGGATGACGCAGGAGGCGGTAGCGCAATCGGTAGAAAAGGCCTTGAAAGCCGTAGAAGAGCAAGTCCAGCCGCTTGCTAAGGAAATAGCGAAAACCATGCTTTTAGTATCTGAGGCACTGAAAAAGACAAACACGCAAAGGATATGACCGAGGAAATTAAGCAAATCCAGAAGGCGGGCGAAGAGCTACTGGCGACGCTGCATGCGACGGCGGCGACGGAGGAGGAGACCAAGACGCTGGACGCAATTAGCAAGGCGGCCGCGCATATCCGGCAGCAGCTCCGGGAGCGGATGCCCAGCGCGGGCACACGGATAAAGGTGAGCGACCTTCGGGGGGCCCGCAAGCTCATGCAGCGGTATGTGCAAAAAACCACAGTCGGCACAAACACCCCCAGAGAATACATCGGCGAGGCCTTTTATGTTACTCGCCAGCTCGTGATAGAGTTCGTACAGGATTATTTGCGAACGGAGACGCTTGACGTCCTTGCGGAGATAACCCAAGTTCGGTTAAACCCCTTCACTGGCGCTCCCGCTATAGTTGGCGAAGGTGGTGAGAAGCCTACAATGGCAACCACCCCCCAGAGAGTTACTTCCAACTATCAAAAGATAGCCTTTGGCGACGTCATCACAGACGAGGTTTTGCTGGCCTACCCAGATATTGTAGAGTTTTTGATTTGGCACGGTGCGTATCGTTTAGAGGTGTTTTTACATAACGCGCTGATAACACTGCTATCGAGTAATGCATCGGCTGCCACCCTCCCAACGGGTATTATCAGCCCACAAGTGGCCGACCTTTTGATTTACATGCGAGCGTTCCACGACCAGCAATCGGCCATAAGCCGCCGAGGGGAGTGGATAGCAAACGCCGCTATCGTACCCTTCCCCTACTATTGGACTCTCGTTTTTGGGGCACTCAAAAGTACCACAGGCGAATACTTGCAACTGGATCGGCAGCTGCAGGGACTGGCGCTGATCCCCGCTGGTGCGGCGCAAACCGCTCCCACTGTTGTGTTTAATGAGAATGAGTTGGAAGTATTCTTCTTGGGCGATATCACCGTGAATTTTGGAAGGGTGCTGGATGCGGCTTCTGACACGAACGTCCGTCGGCTTTCGATGGATTTGTTCTACGCACCCTTGCCCCACGCAGGCCGTCCGGTGATCGTTGCAAACACGCAGAACGCAATAAATTCAATGGCGCAATAAATTCAATGGCATAGCTATGAACGGGGGAAAGAAATACCTTAAGCGGCTTGATATAGAGGGATTGATTATAGAAATTGAGCCGTCCCTACTGGAGCTTGTCCGGCAGCACTTAGAGCGAGCCGGGCTTCCTTATGAGGTACTGGATGCTCCTCCGGAGCCAGCGGGGGACAGTGAGACTCAAAGGCGCCGGCGGTCGTCATGACGAAGCGGGATGCCCTTTTAGCCCTCTTGGGTGCGTCATTGACAATTGTGGCCAAGAAGTATGCCATGGTCTTGGCTGCGCTGATAGTTTTGGGGTCTTTGGCGAACTTTCTGGGATGGGTGCACGCTATCGTAAGCGGGGAGGGGTGTAAAGCCGTGAAGGTTCTGCAGGGGGCGGCCCGATTAGTGTTTTACCTGATTTTTTACGTGGCGCTCTTGGTAGCTTTGGAGCAAATAGCCTCATACCTCATTCCCCCACTGCTGAGTGTTGCGATCATCTATGAGGCCAGTTTGGCGCTCAAAAAAGCGGTACAGCTGAATATTATACCTGCGGGACTGGTTCGCCAGCTGACAAAAGTTTTTCGCCATGAGCCTCCTGAGAAAGCTTCGTGATGCCCGGCAGTGGCGACACCTGCGGCTTGTTGATCCCGTCTTGCAGCAATTTGAGTTTTGCCCTGTGTGGGCGAACTATCTAACGCCCCCCTCCCCGGTGCAAGTAGATACAAGTGCCGGGACGCTGACTATCCAAACCGGACTGGTTCGGTCTTTTGCGCGGGAGTACGATGTAAGCTCCTATGCTTTCCCATTTTCGGCAGAAGAGCGAGTGGCTTTCCACCCCCCGCCTATCTTTGTGGCGCATTACAATGAGTTTTCGCAGATAGCGGCGCGCCAGAGGGACGCATTTTTGGCGGTGATCCCCGACGCGCGCGTGGGGAAAAGTGAGTGGGGGGAGGTGGAACACGAGGCCTTCTTTTTTGCGCCGGCACTGGACACAGAGGAGTTTGAGGTGCAGCTGGAACGGATTGCTGGGGTGCGTGAAAGCCTGATGGAGCTATGGCCTAAAATGGTCTCCATCACGGAGATTGTCCCGAAGTTTTCCCGGCGAGCGGAGTGGGGGACGGGCGAGAAGCTGGTAAAAGGTGAGTGGATTGCAATCAGACTAACCATAAACATAAAGGACTATGAGCTTAATGCAGTGTAGGTGCAGCCAGCCCTTATGGGCGCTTGGGATACCGGACTGCTATCCGGTACTGCGGCCTATCCGAAGGATCGCGTTTGAGACACGGCTGGGGCCCTCCTCTAACCCGGCTAGTTTTGACTTGGTCAATTCCACAGTTTACCCTAACGCGAGACGGCTCATGACGCCTATTCTCTACAATGTAGAGAGTGAGCGGCCGGAGGCGGTTTTTGAGGAGCTGTCTGGGACGAAGTTTTTTGTTCGGCACCAGCCGCGCACCTTCAAAGCACTTGTGGCCAAGCCTCCGGCGGAGTGGGGGATAAACATAGAGCAGCTTCGGTGCGTATCGCGACTTGGGGTGTTTTTGATTGATGATGCAGGGGTGGTTTGGGGGCGACGTGTTAGCTTCAATGAAGCCGCTCCTATCCCGATAGAGCCAGGCACAGTACAGGTAAGGCTACTTTTTCCTTCCGATACGACCATTACAAAATACGAGTTTTCTTTTGACTTTGCCCAGAGCCTGATGGATTTTGAGCTTGTGCCAATTTTTGCAGATGCAGCGTTGCTAAATTACACACCTGGGATAGCCGCGCGCCTTACGGCTGGGTGGGAACCGCCAGTGTTATTTGCAAATGTTTTTGCACTTTACACCCGTGGTGCGGGGGATTTGGTTATCCCTATTACTGGGCTTGCATCACATTTAGAGCTTAGGAACAACGCAGACACGCTGATAACAACGAATTTCACTGAGGTGTCACCTGGTCTTTATGTGTCTGATCCTCTTACTCTCTCTCCATCTGGTAATCCCTATACAATCAGAGTTGGCTCATCAGCACCTACTGGTGCGTTTGACTACACCACGGCGGTAGCGCAATTCAGAGTGTGATGTGTGTTTGGCCGGCTACGTCGGGTTTTGCGTTTTTACGAGCGGGTAGAACTTCCCGATGTGCCGGCGCAGGCGCAGTCGCTGTCTTATGGAGGTAAAACGATAGTTAGCTATCCGCCCTCGCCGGCATGGGCAGTGCGGGAGCCGCTATGGCTCGGCCGGCGGGAGCTTGGCGTTTATGCACCCTCTACGGCTAAGATGAAGCGCCGGATGGGGCTTCCCGATAGGGAAATCGTGCTTTTCCAGACTGGCCAGCTGTATGCCAGCATTCAGGTGCTGAATATGAAAAAGTACTATCTTGTCCGTGTGCAGCGGGACAAGCTTTTTTACATCATCCGCCGCTTTCCGGTGGAGCGGTGGCTTCGGGTGGATGCGTCGGCGGTTCGGGGCGGGCTGCGCAAGGCGCTTTTAGCGGCGCTTTTGGGGTGCGCGCCACTGAAAAAGACTAAATCAGTGCAAAGTGTGGAGGTGGCTGTGAGGCGAGAGGAGGTTGTGGCGCATGAGACGCTGAGACTGACCACTTTGCTGAATGACACGATACACTTACGCAATGAGCGGTTGGTGATCCAGTACGACACGATACGGCAAATGCTGCGGATAGAGCAAGTCCGGCCGGTAGTGGTAGTGCGTGATAGCGTGGTCAGACAAAATATGGTGATGCAAGCCCCGGCATGGGTAGCGGAGGAGCGTTCTGAAAAGCGCCTGAGCTGGTGGAAAAGGTGGGGGCAGGGGGTATTTGCTTTGATGTTGGGACTGAGTGTTTTAGGCTTCATTGGATACCTATGGCTGAGAGCGCTGAGAATAGGATAGGCTTTGAGGATATCTTCAAAGACGACATCTTCACGCCTGTAAGGCAGGCAGGGGAGACGTTGGCGAAGATACTGGACGAGATAGAGAAGCGCCTAAAAGAGTTACAAAAGCAGATAATAGAGGCGGCGCGTGCGGCTGAGCAGAATGCGAACGGGCTGCGTGAAGTCATAAAGGCTATTCAGGGAGTTAAGGCAAACGCTGATGCGCTTACCAGAATACAGCAGCAGCGAGTCAAGTTAGAGGAGAAGCTGAAAGCGTTGCAAAGTGATGTGGGGAAGGAAACAGAGAAGCTGAAATTTCAGATACGGGATGTAACGGCGGAGTACAAGCGGCGTGCGGCGGCGGAGACGGCGGCGGAGCGGGCGACTAAGGCGCAGGAGTTGGCAAATAACCGGTTAAATGCCAGCTATGCCGATTTGTCTAATGCCCTGAACGACCTGCGAGAGAGATATAAAGACCTTGTGGTGCAGGGCAAAGCTAACACAGAGGAGGCGGCGAAGCTACGGGATGCTATTGTAAAGCTGGATAGGGAGCTGAAGGAGATAGACTTTTCGGTGGGGCAGTTTCAGCGGAACGTTGGGAACTATGCCCAGTCGTTCAAAGAGGCTTTGACGGACTTTTTCCGAGGCGCGGGCCCCGCAGGCCAAGCGTTTTTAGGCCTTGGTTTTGCGGCGCAGCGGGCGGGGGATGCGTTTCGGGCGGCCGGGGGCGGCGTCAAGGGATTTGTCCGGGCGGTTGTCGAGGGCGGGCGGGCATTACGAGGTGTGGGGTTGCTGCTTATTTTGGAGGCCATCAGTAAGCTCGCTTCTTTTGGCAAGGGGTTGGAGGCGCTGGAAAAGGCGAAGGAGCGGATAGATAGCCTACGAGAGGAGATAAGGCTGAATGAGCAGCTGGCTGCCATCAAGCTAAGGCTGGAAGCTCAGGATGCGACTTCTTTGCAGGCGCTTCGGGAGCGTGAGCGGCTCTTACAGCGGCAAGCGCAGTTGGAGCTGGAACTGATTGCGCAGGAGCGGGCGCGGGTGGAACGGGAAAAGGCGAAAATAGAGGAGGAGCTGAAAGATGTAGAGGATAGTCTTTTCGTGAAGCTTTTCCGAGGGCTTGGGCAGGCGTTTGGGGCCTTGGTTCGGGGGCTTGGGCAGGTAGTCAGGGCGGTAGGTGAGCTGGCTGGCGTGTTCAATGCGAAGTTGAGGGAGCAGATTAGGGGATTTGCGGGTACCATAGAGGCAGCGGCGGCCGGTGTTGAACGCTTTTTTAGCAACATTCAGGCCGACAAGGCAGCAGAGCTAACGGACAAGCTGGCGGATGCGGAAAATAGGCTCTCAGAGTTGCGGATAAAAGAGGCGGAGGTTACGGCTAAACTGCGCAAAGAGCAAGAGGAACTGGCGAAACAGCGTGAGGAGCTTATTCAGAGTACCTTAGACAGCCTAAATGTAGAGGTCGAAGCGGTTCAAACTCAGCGGGAGGCGCTAAAAAGGGAGTACGCTAAGCGTATAAGCGACTTAGAGAACGCCTATGAGGCTGCGAAAAAGGTTTTGGAGGGCAATGATGCGGCCCTTTTGGAGGCTCAAAGGCGGTATTTAGCCTCACTTTCGGCGTTGGAGGCCGAGTTTGCACGCAAAGAGGGCGAAATTTTGGCCGAAAGTGCTCAAAGGTTGGCCAAAATCCGAGCAGAGTTACAGCAGGATGCCCTTATTAGCGAGGTAGGGGCAATCCGTGAGCGCTATGATGCGCTAATAGAGGAGGTGCGAAAGAGCGCGGCGGAGCTGGAAAGTGATGAAGTAGAGTTGCTCCAGCGTTTAGAGGAGGCTAAAACACGGGCGATCATAGCTGCGCAGCTGAGGGCAGCGGATGCGGATATAAAGTTTAGGGAGGAGTTGGCCAAGGCAAGGTTGGAAACGGAGCGGGGAAACTTTGCGACGGAGGAGGATTTCGCCAAGTATCGGGAGCGACGGCTTTTGGAGATACAGATTGAAGCTGCCAGAGAACGGCTAAAAGTGCTTGGGGAGCTGTATCGGGTTACGGGCGAGAAGCAGTTGGAGCTGGAAATCGCCCAGACGGAGGCGCTTATATCGCAATTGAATGCGAAATTGAAAGCGCTATCCGATGCGGCGTTGGATCAGCAAAAGGCAATCATCAAAGAATACTTGCAGGCGCTGGACGCTTTGGCGGATGCGTTTGATAGCTATCTGAAGCGGGTAGAGGAGCGGGCTTTGTCTGGCTTGGAGCGGCAGCGGGGGACTTTACAGCGCCGCATTGCGGTATTTGAGGGTTTGGCGAAGGAGGGGGCTTTGGCAGCGTCGGAAAGCATAGCGGCCTTAGAGGCGCAGGAGGCCGAGCTGGTACAGCGTCAGGAGCAATTGAAGCGTCGGGCGCAGCGGCGAGAGTTTGCGCTGGCGGCGGTGAAAACCTATGTACAGCTTTTGGAACGGGGAGCCCCAAACGCCTTGGCGCAGACGATACGGGATATAACCCTCCTCACCCAGCTTATTTCCAAGCTTCCCACATTCTACGATGGGACTGAGTACGTGCGGGATGGGATGCGGATACCTAACGCCGTGCGGGATGCGCTGATCGTACGGGTGCATGAGGGAGAGCGGATAGTCCCAGCACACATAAATCGGCAGCTACGAGGCGTGAAGAATGAAGACCTGCCGAAGTTAGTGGCGGGTGGTGAGGTTAGCTTTGACTACGACCGTTTTTCGGAGACGCTGGACGTGGTACTTAGAAAGAACAATAGCGTGAAACGGGTGAAGAGGCGGTTATGAGGTACATTGAGCTTTACGTGAATGGTCAGCGGGTCACGGAGTGGAGCCAGTGGGAGACGGCGGAGCTGAATGTTACCCGCGATGCAGAGCGTTTTTCCATAGAGGCCAGCATAGATGGCGTAACGCTACTGGATCAGGCCTATCAGGCGGTAGATGCAGCTTTTCGGAACAATCAGTACAAGCCGGTTCGGGTTCAGCTACGACTTGGGGGGCTCACTTGGGTAGGGCTGATAGAGGCCTCTAAGGCTAAGTGGGGGCAGAATAGGATGGTCGTCAGTATCACGATTGACGAACTAGCCCTATTTGAGCGTGCCGTTATGGGGCGACGACCTACCACAATAGCGTCGGTGGAGGTGGCACTGGAACGGGATGCCGACACGGCGACTATGGCGGCGCTTTTGGTGTCGGCTATGCTGCTGCTTTACACCATCATCAAGGAGGTGCGCGACTTGGCGACGGATATAGCTAATGCGGTAGCGCATGCGGCGGGTGGGGTTACGGGCCCGGCTGCCGCTGCGGTTTTTCAGGCCACTATGTTAGTGGTGCGCGCGGCATTTATCGTGGCCCTTTCGGCGGCGCTGATTGAGGTCTTTGACCAGCTCATTGCATTGCTGCCTACCCGAAAGCGCACAAAGGCCATAAACCTCTACGATGCAATAACCGATGTAACTCAGTCAGCGGGGTATACGGCATTGCTTCCGACGGAGCTAAAAAAGATATGGCTCATAGGCGATTATGTGGATACCTTGGAGGCGACCGAGCTAATCAGCTTGGCCAGACGCCTGCTAAACGCCCAGCTATATGTGGCCAACGGCACCCTGCGGTTTGCTAATCAGTACCGGCCTTTCCCCCTGCATAATGTGGCTCATACAGAATTCTACCGCATGAACACTGACGATTTTGCTGGGCGGACAATCTTCGGGTTACTCAGGGACTTTACAGATAGGTTTTCCAGCGAGATACCCCACAATGTAGAGATAGCCTATGCGGGTTTTATGGGACTGGAACGGCAGGCGATTGAGTTTTCGCCTGCGAAAGTGAAGACGCAGGCCTCTAAACTGGACGGCTTGGCCAGCTTTCTAAACGGCATACTTGGCGCTGCGCGGCGCATTGTGCGAAATGTGCGCGTACCTGCCCCCATGCCTCCCGGTAACATCATCGTAGGCTCAGAATACTTTGCCACTAAGATCATGATGGCCGACGGCCTTACTGGGCTGGATGCCAACGCCGAAACAGCGCTCCACCGCTTCATTGCCGACCGCTATCAGCGAAGGCTGGCCCAAGTCTACGAGGGCGTGCGCATACCTTTCACAGAGCAAGATTATGCCACCTTGGCTCAGCAAGGTTTTCCCGGCGTGCGCCGCCTTCGCTGGGCTATCAATAGCGATTACGCCGAAGTAGATTACGAAATCCCCACTACCTTACAGCCACAAAAAACTACCTTCATACTATGATCGTTCGGGACTTTTCCTTTGACATAATAGACTCCACGACAAACACCTACCAGCCATTTGACCCACGAACCGACACACTTATTCTGGCGCCGCTGGACAGATACCAGATACGGATTAGGGATAGGTACTTCGTGGTGATTGAGCCATTGCAGGGAAACCTTGACGACCCAGACCCAAATGCCTTTGTAACTGCTTCTAGCGGGGCTTGGACTGCTGGCAATACCTTCTCCTTGAACTTACTGGGACAGGATTTTGAGCAGGAAGGGTTTGCTGTGGGCGATGAAGTGATTGTCTTTCTTCACTGGGGGATCGACGTTTGGGGGGGCATTTGTACCATCATAGGCCTAAATGGGCCGGCGGCTACTTTTAGAATAAGTCAGGCCTTGGGTTTAGCACCTAACATTCAAAACCCCCTCCGTGCGGTTATCATTCTACTCTCCGACCGCTCGGAGATAAAACCATCGTTCCATTTTGGCAACAATAGCGGCCCCACATCTCCGCTATCGGCACTTCCTTTTACATCCCCGCATGCCAACGCCACAAAGGCCTACTTAAGCACCGACCCCGCAGACCTGCCCTCCTCTCTTACCTACAACCTGCAAAAGTATGATACACTGGAAGCGGGCATAGCCTCGCTTGGAACCGCCCTCTTAGGCTATTCTCCCCTATCTTTTCGCCGCCGTGCCATCATCATAGAAGGCACGCAGTTTTACGCCTATCGCACGAACCTTGACCCATTAGCACAAACGCCGACTTCTTTGTACTCCCTTGACGGGCGCATTGAGGTGCTTTTGCAGGCGCCGGCATCTGTTCGGGACGCTAACCTAACCTTTTCCTGCTTGCTTCTACACCCAAACCGAAAGGGACGAACCTTAAACTTCCTAAATCCGGGCACGCTAACAATCTCCGGCAGCTCCTACACCCTCACGCCGCCTTCGGGCTTTACGCCTATCCGATCAGTTTTGGCCGTTACGGGACGGGATAGCGACCATCCGAGGCAAAATATACCTGACAGCTTGGCTCTGACCAACCCGATTACAGGGGCATCAGGTACCGTGCCTACGATTGCAAACCGGCCGGGAGCAGAGTTTGTGGGCGTCATGATAGGCCAACACGGCGGGGAGTGGGTGGCGATCATGACAAATAAGGAGCCGGCCGTAGCGCCAATACCCGGGCCTTTTCAGGTTTATCCCCATGAAGGACCGATATATCGGTATGATAGCCTTTGGGGGTTGCTAAACAGGCCTGATGCCCCTGCGGGGATTTACATTGTCCAAGCCCTCCTAAAAGTCGGAAACACCTTCGTGCCGATTGAAGAAATAGAATACAATACGGCCGATTTTATAATAGCACCTTACCCTCCAACACCGGCGTTTACAGCACGAACTAATATATACCCGCTTTTATTGAGTTTCTTAAACACAGAACAATGGCTGCCTACAAATTATGACTTATTTTTTTCAACCGGCGATAAATACATCTTTGTCCCAGTCCCCTCTCGTCGCCAGCCACCTGCAATCCCCTCTGCGCTAACTCAGCCATCAGGCGGCTATGGCCTTGATCTAAACAACTGGGCAAGCGGCCCGATCATCCTCAAATGGCGGCTATTCACACCAGATGGGGATGTGTATGATAGCAATGAGCTGACTTTCCCTACAACCTATCCAGGCCAAATCATGCGCTTTGAACCAGACAAACAACTGGCGAGAATAATTGAAACACCCACAAACATTATCGCATTGAAAGATGTTGAGCTTAGGCCCAATAATTGGCCCTTGCATACATATATCCGTGCAGCAGTTTTTACCCGCCCAGAAGGATATAAGCCTGTGTTACAAAGTATGTTCTATATTGTAGATGATTATTTAACAGATGATGCGGTCAACTTCCATTCAGAGGGGCATGCCAGCTTAGTCATAGGACGGTTCCCTTTGAAATTCGGAACGTACAAAATCATCCTTGACAAAACTGGTCTCTTTTCTGGTCAATACACACTTCATGTTCGGCATAGTGTGCGAGAAGAGAAAAGGGATGGAGCGTTTTTGATTAGAGAAGACGAATCCTACTTTTACGACTTCACCATCCCTGCCCCCCCAGAGCCGCCCACAGCCCCGCCGTTAGCGCCGGACTTTTGCGTCCCAAAAATCCCCGCCGTCGCTGGCGAAAGCTGGAACGGCCTCTACCGAGACGAAAACGGCGACTGGCTAACGTTCTCTACCACCTTAACCACCTGCCATCTGGCCAACTATTGTACCTGCTTTGAGCTGGTTTCCGAAGTGCCTTCGGCGTACATAGACATCGTAGGCTACTTCAGGGGGGCAGTCTTAGGGAGGCCTGTGCCTACAAACGCCAAACACAAAGCTCGCTTCCTCGGTCAAATAAAGCGCATTGCTGACCAGTACGAGTCGGAAAGCTTTGTTAGCTCCGCCTATGCCTCAGAGGATATTGTGCGAGCTTACTCTGAGCGGTTCGAGGTGGAGCTACTCATCTTTGACCCCTGCCAGCTTTCGCATGTGGATTTGCTGAAGTTTGCCGAAAGGTGCGATGTGGTAAATAGAAACAATCGCCTACTCTCCTCGGAGATACGAAACTTGAAGTTTGAGGAAGTGAATATAGAGAACGACCTTAAGTATGCCCGTGTGCAAATAACGCTTCGGCGGCTCAAATGGCGTGATGAATATCGCCGGAACGCCTAAAGCTCCCGGATGTACTGGCGGTAAATCAGGGCAGTCAGGTTCATTGTCCGCCGTAGCCAGCCTGCTAAGAAAGCGTACTGCTTGCTATCGTTTCGCACGATGTGTTCATAAAGCAGTATGCGCCGGCGCAGCATGCTATCAACTACGGCCTGAGGGCGAGCCTGCTGGGCTTTTTGGATTGTTTCATTTCCGACAATGCCATCATCTTTGGCACCGATAGCCCTTTGGAGCCACCTTGTGGGCAAAACATGGCCGCTCCCGACAGCGCTATCAAACAGGAAAATGGCTATGGGTTCGGGAAGCTTATCACATTGGAGGGGCACCCAAAAGTTTTCGTAGTAAAACTTTCGCACAAGCTCCAACGGGGGGGCCTCGCCCCTGTCTATGTATTTCCACCCTTCCCAGTTTGGCCACGCATTTCGGGCTATGCCCCGGTAGGTTAGCCCACCGCGATCGTACGGGTGATTGGCAAGCTTTCCCTCATGCGCAAGCACAAAGTCCAGCGCGACCTCGAAGGTGCGGCTTACGTTGGCCATGCGTAAAGATACACATAACCCCTCAGGTTCGCTTTTGGCCGTGATACGGATTAGGCCTAAAACCCATATCACGGCAGAACGCATGGCTATGCGGTTTTTAGCGCCTCTTTCAGGCCGCTTTGCCCACCCAAAACGGCCTCGGCTAAGGATACCTTCTCAAAAATCTTGTCCAGAATGACCCTCTCCACGGGGTCTTTGGTGGTCAGATAGTGATAGTAAGTAACCTCGCTCTTTTGCCCGATGCGGTTTATGCGGTCTTCGGCCTGTAACAGGTTCGCCGGAACCCAGTCGTACTCCACAAAAACCGCCGTATCCGCTGCCGTAAGGGTAATCCCCAGCCCCGCCGCCGTGATGGAAAGGTACAGCACCCGATACTTGCCCGATTGGAAATCTCGAACCAACATCGCGCGGCGCTCCTGCGGCACTGAGCCATCTATGTAGGGGCCGGGCACGCGCTCCTGCAAGACACTTAGTACTTGCTCATGATGGTAAAATACCACGATAGGGGTATCCGTACTACCCAAAAGGTCTTCTATGTACTGGGCAGCGGCTGTTGCCTTAGCTATCGCGTATAGCCGTCGCGCCGTCGCTAGCGCGGCCTGCGGTATGCTGTCAAAAACAAACTCCACAAGCGCCTCAGGGGTATCAAACTGCTTTGGGTCAAGGCCTCGCTTTCGAGCGAACTCCGCCGCCACTTGCCGCAAGGTCGCCGAGGCTTGGGGCGCCTCCACCTCCAGCGTTAGCCGCGTGCGGATTTTTCGAGGCAACTGGAGCGCTACCTCTTTTTTGAGCCTACGGAGGTAAGGCAGCTCGGTAGTCAAAAGCTTATGCACCGTACGAGCTTGCGCCCCCGTCAAATAGTACTCCCGTTTTTGGATGGTGCGATACTTCGTACGGATGCTTCGCAAATTACAACTGGCGTACTGGCTCAGAAACTCCGAGGCACTTTTGATTATGCTAATGTTGTGTAGAAGGTTAGCCAACTCCTCTATGCGGTTCAGGAGCGGTGTGCCTGTAAGTGCTAAAACCTTCTCCGCTTCATTTACTAAGCGCCGAACCGCTTTCGTCCGCTGAGCGCTTTTATTCTTTATGTAATGCGCTTCGTCTATGATCAGCATTTTGCCAGTCGCTTTTGCCCTATCAGCTTTGCCGTAGCTAAAAACCTCCGCCGCTATCCCGCACTCCTGCGCCTTTTCCTGCCAGCTTGGCACCACAGAGGCCGGAGCTATCACCACCGCTTCCAGCCCTAGCACCTTAGCAACCCCCAAGGCCTGTAT
>Ga0308400_1000182_pt1 | contig 27836 bp, 26 predicted proteins | sample HotsprSampOS1265_FD_203451 | JGI IMG/M metagenome (GOLD analysis project Ga0308400, IMG submission 203451) | Hot spring phototrophic mat microbial communities from Octopus Spring, Yellowstone National Park, Wyoming, United States - 20060914_OS12-65 ...
CAATTTTCAAGGATTACATTATCTACTCATCAGATAAAGCTTTATACTTTGCATCGTTTGAGGGGGGAACTCTTGTTGAAAATCAGCCTATTGAAGAAAATCTATCTCTCTTAGACCTTCAAATCTCTAAACTAAACTCTCGAATAGTAACTTTGAATGTTCTTTACAAACTTAATACCGTAACAAATCTGACATTGGTAAGTTCAATACCTCGTTTAGACTTAGAAGAACTACTGTTTGACCCATTTCTTTAAATGCTAGGCTTTTTGTTGGTTCTTTTAAATTTACATCATCAAGAGTCAAGTTTAGACAAACTGATCTACGTGCTTCACTTACAAAATAAGTTCGAGAAATCTCGAAACACTTGTTTAAAAGAAGAAGTATGCCTAAACCACACTCTCTTTAAAAAAAGTATTTTGAAGCCTAGTAAAGTCAATGCTATCGAGTGTCTAGATAAAGCTTTATATCCTGCCCCCTTTCGAAACGATCACTCATGTAACTTGGAAAATCTTGAAGTTCCTGATGCTGAGCTTTACGTACACGGCAACCTTGCTTGCAAAAAATGTAATTTTATGGCTTCAAAAGCTAAGATATGGCTTTTTGGCGACCTGCAAGCTGAAAATTTAGTAGCTAGAGAGCTAATTATTCTGGCTGTTGGTAAAATTCAAATTAACAAATTGTTAGGGGAAAAAGTACTCTTATTTTCATCATCGAAGGAGATTTTCATAGAGAATTGCGCTCAAAGCAGTGTTTTTTCGAACACTCCTATCAGCAGCTCCGGAAATTGCGAAGGGAGCCTGAAATTCGTAGAGGGAGCTCCAAGTAAATTAGGTATAATTTCTAACAGTCAAACGTTTTAGTTTTTTAATGTTATCTATTTTTGCGCTGCAACCGGTTTTTGCTGTGCCTATTTACTTACTTTTCGGATTAGCTTTAAGTTCATTTAAACTTAAAGATCCTAGCCGTCTATGGCGTCTTTTAGCAGATTTTGCATTTTTTTGCTTTTTTGATTCTTTAGTCGCTATGTTTATCTGGTATCCAGTCTTTGACAATTTTAATAAAATTGTTTTTTGGTGTTGGACTGTTACCTCTATTGTTTTTTTTGCTGTTTTTTCAAATTTTGAACACCCTGACTCAACACTTAATCAATCACCCTCAGATAAAACCTCAGTTGAAAAAGAGGAGCTTAAAGTTAGAGAACAGGATATTGTTACAGCTGATAATTACTTTTTGACTGAAGAAATCGAAAAAATTATTTCGAACAAATCCCCAAGACTTTTGTTAGTTGGGCCCTACGGAGCAGGCAAAGAAACTCTGGCAACTCTCAACGCAAGAAAGCACTCTGAATCTGTTGTGATCCAGAGGCCTAGTTTGACTTTACGAGACTTCAGCCATTTTATAAATCCCCTAAAACAGGGCTGTTGCTTAATTTTTCTAGACGTTCAGTCCTACTCAAAAGAGCAACTGCTTAGTTTGTCTGATGTTTGTTTTCAAATGTCAGGGCGGATAATTCTAACAGCAACAAGGGTTTTTGAAGAGAACGAATTTCCAGCCATTAGTCTTTTTGACGTAGAATTTATTCCAGCTTTAAAGCCTGAGCAAGTTAAAGACTGCTTTGCTCATTTCTGTTCGAAAGAGGTAGAAGAGGTTAAATGGGAAGGTTTTGCCGATCTAACCAAGCTTCTTTATCCTCCGATGGTCAAAGAGATTGCTACTCTAGCTGAAGAGCAAGCTGAAGCGAAGGGCGAGGAGGTAATATCTAAGGAGAGTTTAGCTGAAGCGTTAACCAATTTTTTAAATAAGCCTGTTTAGTTAGCTCTTCACAAGCTTTACAATCAACACAGGTTGCAAAGCTGTCTTTAAAATGCTAGCCTGCAATTACGCTTGCTTGAAAAGAAGGTAAATACCTCATTCAAAAATAATTTAGGCAATGTCGAGGAGCAGGCTTTATCGCAGCTTGTTCGCAAGGAGGCCAAAGAAAGAAGTATTTCGCTTGAAATCGAGCAACTTAATGAAATTAAAGACCCTGTAACAGCTTTCAGACGGTTAAGTTCAATTTTAAAAGATACTACTGTCGAGAAACTTGAGCCAGACTTGGTAACGCAAATTAAAATTGCAATAAAAGACGTGATTGCTCAGAAGGCTTTCAGTGTCGAGAATTTTGAGACTCTACAGCTGGTTATTTTAAATATTCTTGAAATTTTAACTCATCCCATTTTAAAAGATGAACTCGAAGAGTTTTGTAAAGCAGCTATAGCGCAGCTGATTGAAAAACTGGCCAGGGAAGAGCTTTCAACCAAGGCTTTATATTTCTTGGATAGGAACTTAGAAGTTCTCCATCCCGAAATTACTCGTGAGGTGTTGCCTGAGATTTTAAATCCATTTCTAGTTTCGTTGCCAAAAGAGCAAAAAGACACTGTTCAAAAACTTATAGATAAACTAGCCTGTCTCCTAAGTTACATAATTGATAGCGAACAAGCGATAGCACAGGACTTAAAATCCAAAAAGTCAGAAGCTCGAGCCCTGTTCAACGAAATTAAGGGTGCCTTAACAAAAAGGAGTCTCTCGAACGATAAAAATATGAGTTATATTACTATCATATTTGTTTTTATTTTTTTACTAATTTTATTTATTTTTTTCCTAAACTTATAAATTTTCTTGAAAAAAATTTAAATTTATGTTATATTAATAGTAGGATTTTAAAGCGCTCGAGAAAATAAAGATGGCCAGAACTAATTTTTCGCCCCAAAAGGATAGCCGTACTAGAAAGAGGGAAATCACATCATCAAGGCAAGACTATAGGAGTACACCACCAGGATTGAATGGTTTACTACCCAGAGATCTAATGATGGGCGGGCGTAATTTTTTCACTCCTAGATACGTTCTTAGCAAACTATAGAGGAAATTCCATAAAAAAGAGTAAAAAAGAGTAAAAAAGCTAAATAGAGCAGAAAAGCGAACAAGATAGGAATCAACTAGAAGACTAAATCAAGATAGATTTTATATAGCTTATAAAAGTAACCACAATCTTGCGTGGTTGCTTGTCCATAGTCGTGGATCCATACTTAGAGAGGTTTTTGGTCAGTAAAGATCTCGTTTTATTTAAAAGTTGTTACTGACTTTGATTTTAGATACCCTATTTGCCGATTAACATCGAGTTTAAAAGCACTGAGAAATGTAAAAAGAAGACTAACTTAGCGAAAAATTCTTGAGAAGCAAGTTAGCTACTGCAAAAACTCCTACTTAATTTAAAACTTTTAAAAATAAGGTAAGTCCATTACTTTACAAAATTTTGATCCTTTAGTGAATTTTAGTCTTTTGAATACCGCATTAACGAAAGACTATTTCGTGCCAGAGCCTTTAAAACCAAGTCTTGTTGCTTTTCGCAGAAAACCTAAAACTGACTCATAACACAAGTTTTTAATTGTTTAAATTTTACTTTGTAGTTTCTTTAATGATATTTTATTTGAAACCAAGCAATCTCTAATGGTTAGTGGATCTTACTTATTTACCTCCGAATCGGTCTCATGTGGTCATCCTGATAAACTTTGTGATCAGATCAGCGATGCTATCTTAGACAAGTATCTTTCACAAGACAAAAGCGCCAGAGTAGCTATTGAAACTTTATTCAAAGGCAAAAATTTGGTCATAGCGGGAGAAGTGACCAGCTTCGTAGAACTCACTCACGATGATTTTTCCGCTATCTCGCAAGAAGTTCTCACTGATTGCAACTACAATGAAGAAACTTTCGGATGCCCTCTAAATGAGATTTCGCTCCATCTCTTCCTTTCTAAGCAAAGCCCAGACATTTCCCGCGGTGTTGATAAAGAAAACGGCCTTGGCGCAGGAGATCAAGGTTTAATGTTTGGGTTTGCTTGTAAAGAAACAAACTCGCTCATGCCTTTTGCCATACACTGGTGCCATCGATTAATGGAAAAACACAAACAAGTAGTCAAAAATAATAAAGCCCTAGGACCAGATGCTAAGTGTCAAATTACAGCAGTCTATGAAAACTCTCACCCTACCGCTATTGAAACAATAGTTTTTTCCTCTCAACACGCGGAAAATGTTTCTGTTGAAACATTAAGAGAGATACTAATTGAGGAGATAATAAAAACCACTATCCCCGCCAACTACTTAAAAAAAACCAGATATTTAATTAATCCCACAGGAAAATTTGTTTTAGGTGGTCCTTTGGCTGACGCGGGCTTGACAGGTAGAAAAATTATTGTTGATACCTACGGCGGTTATGCTCGCCATGGAGGGGGAGCTTTTTCGGGAAAAGACCCTACAAAGGTAGACCGTTCAGGAGCCTACATGGCAAGACACATTGCTAAAAGCTTGGTGGCAAACGATATGTGCTCTTTTGCTGAGGTCCAGATCAGTTACTCAATTGGGATTTCAGAGCCAGTAGCAATTTATATAAACAGCGATAGCCCTGATAATAAGGATTTAGTTGCTTTTGTAAAAGATAAGTTCCCTCTGAGCGTTAGTGGAATTATTAATTATCTTGAGCTCTCAAATCAAAGATACCTTGAAACAGCGGCTTTTGGCCATTTCGGAAGAGTAAGCTCAAGCTCTTTTAGCTGGGAGAAAGTTGAACTTTTTAAATAAGCTGCATTAGCTCGCTTAGTAATTGATTAATACTAGATATCATCTTAGAGCTAGCTTGATATCCTTTTTGAAAGATGATCAATTTCACGAACTGATCTGCCATATCTACATTAGAAAGTTCAAGTCTTCCAGACTCGATTGAGCCAAAAGTCCCCCGTGCAGGTAATCCAAAAATTGGCTCGCCAGATTCAGGCGTTTGAATTAATAAATTATTACCCACTCTTGCAAGCCCCTCCGGATTCGAAAAGTTCGCTAACGCAATGGTTCCGATCCGGGCGCTTTGACCGTTTGTTAACAAGGCATAAATCTGCCCATCGCTAGATATGCTAATACTGCCGATGACCCCAACCCCTTTACCGTTTTGAAATATTGAACCGATGTTTGAAGGGCTTGCAAACTGAGTGAAATCTTGAAAGTTTAGCTCTATAGTGCTCGGGTTTGAGCCATTCGACCACGGTATCTGAACCGTTAATGAGGTTTCACTAGAACTCGATAGTTGACCGGAGCCTGTAAAATCAAGAACGATGTTCCAGTCGGTGCCTCCAGAGTTAGCTAGCCTTCTTGGTAATCCTGCGTCTCCGGGAGGGCTTCCTGTCACCTCCTCAGCATTCACATAAAACTGCACAGTGTATTGATTAACGCCGGTTCTGAAGAAAAATGCTGTAATAGTATGACTTTGACCAAGAGAATCGAACACCTCAAAAACAGTAGAATAGGCTGCTGCATTTGCAAGTTGTGCATAAGTGGTAGTGCCCGGCGTTGATGAACCGGCTATAGGAGTTCCCGCATTTAAAGCAGCTAAAGTAGCTGCCGGAATTATAGGCTCGTTTGCGTTTAAATTTCCCGACACCCTGACAGAAGTAGTGTAGATATCTGTATTAGAGTTAAACGAATTTATATTAATAGGCTCAAGCATCCCGCTTCCATTCGCCGAGTAACCTAAAACTTTTAAGCCATTCTGACTAACAATGAAGCCTTCGTTATCGAGCCTAAAGTTACCTGCTCGAGTGTAGAAACGTTGGCTGCCTTTGCTGAGAATAAAAAACCCGTTTCCAGCTATCGCCAAATCTAGCTGCCTTCCGGTAGATTCTAAAGTCCCCTGAGAAAAAAGCCTGGAAACTCTAGCTACCTGAGAACCTGATCCTATAATTCGGCCCGTGGCTTGGCCTGATGCAACTAGATCCTCAAACTCCGCCCTTGCAGCTTTAAAACCTACTGTATTTGCGTTTGATAGGTTGTCACCAATCACTGAGATAGCTAACCCGTGACTGGTGATACCTGACCTTCCAGCAAATAAACCATTAATAATCGAGCTCATAGTAAAATCTGTTTAGCTTTAAATCTGCCAAACTTCTTTTATTTCTCTAAGCTGAACTTCTCTCTGACCCCCCACTAAGATTGGCGGATCACCCAAAATAAACCCGCTTACAGTGACAGCGGGGCTTGCTTTAAGCTCTTTAACTACTCCACCCTTTACTCCCTTAACCTCAACAAAATAGAGACCATCTGGCAGTTTTAAATTATCCAACAGCAAAACATTTCTCCCTTTGGAAAAATCCTTAATTTCTTTGGTATCGACCACAACACCGTTTGAGTTTTTAATGTTAACCTGCAGCTTGTCAAAATCTTCTTCAATTTTTACAAAAACGCCTTCCTCAAGAGCCCCATTCGTCAACGTGAAATTTGTGGAGTTTAAAACCACAGTTTTTCCTAAAAAAGATGTTATTGAGCTTGAAATGTCAGCGCTTTTTTCCAATTTAGAGTTAATCTCAATCAACTGCTCAAGCTGACTGAATGTTGCAAGATCAACCGCAAACCGATCATTTGAAACAGGATTTAAGGGATCCTGATTTTTAAGCTGAGCAATTAACATCATCAGGAATTGCTGCTTGAACTCTGACCCTCTCGTGGACTTGCTAGGTACCGTTAGAGAATCCTGATTTAGTTGACCAATTATGGACTCAATATTAGAAGATTTGTTCATTCTAACTCAGTTTCTTGCAAAAAATGGTCCAAATTAGATAAAGAAATTTTTTCCTCATACCTGAAAGCAACTGTGTCGTTTACAACGAACTCGGAAACTATGAATCCTTTTGATTTCAGGTAAGCTTTAAGACTGTTGGAAACTCCCAAGAGTTTAGATTCAATGCTTGAACTTTTTGTTCTAAAATTCAACCTCAGTTCTCCTTTGTTGGAAAGAATTACTAGAGATAACGGCTCATCAAAAATCTCGAGAGAGACAAAAATTCTTCCTTGATCAGATTTAGCCAAATCAACAATCTTATCTTTCAGCAGCTGTACGAAGGAATTTTGCGTTTGGCTGCTAGAGCTTAAAAACTCATTAGTTTCTGAATCAAAAATAACCGGATCATAAGATGTGCTAAAACCTCTGCCCTCTGTAGAGAGATCTTGGTGCTGATTTTGGCCCCGCTGAAAATTGTCAGCACCATCATAAAAGCTATCCTCGAAAATGGGGTGGCTAAAGTTTTCTTGGTTTAACCCTAGAATAACATTTTTAAGGCTGTTTGAGTGTTCATTTTGAGATTGACTACTTCGTTGGTAAGACTTAACACTTAGATGAATCTGCGACAGCCCGAGGATATTACTTTCTTCGCTTTTGATGTCATTGAACTGCTTTGACTCAATCTTGAACCTGCTCGGCTGATGCTCAAGGGTTGTTTTTTGCAAAACTAGTCTCTCTTCCCGTTTGAGCGCTTCAATTAGATCCTCTCTTAAGCTTTTGTGGCTGGATGCTTGATAATCAGTGAATAGAGGAATATCCTTAGCTTCGGCAATATCAGAGTGATTCTTAATGAAAGGGCTCAGATTATCCGATTGGTTAGTTGGTTCATAATGCCTGGTATTCTCAAACTGATTCTGAAGGCTAGCAAGCTCCGAGAGCAAAACTTTTAGATTAGCAGCTACATCATTTTGTACTGTAAACTTTGTAAAACTATCGCTACTTATAGATGATGATTGTTTTGAAAAATTAATCAAGACTCCTTCTAAGCCTCTCGAATGAACCTCAGTTATCCCATCCTCTTTTAACCCCTGCTCTTTGGAATTATTAGTTTGACTGCATTTAACAGCAAAAGATGTTGATTCACAATATCTAGAGGGCTGATTTGAAACGAGTAAAGACAAAAAAATTTCCGCAAAACAATCAAGAAAGCTCATTTCGAGCGGGCCTCTTCCTTTAACCCCACTATCAGCCAGGAACTCGCTGCTTGTTGAGTCAAAGAGCTTACGGTTATCTAATAAACCAGAAGGGAAGCTTTTCTGAAAATAATAAAAAGCCGAGGAATCTCTTTTTAAACTAGGAGGAAATTCTTTCACCGAAAAAAAAATAAGCAAGCCTAATGCCTACGGCACAACTATCTGTTTCTCAAGCACCTCTTGGAGAGCTAGAACTACAGACCTCTTCACCTCATTGTCAAGCCCTAATTCCTTCAGGCGTTGGTCAAAACTAGTTATAACTGATTTATAAAATTGTTGCCTCTTTTCCCTATACTTGGCTGCAGCTTGAAGGAGCTCATTGGAAAACTTGACCGGGTCTTCATGGAAAACCAGCACCTCTTCTAGAAGGGAGTTAAGCTCGACTCTTTCCGCTTTTAAGCTTTCAAACACGCTCCCTAGAAGCTTAACCACACTTTTTCTCTCTTCATAGGTTAATATGCCTCTATCTTTTAGTAGTTTGCGAAAGGACTGGAAAAAAATTTTTCGCCTTTTTGAGTCATTCAACCAGGTGCCATTTTGTGGGGACTCAGACTCCTTGGCTTCTTGGAGATTTTCTTCACTATCAAAATAGGATCCATCCAAAACAAAAGTTTCATCAGTATCGTGCGCTACTTGGTTATCTTCTTTGTCAGACAGTTCGTGCCCTGAGAGTTTTTGTTGATTAGGCTCAACAACCAGTATCCTCTCGCCAACATAATCTACATCTGTCTCGTTAGTATCTGTCTCATTAGTTGAAGTTTTGAAAAGCAGCCAGATCGTGGCAATCGAAAAAAATAATATCCAAAACAGCCTCATTGCTAACTAGGTATTGAAAAAGCTTCAAGATCTGTACCGATTAATTTTAGAAGCACCTCATGAGTCTCCGACGCTCTTTTTTCTAAGATTATTTTTGATAAAGGTAACCACTCCGGCCAACTATAGTAAATGTCGCGTTCAATAGGAAGATGATTCAAAATGCTTTTGAAAACACCTAAGGAATCCCCTATTCTGGGGATAAGACACTGCTTAAATCGAAAAAACACAGAGTATGCTTTTTCTCTAAAGTTTAAGCATTTTTGAAAATCTGGGGCTTTTTCCTTACTAAACTCGACAACCTCCACCGGACAAACCAGCACAATCCGATTCCGACATATCTGACTTAGCATTGAATCCTCGCTATCTTTTTTTTTGTAGTACCAAACATCAAACAGACTTTCAGGTACGCCGCAAGCAAGAGAACAAACTATCAAGACTTTGCAGTTTAGTTCTTTTGTCGCGTTACCCAAGCGAACCTCCAATTTCGGCCCAGTTTCTGAACCGGACTTAAACTCTACTGCAACATCTCTCAAAATGAAGGCTCCTTCATCCCTGGCAAGAAGCTCCAAGTCTGTGGTTAAACCTTGTCGCTCAACAAATACTTCCTCTATCCCTTTGCCTTCAAAAATAGCGCCCGTCAGGAAGAAATAAACGGATTTATATTTTAGCTGGTTTCTTTTTATAATTTTGGGCAAGTAATCTCTAGCGCCATCATCTAGAATTAAGACAGAAAAGTTATTTAAGGCTAATAAGTAAGCAGTCTCTAAACTTAAATAGTTGTATCCAACGAAAATAACATCAAAAAAATAAGCATGTTGAAACAGCTCTTCATTGGATAAAAACTTATGAAGCTCAAATTTTTTTGGTAGCAGGTTATCAAAAATTTTAAAGTAACTCATAATCTTACTCGCCAGCTATTAGACCTAAAAAACGCGTTGAACTTGTTAGCAATTTTGTGAGCCTCATCTCTCAATGATACAAAAAAAGAGTACATTAATGTTCTCTCTTTCAAGAGAATTGGCAAGGCTCTTTCATTGACATAAATTCTTTCGAAGCTAGTTTTAGCTCTTTTCTTTGCGATTGAAACAACAGGCCTCTCAACCCCTAGTTCTGCAAGAGCTTCCTTTGCAGCCCTAAGTTGGGCTATGCCTCCGTCTACAACAAGTAGGTCAAACAGCTCAGGTTTTCGCTTCACTCTCAATCTTATTGCGCTTTTTATGGACTGAAAATCATCCTGCTTAAGTTGCCTTAAACGAAGCCTTAGATATTCCTCTACTTTAAACTCTCCATCCTCAAACACCGAGAAACCTGCTGTGATTATTTTGCTGCCTAAGTTAGAAATATCCAAACATTCAACTCTCCGGGGCACCTCTCGAAGGTTAAGAAACTTAATTAGCTCTAGACTTAATTTTTTAAAATTCGCTCTTTTAAAAAAAGAACTAGAAGCAAAGTGCTTTGTATTTGCAACGCATAACGCAAGTAGCCTTTTTTCAAGCTCTGATATCTCGGAGGAAGGGACAACCTCTAAATCAACATTGAAAAAAGTTTTTATGTTTTTTTTTAACAATTCTCGATCAATTTCAAAATTCTCATCTAAAATTATCTTAGAAGGCAAACTTCGCTCAATGCTGTAATAAGTCAGGATAACTTCTTCAAAACCAGTGCCAGAAAATTGCCTAAACTCCGGGGGCAAAGAAAATGTTTTAACGGAAAAATCCACCAATTTTGCTCCCAAAGCCTTGAGGTTGCCTAGATACAAAGTAGATTTATCACAAACAGTAGCAAAATAGTGGGTTTGCTCTCCTGAGTGAACGTAAGATTTGTTTGCAAAAAGCTTAAAAGTGTCTAACAAATCTTTCATGTAAATGCAATCCTCGAATCTGAGGTCTTGAGATGCCAAAGAGATCTTTTCAAGTAATTTTTTCTCAACCAACTCTGCCTCTCCTTCGAGAGCTTTCAAAGCAAGCTTTACCAAGCTATCATAATGCTCTTTGTCCACTGGTAAACAACAAGGGCCAAGACATCTACCTAGTTCGTACTCAATACAAGGCCTTAAGCGATTATAAAAAACAAAGTCAGAGCAACTTCTAAGCGGAAAAACAATTCTCAAAGCCTCAAGAACTTTCTTCGCAGCCGTTTTTGATGGAAAAGGTCCTACATAGTATGCCGAGTCGGAGCGAACACTTGAAACTAACTCGAAATAAGGCCATGCCTTGGCGGGATCCAAACGCAATAAAAAAGAGCTGGCATTATCTTTAAGCTTAATGTTGTAAACAGGCTTGTACTTTTGAATTAAATCTCTCTCCAGCACCGCAGCTAGCTCTGGAGTACCAGTCTCAAAGTACTTAATATCTCTGACCCTTTTTAACAGAAAGGAGATTTGAGGTCTTTCATCTTTGCCTGAAAAATAACTTGATACGCGTGATCTTAAATTCACAGCTTTGCCCACGTAAAGAACCTCCCCGTTCTTACCTATAAACATATATACGCCTGAGCAATCGGGAAGCTTCTTTAAATCGATCATTTAAGATAACTTGAGCATTTTTAACTGTTTTATTTTATCTCTCAATAGCAAGGCCTCATCAAACTTCATAGCTTTAGCCAAACGCCACATTTCCTCCTCCAACTCTTTTAAATCCGGAAAGTCTAAATGATTATTAGACTCGCTGAGCTCAAGCTCTAAGCCGATCAAAGGTTGAAACTCAAAAGCTTTAACCGCCTGAGGAGTTCTTTTATGTTTTTTGTTAAATTCAATCTGAATTTGCCTTCTTCGGTCTGTTTCTTCAACGGCCTCTTTGATGGCTTTTGTAATTTTGTCAGCATATAAAATTGCTCTGCCTCTCAAATTTCTAGCGGCACGCCCGATTATCTGAATCAAACTAGTGCTAGATCGCAAAAAACCTTCTTTATCGGCATCAAGAATGCACACTAAGCTGACCTCAACAAGATCAAGACCCTCTCTAAGAAGGTTGATACCTATTAGAACGTCAATCTGGTTTTGTCTTAGACTCATTAAAAGCTCATACCTCTCAATGGCATTAAGATCTGAGTGTATGTAACGAGCTCTTAAGCCTTTTTCTCTGAAATACAGGGCAAGCTCTTCGGCAAGCTTTTTGGTTATAGTTAAAATCAAGGCTTTGCCTCCTGACTTGATCTCCTTCTCTACTTCCTCTAGACAGTTTTTAACTTGACCTACAGCTGGCCTGATTTCAATTAAAGGATCCAAAATTCCGGTGGGCCTATTAATTAGCTCCACAACTCTATGACCGCTAACTTTTAGTTCAAAAGGTCCGGGTGTTGCAGAAATAAAAACTACCTGAGAGATCTTGCTTAAAAACTCTTCAAACTTAAGTGGCCTATTGTCTAGAGCAGACGGCAGTCTAAAGCCATATTCCACTAAGGTCTCTTTTCTTGACCGATCGCCGGCATACATACCCCTCAGCTGAGGAACCGATACATGGCTCTCGTCAATAAAACACAGAAAATCGCTGGGGAAGTAATCAATAAGAGTAACAGGCGGCTCCCCTTCCTTTCTGCCACTTAAATGCCTACTATAATTCTCAACACCCGGGCACGAACCAGTCTCACGCAAAAGAGCGATATCGTAAAGAGTTCGGCTTTCTAGTCTCTCAGCTTCCAAAACTTTGCCCTGTTTCCTCAATTCCTCTAGACGCTCTTGCAGCTCTTTTTCTATATTTTTAATGGCTGCCTCTAAAGTCTCCCGAGACGAGGCAAAATGGCTTGCTGGAAAGATTCTTACAGAGTGAAGTCGGGATTTCACTTTTTTGTTCAAGATATCCACTAAATCGATCTTTTCAACTGTGAGACCATTGAAAGTAATTCTAACGGAGTAATCGGTTAAGTGACTCGGTATTAACTCTAAAATCTCCCCTACTAACCTAAAAGTTCCTCTTTTTAAAGTGTCAAAGCTTCTTGAGTAAAGAAGATTTTCAGCTAACTTCAAAGCCAACTCTTCCCTCTTGATAATGTCTCCGACTTTGATTTGAATTGAAGCGTTCAAATACTCGCTAGGTGCCCCTATTCCATAGATACAGCTTACTGAAGCTACAATTATTACATGCCTACACTCAAGAAGCGCAACCGTGGCAGCATGTCTTAGGCGATCAAGCTCTTCGTTAATCGAAGCGTCTTTCTCTAAGTAAGTGTCAGTAGCGGGCAGATAGGCTTCAGGTCGATAGTAATCGTAATAGCTAATAAAAAAGTGAACCTCGGATTCAGGGAAAAAACCTTTGAATTCATTGAAAAGCTGAGCAGCCAAGGTTTTATTTGGGGATATTATGAGAGCGGGTCTCTGGAGCTGTTGAATTACATTTGCAATGGTAAAAGTTTTGCCAGAGCCGGTTATTCCTTTTAAAGTAACAAATCTGCTTCCTTGAGTTATAAGCTCAACAAGCCTGCTTATGGCCTTGGGTTGGTCGCCACTTGGCTTAAATTTAGAGACTAATTTAAATCCAGTCAAATCTCTTTTGACTAGATTTTATATGACAAGCGTAAGTTTTAAACTACTTAATACATCCTGCAGATGGAATTTGAAAGAGTACTAAATTTCTGTACTCATCAACCCTAGCTTTAAGCGCTTGAGTCCTTGATCTTATCTTTCTTTGTTGGGAAGCTGTCAATCTCTTATTGGGTCTAAGCGATAAAACCTTTAGCGCCTCGGCAATTATCGCTTGGTTGCCCTGGATAAGCCTGTTTTGTTGAGTTATGAAGCTATTCAAAGTGCACGATACAAGACAAGTTTCTCTAACATTGACAACCGTAACTTTTGCAGGCAGTTCTTTTTGGATAAATACCCAAAGAGCTGAAAAAATCTTGCTAGCCCTAGAGCTAGACCTTTTCTCAACTGAACTTACTTGTTGCAAGAATTTTCTATTCTTTGACAAGCTTCTCATTAGCGCTGCTCCTCTCTGAATCTCTCTTAAAGAAGCTCTCAAGTAAAGATCTAAGACCTGTTTGTTAATAGTTACTAAAGCCTCAGAGCAAAAATTTGGCGTTTGAGTAGGCGTGAGGGTAGGTGTTGGTGTAGGCGTCGGTGTAGGCGTTGGGGTCGGCGTTGGTGTAGGAGTGGGAGTAGGTGTAGGTGTTGGTGTAGGTGTCGGCGTAGGCGTTGGTGTTGGAGTCGGTGTAGGCGTAGGAGTTGGAGTCGGTGTAGGCGTAGGAGTGGGAGTGGGTGTAGGGGTAGGCGTTGGGATGACTGCCCTGCAAATCCCTCCACCAAAAGCTTGAGCATCGCACTCATATCTTAAAATGTTACCCTGAGGGGTGGGACATCTGTATTCATAGAAAATATCTCTTCGATTTAAAACGCTTTGTAACGCTTGAGACAAGCCCGAAATCGTCGTTCTTATGTAGCTTGAGCTATCGGAGGCAATCTGTCGAAGAGCCTGCTCCGCAAGCTGCTTTTGATTAGCTGAACAACCATAAGCATTTTCTCCTTCGGGATCATTAGGTTGATCAAAATGAATTACGATAATCTTTGTGCCGTTACTCTTAATTAAATTTGCTCTTTGTATCGCTTTTTCAGCAGCCTTTTGATTGAAACAAGTAGGTAAACATTGCAAATTACACGCCTCCTGACACTGCTGATCGATGATGTCAAAGGACTTTGTAACTTTACCCGAAGTTACCAAAATTATATAGTTTGGAGATTGAGGATCCCCCCAACCGCTTCTTAAAATGCTGTCAGCTACCCTTAAAGGCGCATCCCAAGATGGGTCACCCCCTGTAGTAGAAAGCTCCTCTATTGCCCTGTAAAGGTTAGTTTTAGAACTGGGGTCACCAAAGTTAATTCTTGGAAATCCATCATAATCCATGCAAGACGAGAAATAAGCCTCTCCAAAGGTTTTGTCCAAGTCTCCGTCGAAAGGCAGAAGTGGACAATTTGGAAAACTGTGAGCTGAAGCTAGGCTTAAAAAATTACTAAACAAAAACTGGGGATATGCGAAGCTGGGCTGCCCTAGCCTTGCGAATTGCTCATCAAAGTAAGTGGTTGGATAGGTTACGTTGTTTCTGGTTCTATTACTAACATTAATTACACAGTGATTCCCACTCACATTTTGAAGGCCGAAATTAAATTTACCTATACCTATGACAGGTTTTTCGGTGGCAGAATTAGCCAGATTTACAAAATCTCTTAAAGCGGCCTTGATCGTGTTTAGGTTTGCTACATCAACAAACTTGCTTGTGTCCACCATTATAGCAAACTCAGCTTTTCTGCTGGTTGCGTTGCAGAAGCCAGTTGTCAAGTTTTCACAAGCAGGCCCTTGAAGCACAACCGCTCCGCCCCTTCTATCAACGCCTCCACCTGACAGAGGCTTTATTCTTGCCATGCCAACCTGAATTAAACCTCTTTGGGCGAAACTGCCACCAAAAGCTGATCTGGACTTTAAAACCACCTGAACAATGTAGGCATTATGAGAGCCATTTGTTACTCTAAACACGATCCCCCAAGGAGCTTGAGTTATTACTGACCGGGCGTAAACGGCTCTGCCTGAACTGTCGGCCACCACAGAGCCTGAACCCGCGGGTGTTATAGAGGCAGATAAAACTTCGTAAGGGGGATAGCAATTTGGAAGACCAATAGTAATCCTCTCTAAACTACCTGCTTCTTGGTCATTAACCCTTCTAACTTCGTAGGCCAAAGTTAAATTACCGTCTGCCCCAACCTCATATTGTTTCAGAGACGCTTCCCAACCTAGAACTACTTGAGATTTTAAAGGCTCCCAACAGATTAAAAGCACTAAAATGATTAGAATAAACCTCATACTGATAAAGTTATGACTCTCAAATAAAAAATGTGACATTCTTACTTATACTTGATAATTAACTTCTAGTTTAAATCAGTTAAAGGTTTTATGCAAATTCAAACAAATTCTCGCTAAAAGGTAGCGAAATTGCTCAAAAATCTGAATAGTACCGAATTGACTCGTCAAAAATTATATGAATTTGGGAAACCCAAGTGAAAAAAGTACCCATTGTTACCCACATTCGAACAATACCATAAAAATAACATAAAATATTTCTTACTCTCACCAGAGATCCATTGAAAAAGCTAAGTTTAGCTAGGTTAAATTTCTTACCTTTTATGTAAAAATCTTAGATAAATTCCCTCAAATTACCACCCCAACATTGATCAATCGGCCTTACTCAATAAATTTACTCCGAGCACCTCTACAAAAATTTTTCGTTCCACAACCAGAACTCTTAGTTTAAAACGATATTTTAACTATAAGTGTGCTGTAATTGACTTTAAATGCAAAAACGCTCAGTTGTGACGTGGTGACTTAAAACATTAAAACTAAGCTCAAACTTTTCGTAACTATTAGTCTACTCTCTTTTTTAAAAAATGTTCCTATACAAGGAAGGCCGCGACTATAACTAACTAACTATAACTAACTAACTACCTAACCAACAATGAAGCAAATTTAGTTAGGTAGTTTAAATCCAATGATCAGATATTTAAATATAATCGTTTTTGATATGAACAAAACATTGTTTTTTATTAAGAGGCTCTCACCAGTATGATGTTTGTAGGTAAAAATAAAAGACCAAGATTAGCGATTGAGAATTTCGAAATTGCTGCGAGTTTTTGTCAATTAGAAAAAAGTCTTTTCTTGTAAGCGAGTCGGATAATTTAAATAAGTTTGCCCGGAGTGCTAAGGCTAAAAGCAGAGCTTACTAAATATTGGAACATCGAATTTAAATTACGTTTTTGTACTCTAAGTTTGATACAAGTCTTATACCCCTCTTAACGCCCCTGTTGAATAATTTTTGTTTTTAACTAGGAAGAACTATCCTTTTCTTCTATACTTGGTTTTTTCTCTGCTTCTTTTGACTCTTTGGTAACATCTATAGCACCGCTATCACGAAATGATTTTCTGAAATTCTGAATGGCTTCCCCTAAAGAAGCGCCTAACTCTGGAAGCCTTTTAGCTCCAAAAAGAAGAACAAGGATAATTAAAACAACTATTAGCTCACCTGGGCTTAACCCAAACATTTGTTTATATTTGTATAATACCACATGTGCTTCCACTCAGAGCAGATTTTAACGCTCTTCTTCTAAAGACTTCATTTTTAAGCCTTTTAATTCATATAGCTATACTGTTAAGCATCAAACCCACTGCAAGCCACTTTGTTAAGGAAAACTCTTATGAACCTCAAGACTACATAAACATCTTTACACCTTCTTTTGGGCATAGTCCTACTCAAGAGGCTAACAATTCTATCTCAGCAATGCCCTTAAAAGAATCTTCCAGTAGCAACGGAGAAGAAGAGTCGCCTAAAGAGTTTCCTAATCAACTAACTCACTTAAGTCCTCTAAATACTGGGCTAAACTCTAATCTCCAACCGTTACTTAAGTCTTCACTGACTGCATTAGGGAGCCTTAAAAAAAATCCTTTAGCTTCGAATTCACCTAAAATCGAAAACTTAAAAGATGGTGAAATTATTATATCAGAGGATCAATCATCCCCATTTTTCGATTTTTTAGTTAGAGTGGCTCGGCGAGTTTTTTTTGCCACCATTTCCCATCTAGGCTCAAATCCCTCGATGGTACAAGATACTTCGTTTAAAGCTACAGTCTTAATTAAAAAGACTTCGTGGGAGCTCTTGCAAACGATAACACCAAACCCCATCACAACAATACTTAGAGATATCGTGAAAGTCCACGCAGAAGATCCTAACCCGCCCAGTCTGCTTTTCGAGTACTCCTCTAACCCCAAAATTGACTTTAACTTTGAAATTAAAGAACTTCCCGGTCAGGGCTTCAGGATAATCTTAAAGTCTGAGCTTAAATTATAACCTCTAGATTTGATAAATGCTTCTTAAATATCCCGCTGAAACTTCTCAAAGCGGCGCTTATTGAAGTGTGCTCGATAGCTGAAACATCCTTCAAAACACTACCCACCATACCTTGAATGAGGGCGCAAACTCGTAAGTTTAAAAGCTTACTCTTTTGCAGCGGACTAAAACTCTTGACAAGTTTTTGAATTAACAAAACTAACGTCTCCACACCTTGCCCACTCAATGCATCTATTCTGCCTATTTGAACATCAGATCTTCCTAAAATACCCAGTGCTACACGAATGTCTTTTTCAAACAAATCTACTTGCCCCAACTCCGCTCTATTTATTGCTACGTAATCCGCAACCTCCAATAATCCAGCTTTCAGCCCCTGAATTATGTCTCCGGTGACAGGGGTTAACAGAGCCAAAACAAAATTTGAAAACTCCCTGATTACTACCTCACTCTGTCCTACTCCCGCGGTTTCTACTATAACGATGGGGCAGTTTGCAAATCCGCACAACGCTATAGAGTCAAGAATTACTTCATTAGCCCCACCATAAAGCCCCCTGGTTGAGAAAGACCTAAAGTACACCTTCGGATTCTCAACAAACCTCACCCGATCACCTAAAAAAGAGCCTTTGCAACTATGGCTTGATGGGTCGATCGCAAAAACTACAACTTTTCCAAAAATTTCAGCCAGACTTGAGGCAAAATGGTTAATCAAAGTTGATTTTCCTACTCCCGGAGGACCCGTAACTCCACAAACAAATGGGAGTTCTTTAACATTGCCATAAAGTTCATCTAAATACTTCAGCTTTTCCTCTAATTTAGCGTTCTCAAAAAAAGAAATAGTTTTTGAAAGCTGATCAAATGAGCTCAATTTCATTGATTTATTGATAAGTTTTTAATGAGGCCGCTGTCTCTATCCTCTCCTTGATCCCGTCTGGCAAAGTAAATGCAAGCCATTAAAGTAGAACAGATAAACAAATAAATTATAAAGGAGAAGCCAAAATAAATCTCATCATATGGGGCACCCCTAAAATATTGGGTTACAACAAAAGTAAGTAGACCAAAGAAAATTAGCTCATAATTAAAAAAACTAACTCTCATACTCGCCGATAATATAGATGTCCATCCTAAAAACAATAAATCATAATTCGCTAATGATTTGAGGAATACAGGCATCACAGCCACTGCCCCTATTTCATAAGGAGTGTTCAAGCGCCATAAACACAGTAACCACAACAGGAGAACTGATAAATCGAGCAGTAATTTTAATGCGCGTCTCTCCTCTCGAAGCGCTCTCTCTTTCTCCTCTTTCCAAGTCTGATAATGATCCAGTTTTGTTTGATCCAAAGTTGTTCTGCTACTGTAGGCTAATCCATAGCTAGCTATCACTTTTGTGCCTACTATGTTTGAAGAAAATGTCTCGGAGTGTTTCCTCAGATTGACTATAAAATCCCTTACATGCCAAAAACCTCCAAATGTTTTTAACTCAAAAACCAGCCAAACACCCCCCACAAGAAGTCCAGCAGCAATAAGCTTTCTGAAATCAAACATTTCGCGATTTCTCAGTTTATGAAAACTCCATCCAATAACCAAAGCCCCAATCAACAAGCCTGGGAAGAATCTTGCTCCAGCCGACAAAAATAGAAAAACAAAACCTAGAAACTCGTATTTAAGCTTCAGCAAACACAAACCTATAGTTCCAAAGGCAAGCCAATCTGACCTTAAATAACTGCCCCCTATCCATCCAAAGTTAACCAGATCATTATTAGACCAAAAAAGCATGAAAGCCAAAACTGAAGCCAAACCAAAGGCTCTGTAGAACAACAAAAAAGCCACTGACATTAAAATTAGATCTAGGAAAGATATGAAATTCAAATTTGTTTCGGTGGCAGGCAAAAAATTCGACAACATATACCCGTACATATTCCAAAATGGCGTCGGATTGTAGCCATGATCCCCTAAAACACCACCAAAATTACCATGATAAGTGCTGAAAAATTTTAAGTCACTTTTAAACTCTTCCCACCTCTGTGGAGAGAATCTCTGCTTGCAATCCCTGCTCTTTCGAAGCTCTAAATTAGCGGAGTTTAATAAGTTTGTATCCAAGTTCCTGGCGGTTGAAGGGGTTTCTATGTTGAGCTCCTTAAGAGCGAGAAGCAAACAACGATACAGTCGGTTGTAGCTGAGTTCAGGCGAGTACTTTGACCCAATGTAGTAATGGAATACATCGTGTGCGTGAAAAAAGCGGGTTAGATGAAATCTTCCCGCATTATTCCAAACATAAAGGCTAAGAAAGCAACAAAAAACAGCCAGCCACCTCCATATGACAGCTTTGGAATTCAAGTAGCCATGTAAAACAACTAAACCTATCAACAGAAATAGCATGCGCACCGCATACACTTTTTCCATATCAAACGCTGGATTGCCTACATATTTAAAAATCGCAGGCTCTAACTTAGTTAAAGCTTCCCAGTTATCTGGCTTAGTTCTAAAGAGCCGAACTCTTGCAACACTGAATAGGTTATCTCCTGTACCTGGTCTAATTTTTATTCTTGAACAAGCGGTTTTTTTTTCAAGTACCTTGAAACGTTTTACAATTCCTGCTTTCCCTAAAGCCGGTGGAACAAACCAAATGGGTTTAAATTTTCTGTTTCCAGCGTCACACTCGACTATATAGCTATCATTTGCATCAGCTTGAATGATAATTGCCTCAATAGGGGTTAAACTGAAAAGGTTGATCTCAATAAAAGCATTAATGTTTTCTGCAGTCAGAGCTTCAGAGTCATTCCATACAGTTCCCTCAGGGACAAAATTTTTTTTTAATAATTTCTCGGCCTCGCCTTTAAACTGTTCAATCCTAAGATTTGAAGAATCAAAATTAATTTCAAGCTCCTCCGCAAAAATATTTAGAATGATTAAATTTAGGATTAAAATTAAAGGCTTTGAAACAACATATAAGAAACCTTGCACTTTACATTTCAATTTTAACTAATTTAAATGCTATCAGTGAATTTTCTTTCTTGTCCATTTAACCTGGGGTCACCAAACAAACTAACTGCTTTAGGGTGTTTGCAGCTATCTCGATTTTTCAAATCGATTAACTGTGAAGCAATTTATCACTGGATTATAAAATCTTACAGCGCATTTTTTTCGCAGATGGCTGGAATTCTAGCTTTTGAGAAATTCTTTTTGCCTTGTTTAACCCCAGCGCCCAATCAGCGGAATATTTTTATAAACGGAGACCATTTTTCAACATTTTTTTGTTTCTTAAAGATGCAAGCTTTGGTTGCAAACCTCAAAATAGTCTGGTTTGATTCCCATCCTGATCTTAACACCCCGAAAACTACTCCCAGCGGGAACTTACACGGAATGACGTTATCAGCTTTGCTGGGCCGTCAAAATAGACAACTGACAAGGTTAGTTCAACACCCACTCAGGTTTGAGGATATTATTTTGGTAAGTCCTTTTGATATCGATCCGGGAGAAGAAGTTGCAATTAAAAAGCACAACATTATGGTACTCAGTTTGGAGAAGTTTTCCACCTTGAAGTTAAATTGCCCTGTGTACGTGTCTTTTGATTTTGACAGCATTAAGTTCGAGGATTTTCCTGCAGTGAACACAGTTTCAAAATCAAAAAACTCGCTATCACAAGTTGAAGCCGCTTTAATTAGTTTCATAAGATCAAACGACGTGGTGGCTATCGATTTTAATGAGTTTGATCCCGGCAAAGACCCTAATTTAGACTGCTTTAAGACTGCCATCTCTCTAATTCAGCGACTAAGTTTTGAGGGCTTATGAAAGTTTTTCTCACTGGTGTTACAGGACAACTTGGCAGAGTATTGGCCCAAGAGCTTTTAGATCAGGGATACTCCGTTTGCGGGTTAGTTAGGAACACGTCCAAACAGCCTTTAACGGGAGTGCAGAAAGTAGTGGGTGATCTAAAAGATCCTAATTCTTTTATAGAAGAACTACAGTCGTGTCAGCACTTAATTCTAGCAGGAGCAGCCTACAGGGATGCAAAAGTCTCCAACACAGAGCTGTTGCAAGTTAACGCCGAATCTATAAACAAGCTATTTGCGCTTTTAGCTAATAAATATCATTTAATTAAGAAAGCCATCTATATTTCAACAAATGCTGTGTGCGATTTAACCACTGAAACACCGAAAACTGAAACCTCCCCTTTAGGACCTGCTGATTTTTATCAATTTAGCAAGCTTTTAGGAGAGGAGAATTTTTTACGTTGGACTAAACTCTTAAATATACCTGGTATTGTTATAAGACCAGCCATGATCTGGGGCCAAGGAGATGAGCGCCTAAAAAAAATCTTCGAATTTGGCAAAAAACTCTTGGCAATCAAACTGCGTGGACACGACTCATGGTGCCATACTGTAACTTTCAGAGACTTGTCGAAGACAATTATAGCTTGTTTAAAGGAAGACAAGCTACGGGAGGGCGTTTTTTTAGTGGCCGGCAAAAGAGCCGTCAGATTTACAAGTCTGGTCACTCTGATAGGTTACCTCCTCAATAAACAAATTTACTTTTTAAATCTGCCTTCACAACCTCTATTTTTATTAGCTGATTTTTTGGAGCCTCTGGGCAAGCTTTTTAAGTTTCATCCTCCTATCTATAACAGGAGATTGGAGTTTTTTTGCAAAAACAGGATTTTTGACTGTGCCAAAATTGAGAAACAATTAGGGCACGTATTTGAGAACGATTTAATCTCTGAGGCTGCCGAGATAGCTAGAGAGTACGGATATTTAAATTCAGAGATTCCGACTATTAAGGTTGAAAAATTAGAAGTAGTATTATTAGAACGTCTAAACGACTCAGTCTTAGCTTATGACGCCTCTCGTAATCTTCATTTTATTCCACTAGGCTTTAATTATTCGACAGACAAAAGTTTGGAAACTTTAGTAGTCAGTCCGGTTTTAAAAATTTTCAGAGTTTCGGAGCTATATGTAAATAATCGGAAAATTACTGACTCGTTCGATTTATAAGAGATCGCTTAACCCACGAATGATAATCGTTTAAAATTTTAGTTGCATAGTTAATAACCTCTGGGGGAACCCTTCTTTTGCCTCTAAAAGCTTCTAAAACTCTTCCCGGACCCCAGTTGTAAGCTATTAGAACTAGAACTTTATTGTCCTTGAACATTTGATCTAGATATCGGAGATATCTAATACCTAAGCGCAAATTGTAGTCAGGATCGGTCAAGCTTGCGCCTTTGACAGGGCTAAAATCTTCAAAACGTTCGATGACCTTCCATGTTGCGGGCATAATTTGCATCAGGCCAGTGGCTCCCACGTGACTCTTAGCTAAATGATTGAATGCACTTTCAGACTTTATGACAGCAGCAACGAAAAGAGGATCATAATTTTGAATTGAGGCTTCTTTAATTATCATGTCTGCTAGAGTTGTACTGTTTTCCTTATGCTTGCCGTACCTGCGCACAATATCGATCAAAATACTTCTGACTTGATTCAAGTTGTAAATAACCTCGTTTTTGGCTGGCTGAATGTTTTTAGTTTCCTCATTTATTTCAACAACTCGAATTCTAGGTTTCATTTTATTCTTTACTTCCCCTTGCTCCTCTTTCTGAATCTCCTTAAGGGCCTCTAAGGCATCTATATACGAGCTATAGTCGAAATAAAAATCCTCTTCCTTATTTTTACCGCTTAAAAACGCAACGGTACTCAAAACAATCAGAGCTACACTAGCTATAGCTAAAAGCTGAGGTTTAAAGAGACGAAAATTTTTTTTTTACGAATTATTCTGCCCGAGGAGACAAACCCCATCCCTATTGCAAATCTTTAGAAAGTTATCCACAATTTGTTTATTTTGATTCAGATTTATGTGGGCCATTTCGAAGCCTTTAGCCGGTCTAAGAGCTAATTTTTTAAACAAGCTAAACCCTGTAGAGGCTCAAAAAAAGGAATTGCGAAAAATTATAACCCTGGGACAGTCTTGCAAATTTGCAACTCAACATGGGCTTAAGCCTAATATGACTGTTGAGGATTATCAGGCCTCTGTCCCTCTTCGCGGGTACGACGAATTTTGGACGGAGTATATGGCGAAAGACTTCCCCGTTCTGACAGATCTTATCTGGCCTGGAACTTTCAATTATTTTTCTTGGTCTAGCGGTACTACTACAGGTAAACGCAAATACATACCCTTCAATTCGCTACTTGCAAAAAATTACACATGGGCAGGTTTGGATTTGCTGACTTTCCATTTCATAAATCACCCTAACTCTTGCCTATTTTCCGGAAAAACATTAATTTTGGGCGCTGCGGAAAGTTTTCAGGAGTTAGCCCCTGGTATTTTTTTGGGAGAAGTCTCGGGGCTGATAACAAGCAGATTGATTTTTCCGTTTAATCTCTACAAATTCCCCCCTAAACATGTTGCAAGAATTACCGACTGGTATGAAAGGATCAATAAAGTAGCAGAACTGGTCAAAACTACCAATATAACGGGATTGGGGGGAATGCCAAGCTGGCTTTTAGTATTTTTCCAGAAATTGGGCTTAGAAGAAGATAGAGGCTTTTGGAAAAAGATTTTCCCCAATTTGTGCTTTTTTGTCCACGGAGGAGTTAACTTTAACATTTATTTAAAACGATTCCAAAATTTTGCTGAAGGATTAAGGGTAGACTTTAGGGAAGTTTATCCGGCCTCCGAGGGTTTTATAGCTGTAGCTGACCGTGGTTTCAATGAAGGCTTAAGATTGTTGGTGGACCATAACATCTTCTTTGAGTTTGTTCCGGTTCAAGAGTTATATTCCAAGAATCCAAAAAGATTTTGGGTGAAGAATATAGAACCAAACGTTGAGTATGCAGTGATAATCACGAACCCCGCCGGACTTTGGAGTTACGTTTTGGGAGATACAGTAAAATTTGTGGATCTTAATCCGCCAAGACTTTTAATTACAGGTCGCACAAAACAAAATTTATCTGTTTTCGGAGAGCACCTAATACAGGAAGAGCTTGAAAAAGCTTTATCGGAGGCTGCTAGTGCTTTTGAAACTTCTATCGCCGATTGGGTTGTATTTGGAGTTCTAGAGGAAAAAAATAATAACATCGGTTATCATCATTTCGTTATTGAGACTTCAAGTGAGGTCGATGCGGAAAAGCTTGCGGTCTTGATCGATAAAACCTTACAAAATCTGAACGATGATTACTTGGAACATAGACAGCAGGGTTGTGGTTTAGGTCCTCCAAAAGTCACTTTGGTTTACAAAGGATTTTTTGAAAAATGGATGAAAGCACAAGGTAGAGTAGGTGATCAATATAAAGTACCAAGAGTGATTTCGTTTGAAAAAGGCAAAGAACTGTTAGAGTTCGCCAGACTTTAAATAAATAACTAATGCGTGGTAGAATCTTAACCCAAGAGATTTAATTATGGCGAGATCACTAAAGAAGGGGCCCTATGTTCATCCTAGCTTAATTAAATGGGTTAATCGTGCAAAGCAAGGTATTCATAAAGGTCCAATTAAAACATGGGCAAGATCATCAATGATAATCCCCGAGATGGTTGGTTTAACTTTTTTAGTACATAATGGAAAAAAATTTAACGCAGTTTATGTTACGGAAAATATGGTAGGGTTCAGGCTCGGTGAGTTTTCTCCAACTCGAACTTTCACAATGCACTCAGGTCATAGAAAAGAGCAAGCTGTAAAAAAGTAATTTCCGTTTCTCAGACTCGTTAGCTGTTTAAGAAACCCCGGAACACTAGATTATTGGGTCTTTTATTTGCTAAAATTAAGCACCTACAAGATGAGCAAAGCCTTAAAAACACTTTTAAAATCAATTACCGCAAAATCTAAGTCACGGGTCAAAACGTCCGATAAATCGAACAAAATTGTGTGGGTTACTTTGCGCAACGTTCGAGGCTCTCCAACAAAGTACAGGTTAGTATTGGACTCAATCAAGAGATTGAGTGTTGCTCAAGCGGAGAGAAGGCTTATTACTTCTAAAAAGAAAGGGGCACAGATAGTGTTGAAAATGCTTCATCAAATTAAGCATCAAGCTCGAGAGAAAGGAATAGATATATCTCAATTACAGGTGGCAACGGGATGGGTTCATAAAGGCATAACTTTAAAGCGCATTATGCCTGCAGCCAGAGGCTCTGCCGTCCCTATCAGGAAAAGATTCTCTCACATTTCTTTGTGTTGCGCCCAAACTTAATTTGCGTTCTTGCAATTTAATCGTTAAAATAAAGACTAATTTTGAATGGGTCAAAAAGTACATCCTAAAAGTTTAAGACTTTTTATAACTGATTATTGGAGTTCTAAGTGGTTTCCTAAGGGGAAGACTATTGCGGAGTATTTGGGGGAAGATGCTAAGATTAGGAAACTAATAGAAGAAAAGTTCCCCAACGCCGCGATCTCGAAAATCGACATTGAGAGAGTTGCATCAAATGTAAAAGTAACAGTTTTTTCAGCGCGCCCGGGGTTAATTATTGGACGCAGAGGTAAAGAGTTGGAGGATTTAAAAAAGTCTCTCTCTGACTCGTTTAATAAAACAATTAACATCAATGTAGTAGAAGTGAGGAGACCAGACTTGGATGCAAAGCTAATAGCACAAAACATTGCTTTTCAGATTGAGAGGCGAGCGCACTATAAAAGGGTAATGAAAGAGGCATTAAACAGGGCTATACGCAATCGGGCTCTAGGAGTAATGATAGTTGTTTCGGGTCGTTTAGGAGGGGCTGAAATAGCAAGATCAGAAAAGTATAGGTACGGAAGGGTACCGAGACACACTCTAAGAGCAGATATCGATTATGGGTTTGCAGAGGCTTTAACCAAGTACGGAATTATAGGAGTAAAAGTTTGGGTGTATAAAGGCGAGAAGTTAAGCAAGAAGTCGCCGAGATTTGAGATGGAAGAGGCTGCGGTAACTTAAAGAATATATTTCCGGAGCCAAAAATTGCGAAGGTTTAATCAACTAATTTATTATAAAAAAAATGCTTAGCAGTCCAAGAAAACCAAAATACAGAAAGCAAATGAAGAGGCTGAGACATCTTGAGGGTAAAGAAACCCGCGGATGTAAATTCGCCTTTGGAGATTACGGTTTAAGGGCGTTGGAGTCCGGTTGGTTAACGGCCAGACAGTTAGAGGCCGGAAGGGTTGCTATAGTTAGGCATGTCAAAAGAGGGGCCAAGATTTGGATTAAGGTTTTTCCGCACAAGCCAATAACTAAGAAACCCGCAGAAACAAGAATGGGGAAAGGGAAAGGAGCTACAGAATATTGGGTTGCAGAAGTTAGAGCGGGAAAATTGATATACGAGATTAGCGGAGTATCAGAAAAGTTGGCGCTCGAAGCTTTAAGGTTGGCAGGTGAGAAGCTACCTATAAATTGTAGGGTAGAGGCTAGGTCTGATTACCTGTTGTAAAAATTTTTCAGCCAACTCTGGAGCGAGTTTTCAAGCTTTTAAAGTACTAGTAGGTCCTTAAAAGCTTTTAAGTTATAAATAGGAAAAGTGTAGGCTAACGCTGATTACCTCGATTACAGCTGCCAAACAGGCTTTTAGAACTGTCAGCCGTAGGTTATTTAACTTAGCATCACTCGTTTCTGAGCCTTCGGAAAAATCATTCCTGGTTCAAATGTAAAATCCGTTCTAAGTTGAAACACTCAGGCCTCTCTAGTATTTTGGCAAAAAAGTCTAGGTGCTGTATAGAAGCTTGTATTAGGTTTGAAAATGTGGTTATGATTTGCAGATAATGACTTTTGTTGTCACATCGGCTTGTATAGGTGTTAAAGACAGAAGTTGCGTAGAAGTTTGCCCTGTTGATTGTTTTTATGATCTTAGAAGGCCGTCTTTAAACCATAAGTTCGAAAAAAAGCCCCAGAAAGTAAGGTGGGAAAATGATAGCTTTGTGGAGCTGGAGGGAGAGGATTATTCTGATAAAAGCCTGGATTGGGGTCTGTTAGTGATTAATCCAGATGAGTGCATAAATTGTGGCGCTTGTGTAGTGGAGTGCCCTGTTTCTGCCATTTATGAAGATATTGAGGTACCTGAAGAGGAGCAGGTTTTCATCCAAATTAATGCCGAGGTGGCTTCTTGGCCAGGAGAAATGCTTGATAAGGCCCGTGTTCTCAAAAAGCCTTAGAGAACTCGTTTACAATTACTTCATCTGCTGAGCTATCACTGTACTCAAGAATTAGCTTTAAGCTCTCTATATTTTTAGGAGCGCACTTATTAGCAACAATAAGAGTTAACTGATCCTCATTTTGATTGAAGTCAGTCTCTGATAAACTAAATGGTGTAGTTTCCCCTTCACACTTGTAAAAAACTCTAACATTAGTAACAGGTTTGGGAGCATTAATTTCAAAAGCAATAAAGCTGGGTTGATTGGAAGAGCCAGGCACCAAAGTCTGGCT
>Ga0308400_1000184_pt1 | contig 27752 bp, 26 predicted proteins | sample HotsprSampOS1265_FD_203451 | JGI IMG/M metagenome (GOLD analysis project Ga0308400, IMG submission 203451) | Hot spring phototrophic mat microbial communities from Octopus Spring, Yellowstone National Park, Wyoming, United States - 20060914_OS12-65 ...
ATTCACACGGGGATCGGCACAGTAACAGAAAGTGATGTGAAATTAGCTAAGGCCACATCTGCAATAATTATCGCGTTTAATGTTCCTATAGACTCAAGAGCGGCTCAGGAAGCTGAGAGCCGAGGGGTAGATATAAGAAAACACAAAATTATTTACGCTTGTATTGAAGAGATTAAAACAGCGCTAGAGGGAATGCTTGAAGTAGAAACTCAGTTAATGGAGAGAGGCAGGGCGCAGATAAGAAAAATATTCAATATTAGTCGAACTGGTACTGTGGCAGGTTGCAATGTAATTAAAGGGTCAATTAAAAGAGGAGATGTTGCGAAAGTTATAAGAGACAATCAAGAAATTTTCAGTGGGAGAGTTTTGGGGCTAAAAAGATTTAAGGAAGATGTTGGGGAGGTTCAGCAAGGCTATGATTGTGGAATTTTTTTGGGGAATTTTTCCGATTTCAAAGAAGGAGATGTAATTGTAGTTTTTGAAGAAATTGAGGTTAAAAAATCGCTAGGCAGCTCAGGAGAGCAGGAGCATGGCGATCAGGTAAATCCGGCTTAGCAAAAAAAAACCGCAAAGTCTCACTTAAGTCAGAACGAGGGCTTTTATAAAAACTCGAGATATTTCCACCCAACTCATCTGAGAGATATATTTCCTATCAAAAACAGTTTTGCGCACTAAGTATTTGCAGCAAACAGAAGTAAGTATTAATTTGCACTCATTATTTTTATTTTTTATCGGCTAAATAGAGTTTTTTGTTAAAAAATTTAAATAACAACAACAAACCAGAATAATTTAGTCAAAGCCAGTATTCTAGCCTGGTATACCGCCAAAACTCACTCTAAATTTGTAGGAAACTTTATGTTTTTAGATTTACTTAAAGTCATTTGAGTCATAAAAAGTTAATAATCTAAACCTTAACTAACTTTTAAATGAAAATGTTATCCCAGTTATTGATCCCTCTTACTTACCCCCTCTACTAAATTGCATTGGGAAGATATTGACAACTTTTTAAAATACTTTTCAGAGGAAGATGCAATTATAAATATTTTCTTAAATTGCTGATATGGATCATTGATATTGATTTTAATTCTTAATGCATATAAAAATGTTTTATACAGAGTTATATGATGTTATAAAATTAAGAGGCTGCGACCAGATAATTTTTTACGACCAGATACTTTTTTAAAACAGGCCTTGCCTGAAGGAAATTATTGTCGGCAAGTACTACTCAAAGAAAAAATGTCGCGGGCTCTAATTTTTGACATCCTTTTGATTAACTATATCCTATAGCTAGTTAGCTCTTTAATTGCACAATTAAAGTATAATCTCTTTAGTTCCCAGTGCCTTTTATTACCGAATAGCCTCTTTGTAAAAACTCAAGAACAAACATTAAGTCTAAATTAAGTCATTGTTTTGCCCAGATTTTTAATCTATTGAGTTCGTAGCTTTTTTTAACATTTGCTTGTTTAGTATTAAACAGCGGGGATTAACGAGTACAACTTATAGACTAACCTTTGCAGACCAACTTAGGTTAAACTAATATAGGCTTTTCCTAACCCTAGATGCCGCAGCAACCAGTGCCTTTGTTAGACATTTTGTCATCTCTTGGTTTCAAAAAGGTAAAGCACAGGAGCTATATCAACAGAAAAATTCAAGACTTAGGGATTGACGACTTGCCTGATACACTGCTGTCTTTGAAAATCGTTTCCATTAGAAAAAAACCCTCCGCACTAAAAATTTGTCTTGCTGCTGAAAGCTATCCTCAAATTTTAGAAGCGCAAGCTCAGCTCAATGCTCTAGCTTCAAGCCTCAGAGGATTTTTCAATCGGCCGTGCAAAATAAAACTTATTATTGGACAGTTCTGAAAAGAGAGTTTTATAATCTTCGGATGTCTGAACGTGGTTTCTCCGGTTTTTTGGGAGGTAGACAAAAACGTATTATCTAAGATCGATAAAGACGCCCTCAAAATAATTAAGCGTCTTCATAAACTTGGTTACACGGCTTATCTGGTGGGCGGCTGCGTAAGAGATCTGCTGTTGGGTAAAGAGCCTAAAGATTTTGATATTGTAACTAATGCTGAGTCTCGAGCAATTCGACGTTTTTTTGCCAACAGCAGAATTATTGGTAAGCGCTTCGAGCTTGCACAGGTTTTTTTTAAGTCTAAGATAATCGAGGTTTCCACTTTCAGACAAGAGGATCCCTCTCCCCCTCAAATAACTCGGGAAGGTAAAATTCGAAAAACGGAAAATCGATATGGTAGCGAAGAGACTGACGCTTTCAGAAGAGATCTCACGATAAACGCTCTGTTCTTAGATCCCCTAAATTTAAAAATAATCGACTATGTCGGAGGCTTTGAAGACTTAAAAAAGGGGGTAATTCGAACAATAGGCCCACCAATAAAAAGATTCACTGAGGACCCTGTAAGAATTTATAGAGCACTAAGGCACTCCTTCCGTACGGGATTTCAGATAGATCAGGAAACCCATGAAGCAATCCTAATCTCAAAAGAACTACTAACCCAGTGCCCTCCCGTACGCCTTTTTGACGAGCTAAAAAAAGACTTCGCCTATAATCAAAAGCCCTTCACTAGCTTTATAGCCTTTTTAGACCAGTTTTCTGTTCTTCCCATTCTATTTCCTCCTTTGAAAAACGCACTATCAAACAAGAGAGCTTTGCAAGAAGATCTCTATCTAAAAATTCCAGCGAACAGGTTGTTATCTTCTGAAACCTTAGTATTCTTTCTGGCCATCTCGTGGCTAGAGTCTTTAGCTTTACACCGAAAAATCATCGGAAACTTAAAATTAATCTCGAATGACCTAAATAACCTGTTTAGCATAGTAAGACCGCCTCGTTCTATTGTAAGTCGAGTATTAAATCTACTGTCCTTGATCAAAAAAATTGATAAAGCCGCAATCTCAAAAAACTTAATCTTTTTAAATTTAGATCAAGATACTGGCAATTTACTAGCTACGTTTCTTGATTTGTGGAAACCGGAGCTGTTAGACTTGTTACCGGAGTTGACTGTTTATGAAAAAGATTTTAGGAGTAATCCCAGCGCGGATCGAAAGCCAAAGGCTCCCGGCAAAACCTTTAATTGATCTAGGTGGAAAAACTGTTATACAAAGGGTTTGGGAACAAGCTACTAAAGCAAAAGGTATATCTGAGATCGTTATTTCAAGTAACAGCGAAGAAATATTAAAAGTTGCGCAAGGCTTTGGGGCAAAGGTTATTTTGACTTCCAGTGCTTGTAGAACAGGAACCGACAGAGTCGCTGAGACCTGCAAACTTTTAGGCGGAAACTACGACCTTATTTTGAATATTCAAGGTGACATGCCTTTTATAAATCCTGATTTAATCACTTACTGTCTAGACCAGCTTGAGAAGGACCCGAGAAACTTTGATATGGCAACGCCGGCCTATCCCATCTTTGATGAAGACTCATTTAACAAACCCAACATTGTGAAAGTCGTACTCACTTCGGATGACTACGCTATGTACTTCTCCCGATCTCCAGTGCCTTTCCCGAGACTAAAAAAACCTTCTCCATTATCGTTTAAACACATTGGTTTATACATATACAAACCAGAGGCGTTGCTGACTTTTTCTCAACTGGAGTCAGGGTTTTATGAGCAAATCGAGGGACTGGAGCAGTTGCGATTGCTTGAAAAAGGGTTAAAAATTAGAGTTATTAAAGTGGACGAAGCACTGTGCCAACCTGGCATCGAAATCGATACCCCTGAGGATGTCTCGAGAGCCCTGCAGTTTATCAGGCAAACTTCCCTTTAGGGTTTTTTAGGTAGGCTCTTGAGTTTTTCTACCTCCTCTTCTGTAAGAAGAATTATAGTTACATGCTCATTTTCATCCACTAGAGGAATAAATGATCTTTCTATTTTTTCATAATTTGAAATCAACCACATGGCATCTGGATGGCTTAAATCTCTAGGATACAGCAACCGATCCATCTTATAAGTTTTATCGGCATGAATCTTCTAATTCTTTACCCGAAAATGCCCTAGTCCTAAAAAAATTAAAATTTTCCGCCTGGTAAAGCTTGTAGGGCTTAACCAACTATCCCGATATACATAGGGAGCGTTTGGATTCCTAAAAAGTAAAACTAAATAGATTTTTACGTTTTTAACTTTTACAAAAGAAAATCAGCTCAAAACCTGACACAAAAAAGTCAAGATCATCACAGTCTGGCTTTGCCAAAAAATATAAAAAATTGTTATCCTCCCATATCCTAATATGCTTAACCGGCTTGGAAAAGGTTGGGGAAAAATAAATTTCTTTTTTTAAATCAGTTTCCGCCTTGACCCGTAAAAGCAAACCCTCCGAAGAAGGAATCTCCTCTAACCGCTCCATCCTTTTTAACAAAAGTCTCACTTTGTCATCTTCAAAAACAATACTGGTATTTGCTTCCCAATCAACTTGTGTATTCTGTTGTTCTGGCAATGGAGTTTCATTTTGAACCCCTACCTCTTTTAATGAGAACACTACCACCTCTCTTCTATGATCATTCAAAATCTCCTTTACTTCGCCATCTGAAATAAGGTTTGGGTAACAAAACCTTAGGATGTCAAACTTAGCTCTTTCCAGAATCAGTTTGTCCCCTGTACGGAAAGCTCCGTGAATATTTTCTTCAAAACTAGGACAATTCTCTGATACAACACTTAGTGAAGCAATTAGCAAAGATAACTTGATTCTGATCATTGGAAAACCTTATCCACCAGAGTCTTAAAACCTCTAATCAACTTTACGTCCCTGACTATTATCGACTTTAATTTGCCCTTTTTATCCGAGAATACAAATTTGTAGGTCTCGCCATCTTTGTCCATGGTTAATTTAAACCTGCCATAACCGGGCGGAACCTCATATAGTGGAGAGTTAAACAGCGCCAATCTTTTTTCCCAAAAGCTTAAGCTACAATCCAGCTCAACAGGGAGTTTTTTGTTAAACAAGTAAAAACTCACCGGCAATTTCTCGTACATTAAAGTTTCATAGAATATTTTCGTTGAAAGATCATCTTCAACCTCAGACAACATATTAAGATAAGCCACGCTCAAGGCTTCATCATACCAACTTCTGAGTTTTGAAAAACTATCCTTTAAAGCCAACCTGTTAATACTTCCTATGTTAGCCAAATATAGATCGTAAAACACCCTTGCCATTGCAACATTACTGCTTTTGTAAAGCTGCATTATTTTATTTTTAATAGCCTTCTTCGGTAGCTTCTTTAACTGCTCACCCAGAAAAGGGTAAAAAAGGAAAGAATCCGAAAACCTTATCCTCAAATCCTCAAAGTTATTTAATTTTTTAGCCAGCTTAAAAAACTCTCTGTTGATAAAGTATAACTCTTTCTTGAGCCAGAGATTATTAAAAGAAACAAGAATCTTTTCCCATAAATTTGTTGCTAGAGAGTAATCTTTAGCTATCTTTCCTCTTGTAGCCAGATATAAGGTTTGAAACGCGCTTAATCTCATATCAGACACATCTGTGCCGATTCTTCCTAACCATTGGTCGAAATCAAGGACTGTTCTTAAAAGATCTCTGGCAGCATCAAAATCGCCCTCTAAAAGCTTGATGCGAGCTACCACCAAATTAAAGAGCGGCAAGTAAGCTTTTGGGCTTTTATATGGAAACCGGGCAACACATTGTTTGTACCTTTCCAGTGTCTTTTTTGAGAGGCTTACTTCCAAAAAATCCAGATATAGGAAAGCCAAGTTAATGTAAGTGAGAAAAGCTTCACAATTTGTATCTTCACCTATCGCTTGCTCGTACAAGCTGAATGCTTTCTGCTCTTTAAAAAGTTCCTCATAGACCTCAGCGAGATTATTTATAACGGCCAAATGTTCCATGTTAAAAAATTTTCCTAACTCAATAGCTTTTTCGAATTTCTCGATACTCTCTTCATAATTTTGATTTACAGAGTGAAGAATCCCTAACATGTTCAAATTCGATATCGGATCTTCCCCAACCGCAACTCCTCTTTCTGCGGCTTCCATTGCCTCTGTAATGCGGGAAAGTTTGAACAAATTCCATGACTTCGTATGATAAAACCAAGAGGGCAAGAAAATTCTCTCTGATTCTATTCGATTAAGTAATTGAAGAGCCTCCTCATATCTATTTGACTGAAGCAAGATTTGATGCTCATAAAACGGCACCCTGTAACCGTAAGAGATTTGATCTAAGAAACTTTTTTCTGGAAGAACCTTTTTTAGCTTTAATAAGTACTCATTAGCCGCATCCAGGTCCTCGACGAAATACAAATAATACTCCACCAAGAAAATTAAAAGCTCAGGATCGTCAGGCTTATTTTTTAAAATACTTTTTGCCTCATTAATTGCATCAACAAACAGCCCTTGTTTAAGTAGATTCCTTAACTCCTCAACTGTCTTCTCGGCTACTAAGAAGCTTGTAAAAAAAATATAACCGAGGACTAGGACAAGTTTTACCATGTTCTTATAAAAAGGTAGCGAAACACGCTATTTAGCGAGAAAAGGGAGCGTAAGCTGATTTTTTTATAAGTAGCAATCTTGTCAAGCTTAACATCTTGCCCAAAAAAGAGTTCTAAAATGTCTGTCTCCAGACTACCATCTTTTGAGTCAAGGCGGCTCAAAAATAGCGCTAGGGGCTCTGCGCTCTCTCGCTTAAAGCCTTGATCATATAATCGGCTAAGAACTGAAAGAGCTACCCTGTAACGAGATCTTTTTAGCTTAAAACCAAACCAAAGGTAAAACTTAATTCCATATAGTAAAACAATTAGACTGCCCACCAACCAAAAAACAAAGTTGTTAAAATCCTTTCGATCCTCTGATGCCTCAATAGTTGCCTCGCTTGGGGAGTTTTTCTCAAGCTCCTCAATTAAACTTTTGAGGAACTCTTGATCCACTGGAGCTTCTGCATGACTTTCTACCTGTTCAGGAAAGGAATCAAATACCAGCCATCCTAACCCATTGAAATATACCTCCGGCCATGCGTGTCTGTCATTCATTCTTAGTAAAATATATCCATCTCGAGATTGAGATAAATCTGTTGCATAACCTACACCAATTCTTGACGGAATACCTAGAGCTCGAAAAAGATACACAGCGGCATGAGACAAATGAACACAATACCCTCGTCTACTATTAAAAAGAAATGTTGCGACAGGATCATCAGTTTTAGGTGTGTTCGGCTTTAAAGTGTAGATAATATTTTTATTTAAAAACCGAATAACTGCACTTATTTTTTCTATGTCGCTTTGAGCCTCCCTCGTTATCTCAAGAGCTAACTTCGTATATCTGGGATCGTTAGGTAGCTCAAGATACATATTACGAATATCCTCAGGCCACTCCGGATTCCCTATCTCAAAATTGGTGAGTTGATCGTTGCGGAATTGAGGCGCAAGCGAAATAGCGCTAAAAGCTCCACCGATGAACTTTTCACTGTTAGGATTTGGTATGGGAATTATCTTTATGGGGTAGTCAATGGCAAAAGGAACAGAATGCTCAATTAAAAGAAAACTTCTTGCTTCCACTTTTTTTCTAAAGTAGGTGTTAAAAGTTTCCGAAGCTTCAAATTCGTGCCTAGGCGACATCCTGGAAAAATCTCTTTCTACATCCGAAATCACTAAAACTTTTCCAGAGAGCTTACTGAGTGCGCTTTCCCTGAAGTAAAGCAAAGGGCTTGTTCTTTGGTCAATGTAGCTAGTTGTAAGCTGTACCAACGCAGTAGCTTGGGGGCTCGCCCCTACAGCGGAATCGAAGTTGAGAGGAGAAACTCCCGGTTCAGTTTCAAAGCCCACGCCAGAGGACAACTTGCCATCTGTTGAGCTGTAATGCCAGTTTAAAATATAAAAGCCGCCCATAAACAGTATCGCCCCTAGGAAACCGTATATAAAAGCCGGTTTAAGACTTTTCCTTGCCGAGAAATATAGTGACGACAAAACTAAAACTACTCCGATAGTGAAACCAATACCCAAAAAAGCCTTTAGCTCCGATGTACCAAATGACTTAGCTACTTGATGAATAAATTTTGAGCTAACTAAATTTAAACCTCTATGAAATTCTAGAAGCCTCAACGTCCAAAGGCCCAAAAAGAAAGCTTCAATTAACGCTAACCTTGGGAACTTCTCCACTAATAAGGAAGTTAGAGCATAAAAACCGAAAACAACAATATAAACTAAAACCTCTTGTTCAATTGCCGCTACTTTAAATCCTTCCGCTTGGTCTACAAGAAAACTTAAAGTTGAAATTAAAAGCAAACCTATCACTACAACCCCAGTGCAAATTGCCAGTACACCGATACGAGTCAACCGCTTCCCTACCTCGATTCGTTTAATAAGAAAAGAGATACAAATGAATCCAACTGCCAAAACCAATAGTTGGATTGAAATTTTGTATAAAGAGCTAAACAAGTAAAAGATGGCCAGCCAAGAAATTATTCTTATAAATTCCACTCGTTATTGCTTTAGTTCTAGATTAGATGCCGGTTGGAAAATTTTTCTTGAGGGCTCAACAAATAGATCGAGAATCCTCTTCTGCTCGACCGTTTTGGGGCAAGGAACCTTTATTATTTGATCCTTCATAAAAAATCTATCGATCTCAGAAAATATTTTTAGATTCTGTTCATCTTCCGAGTAAATTAGCAAGACCTGTCTGTTAAAACTTATCTGCTGAAATTTTGCTAAAAAGGTATCCAGAGACTTTCGTGGTGCTTCTTTGTTGGAGTTCAAAACTTCTCTTTTAAACTGCCCAAAATCTGGAGTTATATCGTTGGAAAGGTTAGTTGAGTATAGCAAAGAAAAATCTTCTTCTTGCAATACCTCAGCTATCTTAAGGCTAATAGCTGCAGCAATTTCATCCTCTGGTAGCAAGTAGCTATACAAAATCAAGGTTTTTGCCTGATCATCCGCTGGCTCAAGAACTCGACATATTAATTCAGAGCGTTTAGCAAATAGCTTCCACGCAATTCTTTTAAGAGGGTCGCCGGGTTGATACTGACGCAGCTTCAAAGGATCTCCCGAATCGGACCCTAACCTGGGAAAAACATCTCCTTCAACGCGAGCTTTAAGCTCTAGCAACCAGTCCTGAGCATCGAAGCTTGGGTAACATTCTGCTTTCACAAAAATACTTCCAACTTTGATATGAAAAATTTCCAAGGGATCTTTGACTACGACACTTAGGCCTTCTTCTAAATAACCCCTTCTAATGCCGAAAACTTCTACCTCTACCAAAGTTTGCTTAGTCAGATTCTGGGTACCCGCTGTTACCCAAAGGAAATCTTCGCTGGGTAACTCAATTTCTACTTTCCAAGGCCAGAGAGGCAAGCTTGAGTGCAGGTTGATAGTTAAAAACCGATACTGCCCAGCTTCCAAAGCTAGATCTAAATGGGATGGCTCAAGCCTGAAAAGTTTGTCCCTTTTCAAAATTATCAGGACGCTGCCTATCAAACTTATCGCGAATAACAAGCTAATCACAACGAAAATGCTTTGGATTACTAAATCATCATAAAAAACCCCAGCAAATGCTAGTGCACATACAAGGACCAACCAGATAAAAAACCACTTAGTTACTAGAGAACTTCTTTTCAAGTATTTTTTAAAAGTATACTAAAAAACAAGCAAAGATCATCTCCAAGGAATGTTGCAAAGAACTAAGCTACTGATACCCAATCTCATCACGCTTTGCAATCTGCTTTGCGGATTTTTAAGTCTAGTCTATTCCATACAGGAAAATTTTGCTCTTGCCAGTCACCTCGTGCTAATAGGAATTATTTTAGATATTTTGGACGGATTTTTAGCTCGACGCTTAAAAGCAGAGTCAAAGTTTGGTCTAGAATTCGACTCGTTGGCCGATTTTATAACCTTTGGCATAGCTCCATCTTTTTTAGTTTATCTTTGGGCACTTAAACCATACTTTAATAATCTTGGGATTGTAGCTTCCTTTACTTATCTTTCAAGCATAGGATTCAGGCTTGCTCGATTCAACTCGTCCGATGTGGGCTTAATCCACTTTAGAGGCTTGCCCAGTCCAGCTGCTGCAATGGCATTAGCCTTGCTGCCATTAACCTTCTCGAGTGATCATTCAAATTTAATACCTGTTGTGTGCCTAAGCGTACTCTTTTTACTCGCAGCCTTGTGCTCTTCTAGGATAGTTTTTCTGTCTTTAAAACAAGACATTCGCATAACCAGGAATCAAAAAATATGGATCTCCTTAGTTCTTATATTCCTTTGGTACCTAGGATGGGTTGGCCTCTTTTTAATCTGTTATGCTTATGTGCTAAGCGGTCCTGTTATCTATTTAGCTAAACTGCTGACCTCTAGAAAAATTAATCTAGTTTTCTCTTTACTGCCGTTAGCAAAGCTTTTGCCATAGCCAAGTCTTTGAAACTCTTACTTCCTGGAATTTTATTCTGAATAGATTTTAACTCATTTAACAACTGCTCTCTAAGATGGTTATTCTTGAGCGCTAGCACCTTTTCATTAGTCCTTTCAAGATCAGCTAAAAGTAATCTTACAAAATCTCTCAACTCTGGATTTGACACGCTATAGTCAACGTCTTTAATTTTTAGTGAGGCTGAGGCTCTTTTGACACTTTCTAACTCGGCTGCGCAGGCTGAAAACTGACTTTTCAGATGGTCTATCTCGGGCTTACATGTAACCTCTGCATTTGTCTTTTGGCAATTTTCAAGTTTCTCTTCTAGCTCTGCAACCTTTTGAAGAAGCTTGTCCGTCGCCGCCTCAAGTTCAGCTACATAATCCACTATAATTGCTCCCTCCGTTGATCTGTGTTGACACAAAACAATTAGCCACGGAACAATAAAGAATATCCTGCCCATAACCTTTCAAGATATCTAGAAGAAAAGTAAACATCAATCGGTTTTTTTAACTTATCACATCAAAAAGAGCTGTGCCCCAAGTCAGGCCAGCTCCTAGCACAGCTATTAAAATTTTTCTTCCCGCTGGTAATGAATCCCACCTCTCGCTTAGACTAGCTATGGCACCTGCAGCAGCTTGATTTCCGCATCTTTCAACATTTTTCCAATTGTTTTCATCTGGTACTCCAGCAGCTTCTCCAATTTGCCTCAGCATGGTTAAATTTGCTTGATGCCCTATAAAGATATCTTTTGTAAAGTCAAGCCCATACTTTGATGATATTTCTTTAATCATACGAACTGTTTGACGAACTGAAAAATTCCTAACCGCCCTTCCATCTTGCCAAAAATGGCCTCTGCGATGAATTATAACGCTCTCCGCCCGGGTCGGATCGCCGCTGAAGGTCGTATCTAAAAGCCTTAACTTACCTTTTCTTTTCTTTGAAACAATTATTGAGCCAGCTCCGTCACCCCAAATTGCACCATCTGTACGATCGTTATAATTCACAGCATGAGACACCGTAGCGCTTGTCACCAGCAAGGCCGTATTCCAGCACGCCTGTAAGCGAGACGCAAAATACAGGTGAAGTGCCGCAGCAGGACAGGCCGTTACAAGATCGAAAGCATAGGCATTAAAACATCCCAGCTTCTCTTTCAACTCTTGACTGGGCATGGGGAAAAAGTTATCTGGCGTCACGCAATCCACTAAAATTAAATCAATATCTGCAGGGCTAAGATTTGACCTTGAGAACGCCATCTCGCAAGCTTCTAAAGACAAATCAAGCCAGGTCTTTGTCCTAACTCTTAAACATTCACTAGGATTTTTGTTTCGAGTTGTTACTATATAGTCTCTTGGCAGAGTTACCCTCCTTTGATTTATCCCAATTTTCTCTAATATCCACTCTTTAGTTGTTCCAGTATCAAGTGACTCGATGAAATCATTGTCAAGAGCAATATCTCCGTAACTATGACCAATACCGAGAACTTCCATCTTAGCAAATCTCAACCGTAGTGACTCCAAGCGCCCCGTTTAGACCAACTTCAATAACCTTAAGTTTAGTCCCCGAAACGAAGTCCTTAGCGGTCCTCAGAAGTTGGATAGCTGAATCGTTGATTATAAACGGTTTGTATCGAGGACAGTTGCGGATAAACCAGGGGTAAATTGAGTGCTCAGTATCTACAAGTTCCTTGAGTAAACCAAGAGTTTCAGCTGATGGCGCTGAGTAGGTAAGCTCGCAATCTTCAAAACAATGATTATTAAATCTTAGGATCTTTTCCGTATATAAGATCTCTCCGTCTACAATTTTGACACAGCCTTCAGACGAATTAAATCTTATAGCTACTAATCCACTCTCAAAATCATGCTCTCTTTCAATCACTCCCAACCCTACATATAAAAAGTTGTCAAACTGTGGCTTATACATACCTACAAAAGATAAAATGGTCCCCCCTGTTACAAAATCAAAAGCGGGAATTTGCAATCCTAAAAAACTTAGAAGCCACTGAGAAAAAGTTGGGCTACGAAAGCTTGGATCTAATGCTTCTCCTATGACAAGCGATACGTTTTCAAAGTTCAGGTTAGAAATGCTATGAGCAGCCATCTTGTACCACCTAAGTAAACCATTTTCCTCCTCCAAAGTATTAAAAAGGTTAGTTTTTTTCTCTCTCAAAAAGCCATCATGCCTAAGCAAAGCCTCGCGGTCAAAGAAGATAAAATCCGAGATGTACACGCGCTATTTAGCCTTGAATTGTAATAAAATAGCATCTGCCATTTAAATGCCTGTTTTTAAGTTTTTTAAAAAGATAAGTTTTGTAGCAATACTTTTTTTGGTTTTCAGCTTAATTATGGCAGCTTGGCAGTTTCTTAGAATGAAGGAAAAAGAAGCTTTGATTGCAATTGCCTCTAAAAACATGGCTATTATATCAAGTTTAGAGGGGCTTACATCTGACTTGCCACTGTTCAGCAAAGTTAGGGGAGAGGTAGCGGTTGAAAGCTTCTCTTTTAGTATGAGAAAAAAAAGCGATTTTGGTGTTGCTAATCGATACTTTTCAACTTTTAAGATGAAAGATAAACTTGTTGTGCTGGATTTAGGATGCTCCTTTAAGGAGCCTTCTCAGCAGCCTATCCGAGGGACTTGGATTGTTAGAGAACTGCCTCGTCGAAATCAGCTTATTGTCACCACTCTTGCTAAATTAAGTAAAAAGAGAGACAAAGAGCTTCCTTTCCTCGATTTCTCTTTAGTCAGCTCCAGACTCGATAATAGTATGCCTAATAATATTGTCGCTAATTTTTACTTAGAGAGAATACCTGACGATTTAACTTTAGAACAACTTTTTGCTTTGGATCTGTCTCGATCCGAGTTGCTAAGTTTTGCAAAAAAGGTAGACAACCCCGCGCTCTCGACTGATTTGGTTCCTTGCTTTAACATTATCTCTCCTCCGTCTTTGCACAAAGGATATATCTTCGAGTGGGTGTTTATAGGATTTGTTGGAGGAATTTTAATACAGCTGATTGTCTCTAGATACAATTAAGAAGATTTTTCAAGAGCGCTTTTCAACTCTGCTAATGCTATGGACTTTTTTCTAGCAGCTTTTGAATAAACCTTATTTCTTCGGGCTTTTATCTTTAAAGCTTTTGCTGCTCTTTTAGATCTGGTTCTAGAAGTATTAGATACCATAGTTGAATTCTAAGGCTTAAAAACTTAAATATCCAGATTTTCAGCTAGCCCGTAATTTTCCTGTATGAACTTTCTTCTTGGTTCAACTTGATCGCCCATCAGCGTTGAAAAGATATCATCTGCTTCTAAGGCGTCTTCCACAGTTACTTGTAACAATTCTCTCTGAGCTGGGTCCATAGTTGTTTGCCAAAGCTGCTCAGGGTTCATTTCACCAAGACCTTTAAATCTTGTTATTGACATGTTTTTTGTTACTTCTTGCATGATAAAAACAAACAAATTATCTATATCGGCAAAACTCTCTGTTCTCCCTGATCTTTTATTCTTCAAGTTTATGGGTAATTTAGCAGTCTCAAATAATTGATCTATTTTTGTCAAAATTTTCTCTTTGAGTTTAATTTCATCCTTAGAAATCTGTACTTTAAATACTCTTAGGTCTGTCCGCTTTTGGAGAACTAGACTTACTTCATCATAGTGGATCAAATTAACATTAGGGTAACTGCTTTGCAGTAAGTTTAGAACTTCGTTTTGCGACATTGAAGATTTAAATATTTTCAGCGCAAGTTTTAAGAGCTCAATGCTAACTTCCTGTTCTTTCAGGAGGTTATCTCTTAATCTCAAAAGAGTATAGCTCCTTATTAAGGACAAATGATCTTCTGAGCATTCCCAGGATGAAAAGAAATAATCGATCACTAGCTCAATAAGCTCAGAGTCTTTTTTAATATATCTTTCTTTCTGGCCTATCTTGACCTTGTACAGGGGAGGCTGAGCTACAAAAATTCTGCCGTCGTGAATTAGATCCTTTGCCTGTCTATAAAAGAAGGTAAGTAGAAGGGTTCTTATATGGCTACCATCGACATCCGCATCTGTCATAATTATAATTTTGCCGTACCGAAGATTCGATAAATCAATCTCCCCTTTTCCTACAAATCTTGCTCCTAAAGCGGTAAGAATTGCCTTTATTTCCTCAAACTCAAAAATTTTGTGAGGTCGGGCTTTTTCAATATTAAGAATCTTTCCTTTAAGTGGCAGAACGGCTTGAAACCTCCTATCTCTAGCCTGCTTTGCAGATCCTCCGGCTGACTCTCCTTCAACTATGAATAATTCTGTCTCCTCCACTTCTTCGCTCTGACAGTCAGCCAATTTGCCAGGTAAGCTTAGAGACGATAACACTCCCTTCCGACGGGTTAATTCCCTGGCTCTTCGCGCAGCTTCTCTGCTGGCAGCAGCTTCCAAAACTTTTAACGCTACGGCCTTAGCTTGTTGAGGATTTTCTTCTAGCCAACGCGATATGTAATCAAAACTAATAGTTTCAACAATCGACTTGACTTCCGAGTTCCCCAGTCTCGTTTTAGTTTGACCTTCAAATTGAGGTTCTGGAACTTTTAAATTTAGTACTACTACTAAACCTTCCTTAGTATCATCCCCTACAATTTGTTCCTTTTTTTGCAGATTTTTAGAGATATAGTTATTCAATGCCCTTGTAAGGGCAGACCTGAAGCCAATTACATGTTGACCACCTTCAATGGTGTTTATATTGTTAACGTAGCTGAGAAAGATCTCATTGTACTCTTTGTTATACTGAAGAGCGGCTTCTACTAAAACATTATCTTTTTCTCCTCTAATGAAAACTGGATCAGGGAAGAGAGTTTCCTTATTTTTGTTAAGATGCTGAACATAGCTAACTATGCCTCCTGGGTAGTTAAATTTCAGATGTTTTGATTTGACTTCGTCGATGACTTCAAAAGTAACAGATGGGTTTAAGAAAGCTAACTCCCTGCATCTATTTTGGATATAGCTAAAGTTAAATGACTCCACTGTCTTAAAAATTTCTTTATCGGGCAAAAACCTAACAATTGTTCCTGTCTTTTCAGAGGTTCCTATTACCTGTAATTCAGTGACTGGAACTCCTCTTTCAAATTTCATGTAGTAAATTTTTCCGTTCCTCCTTACCTTAACTTCAAGCCATGCGGAAAGAGCGTTTACTACAGAAATCCCAACTCCATGTAAACCTCCACTAACCTTATAAGCAGATTTTTCAAACTTACCACCTGCATGGAGCTTAGTAAGAACCACTTGAAGAGTGGATATCTTTTCCGTTGGGTGGATTTCAACTGGAATCCCCCTGCCATTATCCTCGACGCTAACGCTGCCATCCTCATGAAGGGTTGTCACGATGGAGGTACAAAATCCAGCCATTGCTTCATCAACGCTGTTGTCTAAAACTTCATTGAGAAGATGATGGTAACCTCTCTCATAGGTATCTCCGATATACATACTGGGCCTTACTCTGACAGCTTCTAGGCCCTCTAGCACTTTTATAGACTCTGCCGTATAGTTAAGATTTTCTGTCATAAATGCTTCAATTTATTTAATTAAGCTTCCTTTCAAATACTATCATCTATCGGCATTAAAATGTATTGGTATTTCTCATTATCTGAGTAAGTCATTTTAGAGGCCTCAAGCGAACTGCTAACAAATATGGTGATACTTGACCTTGCGGAAGCCAGTTTGGCGAAATCCATTAAATACCCTCCGTTAAAAACTATCGTAAAATTATCCAAGGTTGATTTAATCTCAAGCTCTTCCTCGCCCTCTCCTATTTCATTGTTTTTAGAGCTTATTAAAAGCTTATCTCTGTTAACAGAAAATTTTATAGCTTTCGAAATCCCTGAAATAAAAAGCAACCTTTTTAGTGCTTTTGTTAATTCATCAGCGCTAATTTCCAAGTTATGAGCAAAATTTTTTGAAACGAGAGCTCTGTAATCAGGGAAGTTAGAAGATGTCTTTAAGCAGGTTAAAGAAGCAAAATCGGAGTCAAAAGTCACTGCGTTTTCGTAGTTTGTAAGCTTTACAGTATCTTCTTCGCCATGTTTCTTGCAAAAATCCCTTAAAATATTAACCGACTTAAAAGACAAACAAAAATGTTCCAACTGCCCAGCTAATCTCACTCCATCTAACACATAATGACTTAGTCTGATGCCATCCGTTCCCACAACCTCAAGCCAGTTTTTATCTTGTGTCGATGGGGAAAAAATTAATTTATTGAAATCGCTAGAAGAATCGCTTTTTGCAGCTATTAGCGTATGATCTATAGCGCTTAATAAATCCTTCGCTCTAAAGGAGTAACTTTCTTTTCCTTTATCCTTCTTTATTGGTGAAAAATAGTCAGTGGGCTGCAGATTAATTCTGTACTTTGATCGGCCTGCTGACACTATTAAGCGTTGATTACTTTTATCGACTTCCAATGCCACTTCAGCAGCAGATATCTCCTTGATTACTTCATAAACAATCTTGTAATTAACATAGCAATCTCCTGGAGCTAGAACGTTTACCGACAATCCTGCGACCAGCTCCTGTTCTCCGGTAGACGATTGAATTTGAAAATGATTTTTCGATTTAGCTGAGATGAAAATACGGCCACTCAAATCGCTTAATGTCCTAGAAGTATCACTTATCTGCATTTCTAGAACTCTTAAAAGCTCACTTCGATCTGAAATAATCTTCATAATTCATCAATATTTTAAAGCAAAGCGGTAAGTTTTTCACATTTTCAAAAGCTATAATTTGCTTAATAATAGAATTTGCTCTATTTTTATTAGTTATTGAGTAACTGCATGTGAATTTGTGAAATTTTCTTTAACTGGATAGACGAGATTAAAAATAGCACAGGCTAGCGCTTAAGTTTCAGAGCCAAAAAAGAGTATTAAATATTTCAATCTAAGTTATTCCTGTTAACCTTTTAATATTGCAATGGTAAAAGTTAAAATTACGGCTACCTCTATAAACACCAAACCAAGGATTTGGCTGACTAAAAAATTCCCTATAGAAGGATTTCTTCCTAAGGCTTCCATTGCTTTTGACGAGGCAATCCCTATCCCTAGTGCTGCTCCTGCTGCCGCTATTCCCACGCCAATCACAACCATATGGCTGCTATTATTCGATTCGGCAAGAAGAGGATTTAAAAAACAAACAAAAAATAGAAAAAGCCACTTATAGAGCATACACAGGTAGTTTAAGTTAATTCAAGCTCTTCTTTCAATAACCCTGATAAAACAAAATGAATACTAAGATTGACATCTAGTGCTCGTCAACATGAGTGGCAAGAATGAGATAAATAATATTTAAAAGAAAGAAAACAAATGCTTGGATGAAACTCACAAATAAACCTAAGAAATAAAAGATAAATGCTACAGGAATAAATCCTCCCAGCATGCCCATAGGAGTAGAAACAAAAATGTCTAAAATTAAGTGATCCGCTGTTATATTTAAGTTTAACCGCAAAGTGAGAGTTAGAATTCTGAGTAGGAGACTTATAAGTTCGAAAAAGAAAATGAATAAAGCCAGCACTTTAAAAGGAATTCCAAAGTCAATCAGTGGACTGGCCATATGCTTAAAATAACCTAAGCCCTGCTCTTTTAAACCATAATAGTTAAAGTAGGCGAAACTGATCAAAGCTAAGCTTAAAGGGATACTAATTGCCATAGTAGGCCCTGCAACACCAGGTATTAATCCAATCACATTGAGTATAAATATAGTCAGGAACAGAAAGCTTAAAAATGACGCATGTTTAGAGGCAATGGAGTGTCCAGCTGAACTTTCAATAAACTCTGTTATCTTACTTAAAGCAAAATCTGTAACAAGGCTAATTTTCCCTCCGGCAATAGGGTTTTCGGGATGAATCTTCTGGACTCCTTTCCGAAGTACAAAAAAACTTATCATTAACGTGATAACGGCTATAAAACTTCTTTCTACATCAACGTTATTGAAATAAGATGAAAAGTAGGTATTGCTTGCCACAAAATAATTTTACTTTTTTCAATAATTTACAGTCAAAAAAAATTGCTCTAACTTAAACTTACTTTTAGTTAGAGTGGCTGAAAAAAATAATCTGACTTTTTTTAAGCATTTAACAAAAAAAAATCATAGCTAAATTTTTTTGTTGATGAAAAACAAAAAAAATTTAAAACTTTGGAAAATTAACTTAAAGGTTCAATAAGGTTCAGCTAATTCTTTGCCGTCTTGTTTAAAGAACAACTGTGGAGCAATATGAAGAATAAACAAGGAAAAATTTTTATCACAAAAAAAATTGAGTCAATTGAAGACAGTTTAAGGTCTAGGAAAGGATTTGAGCCTTTAAAAGAGTCGCAGGATTTAGAGAGTTCAATTAGCATATGTCTTAACAAGCTTCCGCAAAAAACCTGCCAGAGAGAAATTTTTAAGGAAGATGAAAAACCTCCCATACAGTCTAAGAACAATAAGAGAGATAATTCAGATGCAACATTAAGGTCAAACTGTTTTCTCAATGAAACTTATCGCTTTGATTCTTTTTTAACAGGACAAAGCAATAATTTTGCTTTTAGAGCAATAAGAAGCCTTCAGAGTGAAGATAGCCCTAATCAGTTAGTTATATTTGGGCCGCCTGGCAATGGTAAGTCACACTTGTGTTATGCCTTGCTGCGAGAGTTTGAAGGAAGAGCAATGTATCTTTCAAGCGAGGGGTTTGTGAGTCAATTCGTATCTTCTGTTTATAACAGAAGCTTACAAAAGTTTAGAGAGCAAATTTTTCAAAAAGATCTTTTGATCATCGAGGATTTGCAGTTTCTTAAAGGAAAAGAAAAGTCGCAACAAGAGCTAGCTTACATTATAGACAATTTTGCTAAAAGCGAAAAAAAAGTTATTTTAACTAGTGATGCTCATCCCCTCACAGAGATAAATCTCTGTCACCAGTTGAAAGCAAAAATCCAAAATTTTGTTATTTGCGAAATCAAAAATCCTGATCGCACACTAATAGAAAAATTTATGAACCTTCATTTATCGAATTTACTGAACGAAAGAACCACCCAGATCCTAAAAGAGCTTTCCTACCTTCCAAGTGGTTTATCAGTAAGAAGTCTCAACGCTATCTGCAAAAAAATAAAAATGATCAGCGCTAACAATGGTGACATCTCTCCTAATCTAATAGAATCAGTCGTTCTTGAATACCGCACTGCTTTTGCCAAAGATTTCTACAAGAAAAACCTTTTAATAAGAGCAGCTACAGACCTCTTTAAGACTACAGAATTAGATATCTTAGCACGTTCAAAAAAGAGTAATGCCGTGTTAGCTAGGAGCGTTTTGTCCTACATTTTGAGAGAGTCCTTTGGATTTTCTTTTCAAAAAATCAGCGAAGAATTAAATTTAAAAGATCATTCAAGCGCCCTAAAACTCTATGAAAAGGCAAAAACGTTACCAAGTGTTCAAGAGTTAAAAGAGACTCTTATGCGGCACTATCGAGGCTTCTTGTCAAACACTGCATCCGAAAACTATTAGTGGAACGACTTAGCCAAAATCCCACATTTTCTCAAACTTGATGCTTTAAAAAGAGCAGTAGTTTGGTAAGTTTTACAACAATGCTTTTGCTTAAAAGCCTTATTGAAAAATGAGGTTTGCTATACTAACTTTAAAACTACTCGATGGTTAAGGTAAGTTTAATAGGGGCTGGAAATATTGGTGGTATCTTAGCTCTGCTACTTGCTTCATTGAATGTAGGCGAGATTATTTTGTTCGACGTCGTGGAAGGCTTGCCCCAGGGTAAGGCTTTAGATATCAGCCATGCGGCCAGTTTACTAAACTTCAACACAAAAATAATTGGAACAAATGACTTGAATGACATTAAAGATAGCAGTATTTGCGTTGTAACTGCAGGAGTGGCAAGAAAGCCAGGGATGTCCCGAGACGATTTACTGAAGGTTAATTCAGAGATAATCTCCTTACTTGCCGAAAACATAAAGTCTAAGTGTCCGGGAGCTATCGTTATAGTCGTTACTAATCCTTTGGATGCTATGGCTTGGTTGTTTTTTAAAAAGTCAGGGTTTAACAAGAGCAAAGTTGTTGGTATGGCTGGGGTGTTAGACTCTGCAAGGTATGCCTTTCACATTTCGGAAAAAGCTGGTCTAAACCCTTCTCAAATTAGTGCAATGGTTTTAGGTGGTCATGGAGACGACATGGTAACAGTTCGTAGTTTAACTAGATTGGCTGGTTTCCCAGCGGGGTATTTTTTAGGGGAAAATGAGCTCTCAGAGATTGAGAATAGAGTTAAAAACTCTGGGGCAGAAGTAGTTAGCCTTCTTAAAACCGGATCCGCTTTTATCTCTCCAGCAGCATCTTGTTTTACTATGATTAAGGCGATCATTAGTGATGAAAAAAAGGTTTTGCCCTCTTCTTGCTATTTAGAAGGAGAGTACAATCTAAATGATATCTATATTGGCGTTCCCTGTATTTTAGGAAGAAATGGAGTAGAAAAAGTATTAGAAGTTAGTTTAGACGAAAAAGAGACAGAACAGATGATGGCATCCGCAGCTAGAGTCAGAGGTCTATTAGAGCAGCTTAAAAGCTGGTATAGGCTTTAGTACACTTTTAATGCCTCGCTTAGTAAGACTTAAGATTTTATCAAGCTTATCGGGATTATTTTTGGGATTATTCTTAGTAGCGCATATGATGGGGAACCTTAAGTATTTTGGCGGAGCTGAAGCACTAGACTCGTATGCGATTTTTCTAAGAGAAGTAGGAAAAGAGTTTCTAGGGAAGGGAGTAGCTTTATGGATCTTTCGTCTGCTCCTTTTAACAGCTTTATTAGTTCACTTGTATAGCACTGTGTTGTTATACAAGTTAAGCGCTAAATCGAGAGGGCATTATGTGATGATTTATAGAAGTTGCAGCTCGCTAGCATCGAGAAATATGTTGGTTCTTGGAGTTCTAGTTTTAACGTTTGTGGTTTTTCATATTTCTCATCTAACTTTAGGTTTAGTTCACCCTGAAGGCTTTAGGCATTTAGCTGTACATAATAATGTTACTATCAGCTTTTCAAAACTTAGTTACCTAATAGCTTATCTAATTGGAGTCGGGGCCGTAGCTCTTCACTTTTCAGTGGGCGCAAGAAGTTTGGTGCAAAGTTTAGGATGGACTGAAGTATCCAAAAGATCCACGCGGATAATTTCTCAAGCGGTGGCTTTAGTTTTGTTCCTTGGATTTATGAGTGTGCCTTTTTTTGTCTATATTAAAAGCCTATATGCTCGATAGTAAGATACCGCCAGGTGATCTAGAGTTGAAATGGTCAAAGTTTAAAGACTCGGCTGGCCTAGTATCTCCAGCGAATAGACGAAAGTTCAAGATAATAGTAGTTGGAACAGGTTTGGCGGGCGCCTCTGCTGCGGCGTCATTGGGTGAGCAAGGGTATAATGTAAAGGTTTTTACCTATCACGACACTAGTAGAAGGGCGCATAGTGTAGCAGCTCAAGGAGGCATAAATGCGGCTAAAAACTATAAAAATGATGGCGATAGTGTTTGGAGGCTTTTTAGAGATACAATTAAGGGAGGTGATTTTAGGGCTAGAGAGGCAAATGTTTTTAGATTAGCAGAAATATCCAGCTCGATTATAGATGCTTGTGTTGCTTTAGGAGTACCATTTGCAAGAGAGTATGGTGGAACTTTAGAAACAAGAAGCTTCGGAGGTACTCAGGTTTCTAGAACGTTTTATGCAAAGGGCCAAACGGGGCAGCAATTGCTTTTGGCGTGCTACAGTGCTCTGTTGAGACAAGTAGAGTTAGGAACAGTAGAGTTGTTTACCTGGAAAGAAATGGTAGATCTAGTGGTAAAAGAAGGTAGAGCTGTGGGAATTATTGTTAGAGATCTGATCTCAGGGAAACTAGACCAAGTAGCAGCTGATGCTGTGATACTGGCCACAGGTGGTTACTCCAACGTATATTTCTTATCTACCAACGCCAGAAAAAGCAATTGCACGGCTATTATTAGAGCCTTCAGACGAGGTGCCCTTTTTGCGAATCCTTGTTTTACCCAAATTCATCCCACGTCAATTCCTGCTTCTTCAGATCATCAATCAAAATTAACATTGATGTCAGAGTCTTTGAGAAATGACGGTAGAGTCTGGGCACCTAGGCGCAAAGACTTGGTTGGTAGAGACCCGAGAGATATTCCGGAAAGTGATAGGTATTACTTTTTAGAAGAGATGTATCCTTCCTATGGAAATCTTGCGCCAAGGGATATTGCATCGCGCGCAGTTAAAAGAATTTGCGATCAGGGCTTGGGTGTGGGACCCACAGGACATGGCGTTTATTTAGATTTTAGAGACGCTTTGAAAAGGTTCGGTAAGGGTGTGATCGAGTCCAAATATGGAAATTTATTTGAAATGTACTACTTGATAACAGGCGAGAACCCTTATGAAAGACCCATGAGAATCTATCCTGCTCCTCACTACACAATGGGAGGACTCTGGGTAGATTACACTTTAATGTCAAACTTGGAGGGGTTATTCGTAATAGGGGAAGCTAATTTCTCAGATCATGGCGCAAACAGGTTGGGCGCTAGTGCTTTAATGCAGGGGTTAGCAGATGGGTTTTTTATAATTCCTGTCGTTGTTCCTGATTTTCTGGCTAAGAAAGGTAAGGCCAACGTACCTGAAGATGATGATTGTTTTGCGGAGTCTAAAGCGAACGTGGAGCTTTTATTGAAGAAGTTAGCGGAAGCAACAGGGTCAGTTCCAGTTTTAGAGTTTCATAGAAGATTGGGTAAGATTCTTTGGGATTATGCAGGTATGGAGCGCTCCAGAGAGGGCCTAGAGTTTGCCCTGAAACAGGTTCGAGAAATGAAAGAAAAATTTTTTGAAATTATCCTGCCTCCCAAAGCATCAGACGGCACTGCCTTTGGAGATTTTGAGGATGCATATAGGCTTTATGATTTTATTGAACTTGGCGAGCTTATGATAATAGATGCCTTAAATAGAGAGGAGAGTTGCGGAGGTCACTTCAGGGTAGAGTACCAAACTCCTGATGGAGAAGCTTTAAGGAACGATGAAAAGTTTTCTTACGTAGCGTGTTGGAAGAGAGAGTCTGATGGCTATAGCATGGTTAAAGAGCCTCTAGTCTACGAATTCATTAAACCTACTGAAAGGAGTTACAAATAACTTATGAAATTTAAGCTCAGAGTTTGGCGACAAAAAAGCAGTAATCATCAAGGAAACTTTGAAGAATTTCTTGTTGACGAGGTGAGTCCTGAAAGCAGCTTTTTAGAAATGCTTGATGAGTTGAATTTAAAATTAAGGAAAGAAGGAAGAGAGCCAATTGCATTCGACTCAGATTGCCGTGAGGGAATTTGTGGAACGTGCGGATTTATGATAAACGGCAGGCCACACGGACCCCTTAGAGGGGTTACTACCTGTCAATTGCATATGCGAAACTTTAAGGATGGGGATACACTTGTCCTAGAGCCTTTTAGAGGAGGATCGTTTCGCGTTTTGAAAGACTTGGTAGTAGATAGATCCGGATTGGATAGAGTTCTTCAAAAAGGTGGATATATTTCGGTTGCCCCTTCAGCGGCTCCAGAGGCAAACTCGATTTTAGTGCCCAAAGCTGTAGCGGAGGAGGCTTTCGATTATGCCACCTGCATCGGTTGTGGAGCGTGTGTGGCAGCTTGCCCGAACGGTAGTGCAATGTTTTTTGTAGCTGCAAAAGCTGCACACCTAAATTCTCTGCCGCAGGGAAAGCCAGAAGCTAAAAAGAGAATCACTGGAATGTTGAACCAATCTTTGGAGGAAGGGTTTGGCGCCTGCTCTAATCATGGAGAGTGCGAAGCCGCTTGCCCTAAAAAAATTAAGATAACTTCAATTTTAAAAATATATAGGTCCGTCTTTCGAGGGGACGTTTAAGTTGAAATTTTAGACCGTAAGTGCTATTAAAGTAAAAGTATCAGAAAGATTCTCACTTTTTCTTATGACTGACAGCAAAGAACCCAATGAAAGTTCTCTTAATAACGTGGTTGAAAGTGGAGAGGAGCCTGCACAGGTAGAAGACAGTCAGCGGTCGGAGTTTGCGCAACAATTAGAAGAGAGTTTAGGTCAAACGCAGCCATCGGAGGAAGAAGATTGGCAACAGAAGTATTTAAGGCTTTTGGCTGAGTTTGATAATTTTAAAAAGAACGTAATCAAAGAAAGATTGGAGAGGCAAAAATATGAAGGCGAGCGAATTTTAAAATCAGTAGTGGAGCTTTTAGATGAATTTGAGAGGGCGTTGAGCTTTGCGGTAGGTAAAGAGGATCCCGTGGTCGAAGGCATTCGAATGATTTACAAGAATTTTGAGAACCTGCTTGCAAGGTACGGTGTCCAAGCAAAAAGCTTTCAAGGCTGCGCTTTCGATCCTAATTACTTAGAAGCGATTGGGGAGGAAGAGTCTGAGGAGCTACCAGAGGGATTTGTGATTAAAGAGCTAAAAAAGTGCTATGTATTCAAAGATAAAGTTCTAAGGTATGGGGAGGTTTTGGTCTCTAAAGGGCGTCCAAAGTGAGCGCTCCCTTAAAAGTTTTACTGGCAAAAATAGGGTTAGATGGACACGATAGAGGTGTTAAGGTTATAGCCAGAGCATTGGTTGAAGCAGGTTTCGAGGTTGTTTACACAGGCCTTCACCGACCAGTTGAAGATGTTGTTAAAGCAGCTATTGAGGAAGATGTTGACCTTATAGGAATCAGCTTATTATCGGGAGCTCATATGACACATGTTCCTCGAGTGCTCGAACTTTTACGAGAGAAAAATTCTTCTGACATTAGTGTAGTTGTAGGAGGAATAATTCCTGAAGAAGACATTCCGAAACTAAAGGCTATTGGCGTTAAGGAGGTATTTCTTCCCGGCACCCCTTTAGATACTATTGTTAATTGGATAAAAGCAAACATAACAAAGAAATCTTTAACCAAACCGTTTTAAGGCTGGCTTCTTAAAACCGTCAAACTAGAAACATTTATTTAATCGGCTGAGAGCTGCAAGATTTGTGTGAGTTTGGTTAAAAGGCTTTAGTATGTTATCCTATAAATACATTTAGTATTTCAGTCTACTATGGGATCAGCTGATTCGCCAGAAAAAAGTTCTAAGTCGATCTCAGAAAAACCAAACGTATCTGAGGAGTTTCTGCATAAGAGCTTAGAGGATACTTTGCTCACCGCAAGGGAGAAAGCTTTAAAATTTCTAGGCTGGAAGTTAGAGGAAAAAAGGCAAGAGTAGTGGTAAAAAGTGAGGTAAATTAACAAAAAAATCCTACCATATACTTTTTTGTCTTGATTAAAGGGAAAATTGCGCTTAGAAAATTCTAAATTTTAAAAATTAAATAAATTCAATCGCGGTTGAAGCAATATATAACTCCATATAACTCACAATGTATAACTTACCTGGGTAATCGTTAAATTGAAAAAGGTTTCGAATCTGCAACTTACCCCTCACGAGGGTTTTGTAGCAAAAACATACCTAATTCAAACTCTATTTACTTTCTTTATTGATCGTTATTGCGTAAGTCATACACTATGAAGGGCGCAAATTTTCCAGCTTTTCAATAACTCTATCAGCTAACTCAAAAAATTGTGGAGCTACGTTGAAAAGTACCGGAGGTTTACCTTCATCTGACATTTTAGCAATTTCTGGGTCTAATGGTATTTCGATTAATATTTCTTCTTGATTAATCAGTTCATAATCTAAGTTGCCGAAAATGCTGAAACGCTCAGAATTGACCATGTTGGCAACATAGCCCAGAAAAGGGACTCTCACTTTCTCAAACATGCGTCTTGCCTTGCGAACGTCACTGAAAGCAACTTTTTGAGGAGTAGTAACTAAAATTACCCCTGCTATCTGAGATTGTTGAGATAAGCTTATTTGAATATCACCTGTTCCGGGCGGCATGTCTATTATAAGGTAATCAACTCCAGTCCAATCTACATCTCTTAGCAACTGCTCTAGAGCTTTGGTGATCATGGGCCCTCGCCAAATAACAGGCTCATCAGGATTAGGTAGAAAAAATTGTATAGATACATACTTAACGCCATATTTACAAGCAGGAATTATTTTGTTTTCATTGTTTAGCTCCAAACTAGCCTCTCCCAACAGTATTGGAACAGAGGGCCCATAAAAATCAGCATCGATTAAACCGACACCGAGCCCCCTAGCGGCAAGAGCGCAGCTTAAATTAACTGCTACAGTGCTTTTTCCAACCCCACCCTTTCCCGAGGATATTCCAATTATTTTCACTAGTTGTCTGTTGAGGACTCGAAATCAATTGGTTGCTCTTCTTTAATATCAAAACTTTCTCGGGGCGCCTCTTCTTCGGCCTTCCGCGGCACAGCGCCAGTTCTAGATTGCCTAGCCCCTATTGGCTCAACTATTACGTTATTTTCGCCTGAATATAAATTGAAATCAAATTCTTTAGAATCATTCGGTTCAACATAAGCGCTTATCAATTCGGATCTTGAAAGCGAGCCATCTCTGTTTAAAAATTTGACCCTAAACTGCCCGCTAGTTGATTTTCTTGATGTGTTTCGTATTATCACTGTAACGTTTGGGCCGTTGAAATTAACGGAGCTGACTAGTGCTGGTTTAGAGCTGTTTTCTTCAGGGAGTTTGTCTTTCGAACCGTTTTTTTCTTCTCCTGCTGCTATTTCTAACGGGTCAAAGTCGGGATTTTCCGCGAAAGCGCTGAAAAAAAAGCTAATCAAGCAGCTTATCAGCAACTGCCCAAGAAAGGTATGACTCTTTAACATAATCGCAGTCTACAACAATAAACTCAGGAATTCTATAAGGATGTTTTTTGTTAAAGAATTCCTCCACTTGAGCCAGTTTAGAGTCTAAAATTTTTGCAATCATAAGACCTTCATGATCGGAGATATTTTTCCCTTCCCAAATGTAAAAGCTTGAGCAGCCCATTACTTTCACACACTCAGCCAGCTTCTGAGCTACTAGTTCTTTTGCAAAATTTTTGGCATCTTCCTCGCTAGGAAATGAGGAGAATAAAAGCTTGAGTGCAGTCATTTTCCTCTTAATTTTACAGCAAAAATTGTCGATTACTAATATAGTTGCAATGAAAATTTGTGGCATTACTGAAAGTCTTCAGCAAATTTCCTCCAATATCGAACGGGCAGCTGGGCAAATCGCCACTAACTATGAGATTCAGGATATCGTGGACTTTAAAATTCATTCATTAGAGTTCATAGCTGTTTTAAAGGTAGCCAGAGCTCTTAGTTCTTTGCAAGACGAAGTTTTGAAGTTGTTAGACTAATATTTAAAAACCATCTAGAAAACAAGGTGCCTGACTGGTCTACCGTTTAATTTAATCCAAGGCTGATACACCCTACGGTACTTTAAACTTTTCGATGTTCGACGGTATACAAGAATTTTTTCAGGTTCGCCGAGGTGCTACTATA
>Ga0308400_1000189_pt1 | contig 27122 bp, 22 predicted proteins | sample HotsprSampOS1265_FD_203451 | JGI IMG/M metagenome (GOLD analysis project Ga0308400, IMG submission 203451) | Hot spring phototrophic mat microbial communities from Octopus Spring, Yellowstone National Park, Wyoming, United States - 20060914_OS12-65 ...
TTAGGGCTTTTTTAACACGGTACTATTTTAGCAATGAAGGCTTGAACCTTGGATCGCAGGCGTTTGAAGCTGAGTTTTTTGCCCTACTCTCTCAGGAGGAGTATTTAAAAGTTATTTCGGGGAGGCGTAGGGCTTTAAGCCAGCTTTATGGGTTAGAGGAAAAAGTGCCTGTTACAGCAGAGGAGATTTTGCAAGATCCAGCTAAATTTGCAGCCTTCGAGGGATTGTTTCTGTATTACTCGAAGGGTAAAGCTCCTATCAGCGCAAGAAGGTTTCTGGAGCTATGCGCCCAGTATGATTTTGATCCTACTCTAGCTTTAGCTCAAGCTGTTCAAGAGAGTCATATAGGCACCCAAGGGGCTGCGGTGGCAACCAACAACATCTTTAATGTAGGCAACACGGATGACGGAAGCAGAAGGTATTTTCCATCGGCTGAAGCGGGGTTGGTAGCTTATCTGGAGCTTATGACCAACAGGTATGCCTCGTCGGCTTTTGAGTTTATTGCTAGAGATGGTAGGAACGTAAATGGTAATCGTTACGCTTCTGATCCAAACTATACTCAGAGAATTTATGATCTAGTTTTGGAGATCAGAATGAAAGTTAAACCCGAAAGTATCTTTAGGAAAGAGGATATTCCTCAGCTTCCTCGGCTAGCCATGGGCCAGACGCTGGAAATTTTAGGAGTTAAATTTGTTATACCAACTCCTCAAGATTTACCCCAAATGAATCCTTTACTATTCTACGAGGTTGCTTCAGCGGCTAAGGAAGCTGGAATTTCGGTGGTAAACATAAGCTGTTTGATAACCGGACACAGGTACTATACTAAAGCGGGTTATCCTTCTCGGCACAATTGGGGGTTAGCTTTGGACATTAATATGTTAGATGGTTACCATGTAACATCAGCTGAGGGGCAAAGAAAAGCTTGGCGACTCGTTGCAGCGCTAGAGCGGTTGGGATACATTAAAAACCGAGAAAGCGGTAATGTTAGGGCTGTTCTGTTTCAAAATGATTTTGATCATTTCAACCATATCCATATTTCAAATCTTGAAAGAGGAGAGGCCGAGTTGGCCCAGCGAGAGTTTGCAAGCCGGTATTTAAGAGCAGCTTAAAAATGTGTAGCAAGTCTTTATAAAAATTCTCTTTCAGTTTAAAATTATCAGACTCATGGAAGACAAAAGAGCAATTTATTTGTCAAATTTTATTTTCCCCAAAAAACTAGAGGTAGATACCTTGGAAGGGAATTACGGAAAATTTATCCTTGAGCCCCTTGAGAAGGGCTTTGGTATAACCCTAGGCAACAGCCTAAGACGAACTCTCTTGTCAGGTATCCAAGGAACTGCTTTTACAAGTGTGAGAATTCAGGGAGTGCATCATGAGTTCTCGACGATTCCGGGTGTGTTGGAAGATGTAGTAGAGATAATTTTAAACTTAAAAGATGTCATCTTAGCTTTTGACCACCGAGAGCAGGTAAACTTAAAAATAGAAGCAAAAGGTCCTTATATTGTTAAAGGGGCTGACATAAAAGGAGATCCTGCGGTTAGGGTTTTAAACCCTGAAAAGCATATTTGTACTCTTTCTGATAATGTTGAATTTAAAGCAGAGCTTGTCGCCAGAACAGGAAGAGGATATGTGCCCTCAGAGCACTTTAGGGTTGAAGGAATGCCATTGGGAACAATTTTTCTGGATGCGGTTTTTAGCCCAGTTAGAAAAGTTAATTTCTCTGTTTTAGAAGCGAGGGTAGGGCAGCGAGCGGATTATGATAAGTTGGTGCTTGAGGTTTGGACTAATGGCACAATTAGCCCGAAAGTGGCGATCGCTGAGGCCGCCCATTTGCTATCTAAGCATTTACAAATTTTAACAGAGGAATCGACAATCTCTGTAGCTCAAGAGGTTAAAATCAAGGAAGAAGGGGCAGCTGCTACAGCGCTTAATGAGAATCTGTTTAGAAGGATTGACGAACTTGAGCTTAGTGTCAGAAGCTCTAATTGCTTAGAAGCTTTGAACATTAAGTACGTTGGCGAGCTTGTACAGCTAACTGAAAATCAATTACTTAGGACTAAGAATTTTGGTAGAAAGAGTTTAAACGAAATTAAAGAAAGGCTTCAAGAAATGGGTTTAACTTTAGGTATGCGGCTTCCAAACTTCCCTAGTAGGAAAGAACTTGATCAAATGTATAGGTCTTTGAATACTTAAAAAGGAGAGCGATGCTATGAGGCATAGAAATAAAAGATTCAAGCTTAACAGGGATTCGGATCACAGGAAAGCTTTGTTGAGGAATTTGGCTATCTCTCTTTTTCAAAACGGAGAGATCAAGACTACTCAAGCAAAGGCGAAAGTTTTAAGAAGTTTCGTTGATAGACTTATCAATGTCTCAAAGAAAGGAGATTTGGCTTCTAGAAGATATCTTTTAGCAAACATTCCTCACAAACCTACTGTTAACAAGTTAATCCATGAGTGGGCTTCAAAGTTTCAAAACAAAAAATCAGGTTTCTGCAAAATTTTCAAGCTCGGCTGGAGGCAAGGCGACAAAGCTGACATGGCTCTGGTTCGCCTGGCGTCTTGATAGTAAGGATCTGACGCTGTTTCTTGAGAAATCTTACTTTCCTTTAAAGGCTTAGTAAAAAAAAGTTATCTAGGTGGAAAAATTCCAAGATTAAATAAATAATTACTTAAAAGCCTTCGAGCAATTTATTGCGATTTGCTTTTTGTGAAAAAGTCTGAAGAAAGGAGAGAAAATCGGTATAAAAGGTTAAACAATGATGATTAATTTTTATTAGTAAAGAAGGGTTGAGAAGAGCGATAAGCTCAGGCTTGATCCAGGGTCAAGATTTTGTTCAGGTAAAAAAGCTAAAGAGTTTGGTGTTTATCTATTGAATTTTACCGTAAGCTTTCAAAACAGGTTTAGGAGGTGCTGTGCAAAACCTCATCTAAAATCAAAAGAATGAAACTGTGAAAGAATCCTCTTTTAAACGATCAATCTCTCGATTTAGTAAGATACTCATTGTAGGCAGCGGTGCCGGGGACAACGACTTGTCGCGAAGCGGTTTCCGATACAGCGAAGAGGGCGTTTTTAAACTCCTCCCAAGAGCTAACTCGAGGGTCACATAAAATTAAAAGTATGTGATAACCCCAGAAAGTATTCCTTAAAGTGTAAGCAGTCCCTTGCACCCCTAAAGTAGGGGTATAGAATGTGTGAACTCGATCTAATAAATCCGCGGAATTGCACCCTCCCATTACTCCTAGGCAGTAGCGAGCTTCGAACTTAGCTCCCCATTTAACTAACTCAATCATTTCGTAGGTATGACCTCTATAAAAGATCACCTCTGCTTTCCGATTACCTAGGTGTTGTTCAAGGTCAGCGGGGTTTAAAGAGCTTATATTGACAATAAAAATCTCAACAGGGCTGCCGTTTTGTGGGCAAAAATTTAAGATTTTAATTCGCCCGCAGCTTCTAATAGTGCATTCCGGTTTGCTACTAAGATAGTTTAGTATTTGATTACTTATAGCTTCACCTTCATCACCTTTGGTGAGAAACAGAACCACTTTGGGATTTTTAAAGTACTCGAATGGCGCACAGGCTGGGTCTCTTTTGAAGTGAGCTAAACCGATGCCGCGCCTTTCAGGATGAGGCCAGGATGGAGGGTAGTGTTCTCTGTTAATCTTCTGAAAGCCAAAATATGCTGCTAGACTAATTAAGCTTGCTAAGCTTGCTGCAACAAGCTTCAACCTCGAAGCTCTCCTCCTGTGAGGTAACCTCCGCCTAAAGTTGGGTTGAGTAGCGCCTGCCTGTGGATTTCTTTTCGAGTTCGATACCCCATGCACTGCGCGTACTGAGGCTCTGCGATGAAACTCTCTAGTTGCTGGGTTATAGACTTGCGTGGCTCGAAGGCTTTGAGGGGTTCTTTTAACAGGGGGAGGTCTCAAGTAGCGCGAACGGCGTAACCAGTTAAGTCCAGATGTTAAATACTTTGCATAGTTACTTAACGCGGCCGCTAAGCCTCTTCGTCTAGCCGAACGGTGTCTAATAGAGCGGTTAGCTTTTTCGGATAGCTTGGTTGATGACATTACTTAGAAATTATTCTACCAAAAATAAAAAACAATTTTAAAGTAAGCATAAAATATAGTTCTACTATTGACTTGATTACATTATTTTGTTAGGTTTTTAAGTTTCGTGATTTGGAGTTTTATAACTTCGATATTCAAAACAATAACTTATACTTTGTTTGAGCGGTCATTTTTTCAAAGCTCAAAGAGGTTTTAAAAAGTCAACAGACTGAGATAAGAAGATTATTTTTAATATTATGCTGAATAAGGCTTTTTGTTACTTAGTCTTGCTTAAATTTTGACGTCTTCCTAAAAAGGATTCAGTTTTATAATGTTTTTTTAGCTGAAGAATCTGAACATTCAAATTCATCTTGCGAATAGCTATCTGGCTGATTTTGAAATTATGCTCAAAGAGCTTTTTAAGCTTTTTTGCTCCTAACCATAACCGTTTAAAGCTTGCTTTTCTTAAAGCATATTGAAGCTCTTTATGATGAAAATTTAAGCAGCGTTGGCTTGTTCTTTTCTTGCTTGGATTGTTAGGCGAGAAATCAATCTTGCAGCCTTGTTCCTGTGAATGATTCCTTTCCTCGCAGCTGAACTAAGTAGCTTTTGCGCAGTTCTAAGTTTTTCTTCGATGTTTGTACCTGACTGAATTGCTTCTCTAGCATTTTTCAACGCAGCTTTAACTAAACCTTTGTAATATCTGTTCCTAGCTCTTTTTCTTAATGAAGATCTTACTCGCTTCTCTGCAGATTTATGGTTTGGCATTTTTTGAAATTTAAGTTTACTCAAAGAACGAGTAAAAATCAAAATTAATCCTTTACATTACTTATCTGCACGTTATTATCGGCTCTAACTAAAGATTTGTGCCTATTTTGAGAGATTGAAAAAAAAAATGAGTCTAGAAGCTAAACTCTGCCTCACTGCGCAGTTAAGACAAATTGCCGTTCAGCTAAATGTTTAAAGTTCGACAACTAAATCCCTCTTTTGAAAAACGTGTCTGAACTTATATGAATTTGCGTGACAAAGCAGCAAGTTTGCTTGAAACCAAGAAAATTAGTCGTACTTTAAGCCAAATTAATTTAGTTTTTAAGAAAGCCTAAATTAAGGCAGTCTAGAGCAACAAATAAGGCTAGCAAAACAAGGAAAGGCTTGGATAGAAAGCGAAGCTTCAGACTGTAACTCAAACTAAATCTATTATTAGAAGCGTATCCAAACGGGAGAAAAAGCAAAATAAGCTTCCCTCAGATATGCTTAGTTGGGCACAACGTTGAGCTGGGAACCCATAAAGCTTTCGGCTGGGTGGAAGCTTGGCTACTTTGGTAATTTTTGCCAGAAAATTAAAAGCCCAGGTGGCTATAGCCGCAATCTACGAAAATAACCTCTCCTGTGATTGCCGAGGCTTGAGGGCTGAGCAAAAAACAAGCCGCGTTTGCAACCTCTTCTTGGGTAACCCGCTTTTTCAGCAGACTTCTTTCTTCAAAGGACTTTAACATGTCGTTTAGCCCTGATATTCCTGATGCTGCTAAAGTTTTTATTGGGCCAGCTGAAACGGCGTTTACTCTTACACCTCTGGGGCCTAAGTCATATGCTAAGTATCGCACAATTGCTTCCAGCGCGGCTTTAGCAACTCCCATTACATTATAGTTTGGAACTACCCTCGAGCTTCCTAAGTAGGTTAGAGTAACTATTGAAGCATTATCATTGAAAACTTCCTCAAGTTCTCTGCAAAGCCCCAACAAGGAGTAAGCTGAAATATCCAACGCGGTGAAAAACCCTTTTTTCGATGTGTTTATAAACCTACCTTGCAAGTCCTCTCTTTCAGCATATGCGACCGAATGAACAAGAAAATCAATTTTGCCAAAAGTCTCCTCCAATTTATGTTTTAATTGGAGCAAATGTTCCTCATTGCTAACATCGCATTGAATTACAGTTTCTATCTGAAGCGTTTCCGCTATAGGCCTTACCCTCTTTTCAATTGTTTCGTTAGGATAGGTAAGCGCAACCGTAGCACCGCTTTCTACTAGATTTTCTGTTATTGCGTACGCTATGCTTTTTTCATTTGCTACACCTAAAACAACCCCCCTTTTACCAGTTAGAAAAATTTGCATTCTACTTTTTAAACGAACCAAGTAGATCAATGGGGATAGGGAAAAGGACTATTTTACTTTTATCAGCAGCGAGTGACTGAACACTCTCTAAAAACCGCAACTGCAAACTTGCTGGATACTCGCTAAGTATTTTAGCAGCTTCTCTTAATTTTTCTGCAGCCTGAAACTCGCCCTCGGCCTGTATTATTTTAGCTCTTCTTACCCTCTCTGCCTCAGCTTGTTTTGCAATTGCCCTTTGAAGCTCTTGCGGCAGATCCACTTGTTTAACTTCCACGGTGTTTACTTTAATTCCAAAAGGCTCAGTCTTTTGGTCCATTATGGTTTGAATTTTTAAATTAATCTCATCGCGTTTGGAAAGCAACTCGTCAAGCTCGATCTCACCGCAAACACTTCTTAAAGTTGTTTGGGCAAGTTGATTAACTGCCAAAATGGCATTTTCCACTGCTGTGTAGGCTTTCACTGGGTCAAATACCTGAAAAAGAACAACTCCATTTACTTTAACTGAAATGTTGTCCCTCGTTATAACATCCTGAGGTGGGATATCAAAGGTGAGAACTCTAAGATCAATTCTAATCTCCTTGTCAATAAAAGGAATAATGAAACGGAGCCCAGGGCCTCTAGTATCAAGAAGCTTCCCGAATCTGAAAACTATAGCTCGCTCCCATTGATTTACTATAAATATACCTTTAAAAAGAATTACAAAAACTATCCCTAATAATAAAAGTATTTGTGCAGACATTTTTCTACCTCTGGAATTTAATCAAATCTGTCTTAGAAAGCAACCGTCTTAGGTGATTTTTTAGGAGCCTGAGTTTGTGATATCATTAAAGCTAGGCCCAAGTGGTGGAATTGGCAGACACGCTATCTTGAGGGGGTAGTGGGAGCAATCCCGTGGAGGTTCAAGTCCTCTCTTGGGCACTTTTATGATCTTTGTCAAATATTTTTAGGAGTGAAATTTCTTTATGAGAAACTTTTAGAAGCAGGATTAGAATCTGCTGAGATTGTATCCGTAGGAACTGGAAAAACCGTTACAAAGCTACTTCAATATGCTCTTCAAGACAATGATTTCAAGAAAAAAAAATTTGTGGCAACAAGCCTAGATACTCTGAATTTGCTAGCATCATCAGGATTGATTGTACTTAGCTCCTGCTCCCACAATATTGATTTTGCTTTCGATGGAGCAGATGCAATTGATGTAAAAAATAAGCAAATTTTAAAAGGCTTAGGGGGCGCGTTCTTGCTTGAGAAAGTTATGTTTCAAAAGAGCGTTATCAAAGTGATAGTCGCTCAAAAGGAAAAATTTGTTTATAGCTTTGACAATCTTGCTATTCCCTTTGAGGTTGTACCGGAACAGGTTAATTACTTTTTATCTTTAAAACTTCCCTTCGTATCAAAAAAAATAGCGAGACATTGCGCTAATGGAAAATTTGGCTTAGTTATAACCGAGAAAGGAAATAATATTGTGGATGTCTATTTTGAAAATTTTCGCTTGGAATCTGTAAAACAGATACTTACCATCCCTGGAGTTCTTGAAACGGGGTTGTTTTTTGAGTTTAGTTGTAAAGTTTTACAGTTTGATGAACAAGAGCAAGCAGTTCAGGCTTTTGACTTCTGCTAAGGAAAAATTATTGTAAGTTTCTCTGAAGGCCAGTTTTGTAACACCGTAGCTGCGGTTTCAGAGATCGTGATATTAGGGTGATACGCTAAGGCTTTTATTAACTCCTTAGTTTCCTGCAGTCGTTGGTTAAATGCTACAGCAATAGCGTTTCTAACGAATCCCTCAAATTTTGCTCTTTTAACAGGAGTGTTTTTGAAGATCTGATTAAACTCCTGCTCGTTTAAACTTAATGCTTTAACTACTTTGAATAAGCCTAAGTTAGCAGCGGCAGATTTTAGCAGTTTATGATTAAAGGGACAACATTCTTGACAAATATCACAACCAAAGATCCAGTCGTTTACCCAAATGATTTCTTCCAAGGTGAAAGGCCCCCTTCGCTCTATGGTCAAATAGCTGATACATTTTGAAGCATCTAAATAATTATTCCGTAAAGCACCTGTAGGACATTTTTGCTGGCATCTAGAGCAGCTTCCGCAAGATAGTTTTTCAATTGACAAATCTTCGGAATAATTGGGAAGCTCAAAATCAAGTAAAATTTGACCAAGCAAGAAATAACTCCCAAGTTTTTTGTGGATTAAAAGGGTATTTTTACCTTGAAAAGTCACCTTAGATATAAGATCTGCAAAGGGCTTTTCCAAGTAAGGAAACGCATCGGTGAAAACTTTAAAGCGTTCGGGTGAGTTATTGCAGATTTCCCGAGCAATTTTTTGCAGCAAATTTTTGAACGTGATATGGTAATCTTTCATGAGTGCGTAGGATGCGATTTTTCCATAACCCGGGCAAGAATTAGGATATTTGACAGGTTGGTAAGGCATAAGTATTACGATACAGCTTTGAAATTTTTTGGATAGCTGCTCGAATATTTGTCTTAAATCTCTTTTCATGTAATCCATCTGAGCAGCGCACCCCTCTAGTTTCCAGACTTCAAAGTTACCGAAAATCTTGTTAAGTTTATCCTGTGTAATATCTTTAAAATTAAGGCTGCCAAGCAAGTGTAAGCCGTATTTTCCAACTATTTGCGTAATCGCTTTCAAAAACATTTTATTGCAATAGCTAAGACCCTAGTTTAACATAAGGGAAGGGTCCCCATCGTCTAGCCAGGTCTAGGACATCTCCCTTTCACGGAGAAAACAGGGGTTCGAATCCCCTTGGGGACGGTTAACTACTTTAAAATCAACCAGTCAAGTTTTAATATCTCTTAGGTTAAGTGTAGTCCCAAAGTGTCACGGCGCCACAGTGTATATTTAATTTTCGGTTGTTTCGGATTATTAGTGGTTTTTTTCTCGATTTTTGCGGATTTTCATACCCGAGGAGAGGCTCGAGAAGCGCTTTTTATCTCTTCGGTTTGCGAAAACAACATTTGGATTCCAAGAGGTTATGATGAGCAACTTCCAAGAAAACCACCTTTTTATTATTGGGCAGGGTGCTTTTTTTTTAAAATTCTTGGAAAGAACGAATTTGCGGCTAGGTTGCCCTCCATTCTGGCTGGTGCATTCTTCTTGGGTATTTTTTATATAACTTTAAGAAGATTCAAATCGCCAATTTTTTCTTCTTTAAGCTTGTTTATTTTGTCGACGTTTCCCGCTTTTTTTTCGTTAGCAGAGGTCGCAAGACTTGATATGCTTCACTATGCCGCTTTGTTTGGAGGCTGGTTTTTATTACTACTTGTTGATAATTTTATGCTAAGTATTCTCCTGGCAGCTGGTCTAATAAGCATCTCTGCGCTTTCTAAGGGACCTGTTTCCATAGTTTTAAGCGGCCTGGTTTTAGGTTTTTTTTTAACTTTTAAATTCGACAAAAAATTTTTGCTTAAATTTTTACTCACTTTATTTTTTTCCTCAATAATTACGGCAAGTTTTTATTTTTATCTCGTCAAAATAGAGGGTCCCAAGGTTTTAAATATCTTGGCAGAAGAGAATCTGGGACGGTTTTACGGAAAACAGAAAGCTGTTCCCCACGCTAACTCAGCTGTTAAAATTTGGGCGCTAATTTTATTGGGTTTAGGGGTTTGGTCATATCTTGTAATTGCCGAAATTTGGGATAGATTAAGAAGTGTTAACTTAACTCAAGAGATCGAGGGCCTGAAATCTATAATTTCCTCGATAATTTCATGGTGTCAAGCTTCAGTAAAAAAAGCGTCAAGTGAGGAATTCTTGTTATTCAGTTCTTTTTTAATACCTTTCTGTTTTTTTTCGGTTTCAGAAGGTAAGCGGCTATCTTATTTCTTAATTTGTTATCCTTTTTTGGCTTACCTTTTAGCTTTGAAGCTGGCTAAGATAAGTTACGCACAAGTGAATTCTTTCATTTCTTTTATTAAATTTCTTAATATCTTAGCTGGGATTCTACTTTTTTTTATTTTTACACTCAGCTCAGTCGACGAGTTTCCACAGCTTAAGGTAGATAGCTCAGGCTTAAAGTTTTGTCTTTTAGCATCTTCTGCAGTCAATTTTTACATAGCTTATAAGCTTTCGCAAATCAAACAATTTGTGTTTTTAAGAAGCTTTTGGAAGCGAGTAGCGGGTGCGATTATAATTTTGCTTTTCAGTATCAATAGCGTTGGTGGTGTTTACTTATCCAAAGTGCTCTCTCAGAAAAAATTGTATTATTGGGTGAAAAGCGTAAATGTTAAAAACCTGCCCGTATACTCGGCAGGTTATGAGTTTTATGGTTTAAAATTTTACGGCTTGCCCATCTCAAGCTTCAGAATTTACTACAAAAGGCCATTTCTAATTCTGACAACCGATAAAAATTTGGACCAAATTCGGCGATATTTTGGAGCCTCTCAAGAGTTGTACTCTCGTTACCATAGCTGGGTTGATAAACCTTTTAACACCCCTGTACTGATTTTGGCTAAATGAGGGAATTTTTAAAAGGGTTTTTGTTAGGTACTGTTCAAGGAGTGACGGAATTTTTTCCCGTATCTTCTACAGCTCATTTAATTATAGTCTCAGAGCTTCTTGGAATTTCGGATGAAGTGAGGGTAAGTTTTGATATCTCAGTTCAAGTATCCTCAGTTTTTGCGCTGATAGTTGCTTTGAGCTCCAGATTAAAGAGCCTAATCCAGGATCACAACGAACTAAAGGAGACGTTGTTGGTTGTGGCTTTGGCTTGCTTGTGGTTTATCGGAGTAGCTGTTTTTTTTGAAGACGTGATTAAGACTTACTTTTTCGTAAGTTCTAAGGTGTGGTTTGGTTTAATACTAGGCTCTATTTTTTTACTTTTAGGGCTATTAAAGCAGCAGCCAGGAAAGGCAGGCTTTTGGAAAGTTGCGTTATTTGTAAGTTTTTTTCAGTCTTTGGCAATTTTCCCAGGGGTAAGCAGATCGGGAGGTGCTATTGCAGGGGGGCTCTTAGCTGGCTTGAGTTTTAGAAAGTCTGTTGAATTATCCTTCCTAATGGCAGTTCCACTTTTATCAGCTGCTTGTCTTTGGGAGATGATAAATTTGCCTGTTGAGCAACTATTAAAATTTTTAGAGCTTTTCTTAGGAGGCTTTATTGCAGGTGGGTTAAGCAGTTTTTTAGCTATAAAATTTTTAAGTTCTATACAAGATAAAAAAATTTTATGGGTTTTTCTGGTTTACAGGCTTTTAGTTGCCGGTTTGTTGATTAGTTTCTATTAATGTGTCAAATTATTAAGTAAGTCCTATTAGTTATTGTGAGTGGCTAGAATTTTAGTGGGAGATGATGACTTAGGTGCTCTAAGCGCTCTGAAGACCGTACTAGAGGAGCAGTCTTTTGCAGAAAAAGTTTTTTTGGCTGCTACTCCTTCCGAGGTGGAGGTCCTAATAGATACTGAACAATTGGATGTTGGAATTTTTGATCTAAATTTTGGAGAAGGTTATGAGACTTATGGACTTGAGGCTCTGCGAAAAATTTTAAAAAAAGATCCCGCAGTTAGGGTTGTTATTCTAACGGGTCAAAGAGAAATGAATTTGGGAGTAGAGGCTCTAAAATTGGGAGCTATGTCTTTTGTGCAAAAACCTGCTGAGCTAGATCATTTGGTAGCTCTAGTAAGAGACGCAGTTAACCAAGTAGAGCTAAGACGCAGATTTTATATTTACTCTGGCGATGATGTTGAGGGTTACTTTTTTGGTAGTTCCAAGCTAGGCAAAGAGTTGAAAGATAGAGCTTTCTTTGCCGCAAAGCTTAATTTGCCCATACTTATCACCGGAGCAACTGGGACAGGAAAAAGTCGGTTAGCTAGGCTAATTCATAATTTAGACGAACGAAGGGCGAAAAAGAGGTTCGTTGTGTTTAGTCCGTCTTCATGTTCCGAAGAGCTAATCTATGCGGAGTTGTTTGGGGCAAAAAAAGGGGCGTACACAGGATTAACAGAAACCCGAGAGGGTCTTGTAGAAGCCGCGCACGGGGGCACTCTTTTAATCGATGAGGTTGGAGATCTTCCACCTTCGATTCAACTTAATTTTCTTAGATTGCTACAGGACAAAGTTTTCAAAAAGCTTGGTGAATCTGAAGAGCGTGAGATTGATTTTAGATTAATTTCAGCCACCAACAAAAATCTGCCTGAAGAGATAGAGGCAGGTCGGTTTAGAAGTGATCTATACTACCGCATTTCTCATTTTGTTATAAAGGTCCCTTCTCTTGAAGAGAGAAAAGAGGATATCCCTCTTTTGGTTGAGCATCTGGCAAAAAATATTTGCGAGCGATTGGAGGTTACCACCGTAAGCTTCTCCACCGCAGCAATTGATTATTTAGTGAATAGAACTTGGAAAGGGAATATCAGAGAACTGGAGAGCTGTTTAGAAAAGAGCATAGTTAAAGCAGTTTTAGAGGCAAGTTTCTCGGTAGATGTAAGGCACTTTGATGAAACAGACCACTCTCTTAGTGGTAACTCAAGGGATTTGTCATTTTATGAGTTAGTTGAAAACTTTGAAAAAAAGATGCTAGCCGAGGCGTTTGCCAAGTCTGGCAGGAATCAATCCGAGTGCGCCCGGTTACTGAAATTAGATAGAACCCAACTTAGAAGATATCTTGTAAAGTACAATCTTATCTGACTTTTTTATGTTTTCCTTTCAAGTTCCTAAAGAACTGATAGCACAATTTCCGCGGAAAAATAGGACTGATAGCCGCAATTTGGCTGTTTTCAGATCCTCTGGCAAGTTACTAGAAGGTTCCTTCAAAGAAAACCTAGAACGTTTTATACAAAAAGGCGATATTTTAGTTTTTAACAACTCTAAAGTTGTTAATGCTAGAATTCCTATCTTAAACTCTAGATTTCAGGATTTGCTAATCGTAGGTCCCTTTGAAGGCTTCCAAGCTAAAGTTTTAATAAAAAATCTGAGAAAGTTAAAGATAGGAGATACTTTTGAATTTTCCCAGAATTGTTGGGGGCAGTTTATAGGCCGGGATGTACATTTTGGAGTTTTTCGCTTTTATCCATCAGTTAGAGAGGTAATTTCGCAGGTTGGAACTCCACCAATTCCTATCTATGTGCGCAAAGGTAAGGCCAACCAGCAGGATTTTGAAAGATATAACAACGTTTACAGTAGTATCGAAGGCTCAGTGGCTGCTCCTACTGCGGGCTTTCACTTCGATGAAGAAGCTTTAAGCTTGCTGGATAAGTTAGGGGCTAAAAAGGGATTTTTAACACTCCACATCGGCGTTGGAGCATTTATGCCGCAGTTAGGTGTCTCTGAAGAGTACTATGAGATCAATCAGGAAACTTGCGACCTAATAACCAATAAAGACAGGGGAAGAATCGTGGCAGTGGGAACATCCACAATCAGAGCTTTGGAAACATGGGCGCAAACTGGCCAACCTTCGGGAACTACTAATTTGATAATAGAGCACAATTACAAGTTTAAAGTGGTTGAAGCTTTCTTCACAAATTTTCACATGCCTAACTCCTCGCATCTAAAAATTGTGATTGCGTTCTTAGGTCTTGAGCTTACACAGAAAGCTTATTTTTACGCCCTTGAGAAAAAATTCCAATTTTTCAGTTACGGAGATTGCATGTTTTGTTGTGATTAAAAAAATTAAAAATTAAATGACTCGGTTTGATTTTAACGTAATTTCAAACGATGGGCTGGCAAGATTAGGACAACTTTGTCTTAAGAATGCAGATGTTTGGACCCCTACTTTTATGCCTGTTGCAACTAAAGGAACCATAAAAGGGCTGGAGTTCGAATCGAATCCTTGGTTCAGAAAGAGTTTCCCTTTGATTCTTTGCAATTCTTGGCATTTATGGTTAAGACCGGGTTTAGAAATCATCCAGAGAGCAGGGAGTTTACACAGGTTTATAAACTGGAGCGGCTCAATTCTGACAGACAGCGGAGGATTTCAAGTGTTCTCTTTGGGAAAACTAAGATCAATCACTAGAGAAGGAGTAAAATTCAAAAGCCCTTACAATGGCCAGGAAGTTTTTTTGACTCCAGAGCTAAGCTCCCAGATCCAGTCGTCAATGAGAGTGGACATTGCTATGCCGTTAGATGTTTGCTCTGATCAGCCCTTTAATTACGAGTTGTGTCACGAGGAAATGCTGCTGACGCAAAGTTGGCTTGAGCGATTCATAGAGGTAGTTGAAGTTCCGTATTTTGGTATTATTCAAGGAGGAATTTTTGAAAGCCTGAGAGAAAAGTCTCTGAATCACATAGTGGCTCTCCCTGTGTCTGGTTTGGCTGTGGGTGGATTGGCTATCGGTGAGGGAAAACTAGATTGCTTCAGAGTTTTAAAATTTTTAGCGGATAAACTGCCTGCCAATAAACCACGTTATGTTATGGGCTTAGGCCAACCTTTTGATGTGCTTTTAGCGGTAAACCTAGGCTATGATATGTTTGACTGCGTTTTGCCGACGAGAGCTGCTAGATTTGGAAGGGCTTTTATTATGCCAGATTTGGATGAATTGCAACCGCAGGAGCTTTGGATAAATTTGAAAAATGCAAAATACAGTGCTGATTTTAGACCTATATCCAGCTATTGCAGGTGTTTAGCTTGCTCAAATTACTCAAGGGCTTACATCCATCACTTATTCAAAAGCGAAGAGATGCTTGGAGGAATACTTTTAACTATACATAATTTGGCTTTTTACTTCGAGTTTTTTAAGACACTACGCTCATCTGTGGAAAATAAATCGTTACGACCTGTGACGCACCGTTTTTTAGAGGCTTGGCTTAGATCTGAAAATTTTAGAAACTTTCTAGGAGAGGATTTAGAGTCTCTGATAAAATTTTTCGAGTTTTAAATGCTAGAGCAACTTACTGTCTTACAAGGTCAAAATTTAATGCCTGTCTTTCATTTGATAATCATAAGTTTAGTAGTTTTCTTGATTTTCCTAGTGATTGTAATTTTACCCTCGGCTAGAGAGCAAAAACGGCGAGAGGAGAAACTCAATTCTCTTAAACAAGGTGATACAGTTGTGCTGATAAGTGGAATAATAGGTACTTTTGTGAGATGGGATCAAACTATCGCTGTAGTAGAAATTTGTCCAAAATGCCATATCAAGGTAGAAAAATCTGCTATAAGAGAGAAATTGTAGTAGAGGATTTTTTGAGATTTATGAGAACCTTTAGCTATACTTTTTTAATAATTCGATAAATGGATTTAAGGTTTAGGTTTTGGGTAATTTTCGGGGTAGTCATTTTTATTTTTTTAAGTCTTTTGCCCACTGTTTTGCCATCAGTATTTTCAGATGAAACTAGACTGGGTAAAGCTTGGATCTCTAAGCCGCTTAAATTAGGTCTTGATCTAAAAGGCGGGGCATATTTTTTATTTGAAATAGATAAGGAGAGTTTTTCAAAGGTATACATTGATAAAGAAATTAAAGTTTTGAGATCGGTTTTTAACCAAAATAACATAGCTTTTTCCTCCGTTTCTAAAGAGGACAAAGAAACAGTAAGAGTTGTATTTTTGACTTCCACTTCTTTACAAAGGGCTTTAAATTTGATCGACGGTTTGGATAGCTGGCGGCTGCAAGCAAGAGGTGAAGATTATTTAGTTATCCGTTACAAGTTTGATCACTTTGAGAAGATGATTAAAGCGGCGGCAGATACGGCTGTTGAAGTGATAAGAACAAGAGTTGACCAGTTTGGAGTGGCTGAACCGGTTATCCAGCGGGTGGGTATTGACAAAATTCTGGTTGAGGTTCCGGGAGTAGTGGATCAAACCAAGTTGAAAAGCGTTTTGGGGCGGGTTGCTCAGCTAGAGTTTAGATTCCTTCCGCGTTCTCAAGGAGTCCCCACAATAAAGCTTCCTGTCGCCAGGACGGGGGAATTTTTGGAAGTGGAAGATGAAATTGTTTTGACTGGAGATCTTATCCAAACAGCCGCTGTAGAGTTTGATCCTCAGCATGGAAGTGTGGTTCTAATCAACTTCAATCCGCAGGGTAGCAGAGAATTTGCTAAAATAACCCGAGAAAACATTGGAAAACAGCTGGCAATAATTTTAGACGGAGTAATTTACTCCTATCCTACAATACAGTCGGTTATTGCTGAGGGCTCTGCTATGATTACTGGGTTAAAAAACTGGGAAGAAGCAAAGGAGCTTGTAGTTGTTTTGAGAAGTGGAACTTTGCCAGCGCCAGTCAAAATCTTAGAAGAAAAAATTGTAGGACCAACTTTAGGAAAAATTTACGTTGAGAGGGCGGTTTACGCTCTAATTTCAAGTTTTCTTGCTGTATCTATTTTAATGATTTTCTTGTATAAGATAGGTGGTTTAGTTGCTAGCTTAAGTTTGCTGCTTAATCTTGGCATAATAGTTAGCTTGTTGAGTGTTCTGGGAGCCACTTTAACTTTCCCTGGTTTGGCTGCTCTAGCCTTAACTCTGGGCATTGCAGTTGACTCTAATATAATTATTTTTGAAAGAATTAAGGATTTTCTCAAATCGGGATTTGAAACTGATTCGGCGATTGAGGAAGGGTTTCAAAACGCGTATTCCGCGATATTTGATGCTAATATTACCAGTTTGATCACATCTTTTATTGTGTATTTTCTAAGTCATGGGCCCATAAGAGGTTTTGCCGTAGTTTTTGGAATTGGAACCATAGCGACTCTGTTTTGCGCAGTTTTTTTCAGCAAGGCGTTACTTAGTCTGTTAAGCTCACGAGGCAAGATTCAGTTATGAGCTGATTTTGTTTATGATCAATTTTTTAAAACTTTTTAAACTATTTGGAGCTATTTCATTAGGGCTTTTTATCTTTGCAAGCGTAATTTTAGTTACCAATTTTCGAGATAGATTATCATCAGAGTTTACAGGAGGAGCTTTGATAACTTTAAGGTCAGAGTTAAGCCTAAAAGATCTTCAATCCGAGATCGCTAAATGTGGCTTAGAAAATTTTCAGTTGAAAGAGGTATTGGGCGGAGAGGGATTTTTGTTGCGTTTAACTGAAAGCTTTGCTGAGAAAGCCCAAGAGTGTTTAAAAGACAAAGCATCTGTTACAGGAAGCGAGTTTGTGTCTGCCATTATATCAGAGGAGACGAGAACTAAAGGTTTGATTGGTTTATTAGTGGCTCTTGGCGCTATGTTAATCTATTTAAGTGTAAGATTTGAGAAATTTTTTGCTCTGGGAGCCTTAATCGCGTTGATACATGATGTGGTTATTACTCTGGGGTTTTATATCTTTTTGTTTGATAGGTATCTCTCTCTCCAGCTTTTAATAAGTGTTCTAACTCTAATAGGTTACTCTGTTAATGATACGATCGTAGTGTTTGATAGAATAAGAGAAGAACTAGATAAGGAGGATACGGTTAACAGTGCTTTCAATAAAGCTTTGAATCTGGTTTTGGGTAGGTGCATCAAGACAAGTTTGCTAACTTTAGCTGTCGTAGTTTTGTTGATTTTTATTGGAGGAGAGGGGATAGCCGATTTTTCGTTGTTTTTCTTAGTTGGAACAGTTGTAGGAACTTACTCTTCAATTTTTGTAGCGGCTCCTTTCGTTTATAGCCTCCTCGTGGCGAAAAAAAAGCTCAACTAAAAAGCATAAATTTAGAAAGTCTATGAAAAAAATTGCTGTTGTCGTTCCCAGATTTGGGGCATCTGTAAAAGGCGGAGCTGAGGTGGCAATATGGAAGTTAGTGCATCACTTAGCAGAGGAATTTGATTTTACAGTTTTGACTTCAACAAACTTAGATAGTTATTCCTTAGAGCCTAATTGCGGTGAAGGAGAGTATAGGATGAATAACATTACGGTTGTTAGGTTTCATTTTGAATTTAATTTAACAAAGATCGAAAAAATCTTGGGAAAGATGAGTAAAAGATACTTAGTTTTGCCTGAGGAGGAAAAATTGTTTTTCAAGAATTTTGGTTTTTCTACTGGCCTACTCAATTATCTTGAGGTTCACGCAAGGGAGTTTGATTTGATACTAGTTTCTCCGTACCTTTTTGGAAATTCTGTTTTTTGTTGCCTGAGATATCCGGAAAAAACAGTTTTTATACCTTGTTTGCACGATGAAGTGTTTGCTGAACTAGAGTTGGTCAAATTAGCGTTTGATTTGGCTAAAGGTTTTATTTTTTATTCAGAGCCTGAAAAAGAGTTAGCGCTTAGGCTTTTCAATGTAGATAATTTTAGTGTCGTTGGAATTCCTGTTGGGGATGAGTCTGAGGACCTTTCGGAAAAAAATATTAACGAAATTTACGCTCAGCCTTATGTTGTTTATTTGGGGAGGAAAGATTATGCAAAGGGTCTAGGACTTTTAATTGAACAGTATTTAGCTTTTAAGCAGCTTTTTAACTCAAATTTAGGACTAAAAGTTGCAGGTCCCAGGCTTAAAGATATTCCCAAGAATTTTAAAGAGCTTAGTTTGATTGAACAGCTTGATGATGTAGATGAGCAGGAGAAAAAAAATCTGTTGAGGCAAGCAGTTGCTTTAATTCAGCCCTCTCAACTTGAGTCTTTCTCCTTAGTTTTAATGGAGAGTTGGTTAGAAAAAACCCCTGTTATAGTGAACGCATTTAGTCCTGTCACCGCGCATTTTGTAGAAAAATCTAGGGGGGGCTTCATTGTCGCTAATTTTTTGCAGTTTTGCCAGGCTTTAAACCTTCTGCTTAGGTCGAAAGAGCTGAATTTGTTGCTAGGAGAGAACGGATTTAAGTTTGTCAGAGAAAATTTTCAAGCAGATCTAATTGTCCAAAAATTCAAGCAGGCATTATTGAAATTTTTATAATGTCGTTTATCGGTCGTGGCTGTGTTGTTACAATACGGTTATGAAGCCTGTTTCAGCTGATGTTGATTTTGCAAGCCAGGAAGAAGAGATTTTAACTTATTGGAGAGAGAATCAAATTTTCAAAAAAAGTCTGGAAAAAAGAGCAAAGGGTCCGATTTTCTCTTTTTATGATGGTCCCCCTTTTGCCACTGGTACCCCTCATTACGGGCATTTACTAGCTGGAACCATTAAAGATGTTGTGCCTCGGTACTTCACGATGAAAGGTTTTTACGTTGAGCGAAGATTTGGATGGGATTGCCATGGTTTACCTATAGAGATGATGGTAGAACAAGAGTTAGGCTTGAGTGGTCCAGCTGACATTTCACGTTTTGGAGTTGCCAATTTTAACGAAGCTTGCAGATCTTCAGTTTTAAAGTACGAGAAGGAATGGCAAAAAACCACAGAAAGAATTGGTAGATGGGTTGATTTTGAGAACGACTACAAAACCATGGACCGGAGCTTTATGGAGTCAGTCTGGTGGGTGTTTAAAAGTTTATGGGACAAGGGTCTTATTTACAAAAGTAAAAGAGTTATGCCTTACAGTTGGAGGTTAGCGACTCCTCTGTCTAACTTTGAGGCAGGTTTAAATTATAAGAATACCCAAGATCCCAGTTTGTATGTTAAGTATTTGGTTCCTCAGCTTGGTTTATTTCTCGTTGTTTGGACAACAACTCCTTGGACTTTGCTGGCAAATGTTGCGATAGCAATTTCGCCAAAGCTTCGTTACGCCAAGGTGAAACTAGCGCAAGAGGAGTTAATAGTATCTGAAAGCTTTGCAAGAAAATCTGGCTTCGAGTATGAAATAGTACACTCAAGTGAGCTCGTAGGACTAGAATACCAGCCTATTTTTACGAACTCTGCCGTAAACGATTTCGTATTTAAAATCGTAGAGGGGGATTTTATCGATGAGGGGCAGGGGACGGGGCTGGTGCATATCTCGCCTTGTTATGGTGAAGAAGATTTTGATTTGGGTGTAAAGCACAAGATGCCTGTGGTGGATGTTTTGGATGAGGCAGGTAATATTAAGGCAGAAATTTTTGTAAATGGAGAAATTTTTCATGAAGTAAGAGGATTAAACTTTAAAGAGGCGGCTAATCCTATTATTAGGAAACTTAGAAATTTGGGTCTGTTGTTTAAAAACGAGACAATCCACCACAGCTATCCGTTCTGTTATAGAAGCGAGACCCCATTAATCTACAGAGCCATAGATGCTTGGTATTTGAAAGTAGAGGACGTTAGAGAAAAGTTAATTGAGGCTGTTAAGACCACTACCTGGGTTCCAGATTACGTTAAGGACGGCAGATTTGGTAATTGGTTAGCTCAAGCTAGAGATTGGAATATTAGCAGAAATCGCTTTTGGGGGAATCCTATACCAGTTTGGGTGTGTTCCGAGTGTGGAAAAATGGATTGTATTGGAAGCGTGGCTGAACTTGAAACAAAATCAGGGTGCCAGGTTTCAGACTTACATAAGCATTTCGTTGATAAGCTTTCATGGAAGTGCTCTGAGTGTGGAGAAGAGATGCGAAGAGTGCCAGAGGTTCTAGACTGTTGGTTTGAAAGTGGAGCTATGCCTTTTGCCCAAAATCACTATCCATTCGAGAACAAAGATAAGTTTGATCAAAGCTTCCCCGCTGATTTTATAGCAGAAGGTATAGATCAGACTCGAGGTTGGTTTTACACCCTTTTGGTGCTTGGATGTCATTTAATGGGCAAAAGCCCTTACAAAAATGTAGTAGTTACAGGGATTGTCCTTGCTGAAGACGGGAAAAAAATGTCTAAGAGACTTAAAAATTATCCAGATCCTAGTGATGTCATACAGAAATTTGGAGCTGACGCGTTACGACTTTATTTAATAAGTAGTCCAGTGGTTCGTGGTGACAATTTAAGGTTTTCAGAGGCTGGGGTTTCAGACATTGTTAGAAGAGTCCTTCTTCCTCTCTGGAATGCTTATAGTTTCTTTGTAAGTTATGCTTTGATTGACAAGTTTAAGCCAAGCTCCCATTTATGCCGGTCAAACAATGTGCTAGACCAATGGATTGTCTCCAGACTTCAGTCTCTTATTTCTGAAGTGGACTATGAAATGACGCGCTTTCGACTTTATAAGGTCGTTACCCCGATGCTCAATTTTTTAGATGATTTGTGCAATTGGTACATCAGGCGCTCGAGGAGACGCTTTTGGAGCTCTGATTCGCAAGATAAACAAGAAGCCTATCATACTTTGTATTATGTGTTATTGGATGTTTCCAAAGTTTTAGCATCATTCTGTCCTTTCCTTAGCGAGCAAATTTACAGAAACTTAAGCTCTCTTGTTCCGGACGCGGAAATAAGCGTGCATCTTTGCGATTTTCCAGGCGCCAATAAAGAAATTGTTGAGAAAGAAGTTGAGGAGGTTTTTAATTTATTTAAAAGAGTAGTGGAGGCGGGAAGGGCTTTGAGAAGTCGTTTAAAGCTCAAATTAAGGCAACCTTTGAAACAGCTGACTATTGTAAGCAAAAATCCTTTAACTGAGAAAATGAGATTGCTTCTAGGGGATCACATCAAGGATGAACTTAATGTTAAAGATCTCCTGTTCTCCGAAAGTGAGGAGGATTTAGTGAGTGTAAGAGTACGACCTGTAACCCCAATTTTAGGTCCTCGGTTGGGAAATCGTCTTAAACTTCTGACAGAGGCTTTAGCAAAATTGAGCTTGAGGGATGTAGTTGAAATCGAGTCTTCAGGTTTTTTTACTTTCGAGGATATTAAAATTCCAACGGAGCATTTATTAATAGAGAGAACTAGCTTGCGAGATGATGTAGAAACTCTTTTTGATGTCTCGGTTTTTTTTAACACTGAAATTGATAGATCTCTTTACCTTGAGATGTTGTCCAGAGAGTTTATAAATAGAGTGCAAAAACTACGAAAAGAGATGAAATTTGAGCTAACTGACCGTATCAAGATTCTTTTTCGAAGTGATGACGCTGACTTAAACGATGCGGTTAAAAGTCATGTTTCTGACATAAAGGCCGAGTGTTTAGCCTTAGAAGTGGTTTCAAGCGACTTGGCGGACGTTCAGGTTGAAGACATTGAAAGCTGTAATCTCTTTCTTAAGCTCGAGCGTATGGATGGTTTTTCGTAATACAAAAAACTCGAAAAATCTGTTCTATTAGAATTGTTCCTGCTAGCCACGATGGAAAAGTCATCTTAGACAAGGATAAAACCTTTTCAGACTGATTTAGGATTACAGGCGGAATTCCCGATTTTTTACCTATCAGGAAAGTTTTGGTTCGGCTGTGATCTAATAGCAGAGAGGCGAACTCTTCTGTAGAAATTAAAGCTCCTTTGGACTCTAAAGACAGGAGAGGAGCGGGTAAAGGCCGTAGATCTTTGTAGTCTTCGTACGGGATCAGTTGCAAATCTAGTTGTTTAGTGAAAATTTTCAGATTAGTAAGAAGACTCTTTGGTATTAAAGAACAAGATTTTTTAGGAATCAGAATTTTAACAATCATTCGAAACTTTTGAAGTGAACACTTTTTCCACCAACTGTTATAATATTATTAAAAACTATGAATGCCAAAAAGTTGATTAGAAAGCTGTTGGTCATCGGGCCGCTTGTTCTTTTCAGTCAGAATTTACGAGATTGTTTTGTCTCAGGAAATGCTACGTTCGACGCAATGGTAGTTTTTATATTTCAGATGTTAACAGGCGGATTTGGCTCTTTGATTATGATTGTTTCCGGTATAGGTGCAATTTTAGCGGCAGCTTTCGGACAGTACAGGGCTGCATTAAGTGCCTTAGTGGTTGCTTTAGGAGTTTATGTTCTGCAGATTTTCATCACAGCATTTTTCGGAACCGATTTTAGCTCTGCTGAGTGCTTCTTTGAATTAAACAGATAAGCTACATTTAATGGTCAGTCCAAATTATTGAGAGAAGCATTAATGTCAAACTTTTAAATTAATTTAGCAAAAAAGTACACTATTAAATTAACTCGTGTTTGGTGTTTAGGGAGTAACATTTGTTGATCGAGCCGAAAGTAGGCTTTACTCAATGGGATTTTTTCAGACAATAGCTTAGATTTTTTTCGTGCTTTTTAAGCCGTATTTAGAAGGTCCTTATCAGTTTATCGGCAAACTTGTGACCTCCCTTTTTAATATGATGAGCGGAACCAGCGTTTCATTATTAACTTTTTTAAGTTAAAAAAAAATGAATCAGAAGCAGATTTTTTTGGATATTTAGATTGTATACACTGGGTAGGGGTGACCCTACGAGTGGCTTTACTTATAAAGGGAGAGTAAGAATATGAAAAACTTGGTTTTTAAGACTTTTAATTTTTTAATTTTGCAGAGCTTGAATCCTAAAGCAGCTAAAACGCTTGGGGTAGCGTTAGTTTTTATGCTAGCAACTATCCAAGCGAACACACCAGGGCTTGAAAATTGCGTCCAGAGCCAAGGATTTGAAGGGCTAGTTGTATTTCTATACAGGGCCCTGACAGGAGGCTTTGGAGCTTTGATCATGATTGTTGCTGGTTTAGGTGCGATCTTAGCTGCCGCTTTTGGGCAGTTTAAGGCTGCTTTAAGCGCTTTAGTTGTTGCTTTAGGAGTTTTCGTTCTGCAAATCTTCATCAAAGCGTTCTTTAACGTCAATTTTAAGTTAGATAGTGGGAGTGGTTGCGACTTCATTGATGCAGGTTAAACAAATTAATCCAAAGCAAGCCGAAGTAGCTTAATTTTTAAGGGGGCTCAAAGCAAGCTCCCCTTTTTAATCATTTGAGAAAGTTTACTATCTCGTGGTATTCTAAAAAAAGGCAGATGTCGGACAGTTTCGATTTAGGAAATGCAATAAATACGTTAGCGAAGGAAAAAGGTATTCCAAGATCTCAAATTATTTCGGCTTTAGAAAGTGCTCTTTTATCCGCCGCAAAGAAGCATTTTGGGCAGCACTTGAACCTCGAGGTTCACTTTAATCCTGAAATTGGTGATTTCGAGATTATTAGATTTAGAACCGTAGTCGAAACGGTTTACGACAATAGTATACAAATTAGCCTGCAAGAAGCTAGAGAGAAATACGATCCAACTGCTGAAATCGGAGATGAAATAGGAGAGAAATTAGATAAAAAAGCTTTAGGCAGAATTGCTGCTCAAACAGCCAAACAGGTCATAAGTCAAAAAGTTTTAGACGCTCAGAGAGATGCTATCTTAGAGGATTTTAAGGATGAAAGAGGAAAAATAGTATCAGGATTCGTTCAAAGAATAGAGAAAAATGGAGATATTATCGTGACCATTGGAAGGGCAGAGGGTCTTCTGCCAAAGAGAGAACAGATACCTAGAGAGAAATTTAATCCCGGGGATAGAATTAAAGGTCTGCTTTTAAATATTGATAGAACGAGCAAGGAGGGTTATCTAATAATTTCTCGTAGTCATCCTCAATTTGTGGCAAGGCTCTTTGAAGCTGAGTGTCCTGAGCTGAAAGAAGGGCTAGTTAAAATAGTGAAAATCGCTAGAAAAGCTGGAGAAAAGACCAAAATTTTAGTGTCCTCAACTGATCCTTCCATTGATCCGGAGGGCTGTTTAATTGGGGTTAAGAGAAGCAGGGTTAATATGGTGTCTCAAGAGCTAAATGGCGAAAGAATTGATATAATCGGTTTCTCAGATGATCAGCCTACTTTGGTAGCCAAAGCGCTTAGACCTGCTAAACCTGTAAAAATTTTGGTGGATGAAGATAACCGTGCAATGGAGGTGGTTGTCCCTGATTCATACTTGGCTGTAGCTATAGGTAATAGAGGAGTTAATGTGACGCTGGCTTCTCAGCTAACCGGCTGGAATATCAGCCTACTTCCAGCAAGCGTTGCGGAGGAAACTGCTCGCCAAGCAAGGAAGCAACTAGAAAGGATCCCGTCAATTACTTTTCCAGAGGCTGAGTTTCTCTACCAAGCTGGCTTTAGAAGTATTGAAGACGTGGCCAATGCTACTCCACAGGAACTAGAAGAAGCGGGTATAGACCCAGAGAGAGTGGAAGATCTCATAGAGAACGCCAAGCTTGCTTTAAGCGCAAGCAATACCGAGCTTGAAAAGGAGTCGAAAATTATAACAGATTTAAATAAGTTGGATTTGCCCAGAGATATAATTCAAACCTTAATATCTTTTGGTTTATCTAAAATTCACGATCTGGCTGTTGCCTCTAAAGAAGTCTTAGCTACTGCGTTACAATCGGAAGATAAAGTGAAATTGGTAGAAACAGCGGTAAGAAACTTTTTAAGACAAGGATCAAGATTGTCTTAAAAGTCTTTGCTAAAGTTTTTTATTTGCTGTTAAACCTCAACCTTTTTAACATTCTAGAGCATAATTTAAGAGAGCTCTTTAATTAGTTTTTAACTAGCCCTCTCCCATCGAAGTAGTAGGTGAAAAAAAATGGGTAACGATTGTCAGCTAGAGGTGATTAAGCACGTAAGTTTTGTTAAACTAATAAACTTTTGACGATATGAGTAAACAGGTTGATCTTTCAAGAGTTAGAAATATAGGAATAGCTGCCCACATTGATGCGGGCAAAACAACCACCACTGAGAGAATTTTATTTTACACTGGGGTTAACTATAAGATTGGCGAAGTTCATGAAGGCTCGGCCACTATGGATTACATGGAGCTGGAGCAAGAAAGAGGCATAACAATAACAGCTGCCGCCACTACCTGTTTTTGGTCTGGCTCTTTTCGAGATAAGCCACTGCATAAAATTAATATTATCGACACCCCTGGCCATGTTGACTTTACTATTGAGGTTGAAAGAAGTTTAAGAGTATTAGACGGCGCAATTGCGGTGTTTGATGCTGTAAATGGGGTAGAGCCTCAAAGCGAGACGGTGTGGCGTCAAGCAACGAAGTTTAATGTTCCAAGAGTTTGCTACATTAACAAAATGGATAAATTGGGTGCTGATTTTTATTTTTCGGTTGATTCCATAAGGAAGAAATTGAACGCCAGAGCGCTTCCAATTCAAATTCCAATAGGCAAGGAGTCTAATTTTCAAGGAGTTGTAGACCTTATAAAGATGCAGGGGTATATATACAAGGATGAAACTAAGGGAGCAGATTACAGCGTGATAAAGTTGGAAGGTAATCTGTTAGAAGAAGCAAAAAAAGCGCGTGAAGAGATGTTGGAGATTCTAAGCGAGGTGGATGACAATGTGTTGGAGGCTCTGTTAGAGGGTAAAGAACTTAGTGAACAAGAATTGAAAGATGCAATCAGAAAAGCCACTATAAACTTGAAGTTATTTCCTGTTCTTTGCGGGAGCTCTTTTAAAAATAAAGGTGTTCAACCCTTGCTTGACGCGGTGATTGATTTTCTCCCCAGTCCGGTAGATATTCCTCCTGTTAAAGGGACCAGGTATAAATCAGATGAGATAATATCAAGAAAGCCCTCGCCTGACGAGCCACTAGCGGCTTTAGCTTTTAAAATAGTAACAGATCCTTTCGTTGGAACTTTGACTTTTTTGAGAGTGTACTCGGGAAAAATTGAGCAGGGGCAAACGGTTTTTGTACCTCGATATGGGAAAAGTGAGAGAATAGGACGGCTTGTGCGTCTTCATGCGGACAAGAAAGAGGATATTAAATCTATAGAAGCTGGAGACATTGGCGCTGCAGTGGGCTTAAAGGACGTAATCACGGGGGATACTTTGACGGTAGAGAGTGATCCTATAGTTTTAGAGAGCATTACCCCGCCGACGCCAGTTATAAGCGTTGCCATAGAGCCCAAGACCAAGCAGGATGAAGAGAAAATGAGCATAGCACTTGGCAAGCTAGTTAAAGAGGATCCATCTTTGTTTTTATCTATGGATCATGAAAGCGGGCAAACTATTATTTCAGGTATGGGCGAGCTTCATTTAGAGATCATCCAGCAACGGCTAAGCAGGGAATTCGGCGTGCAGACTAATTTTGGTAAGCCGCAGGTTGCTTACAGAGAAACTATAAGAGGTACAGCTGAAGGAGAGTACAAACACGTAAAACAGTCTGGTGGTAGAGGCCAATACGGTCATGTGTGTTTAAGAGTTGAGCCTCTCGAAAGAGGGCAAGGTTTCAAATTTATAGATGCTATCAAAGGGGGGGTAATTCCCAAAGAGTACATACCCGCTGTGCAGAAAGGAGTTGAGCAATGTTTAGCCGAGGGGGTTCTTGCGGGATATCCATTGATAGACATCCAAGTTACCCTTTATTTTGGAAGTTTCCATGAGG
>Ga0308400_1000193_pt1 | contig 26635 bp, 27 predicted proteins | sample HotsprSampOS1265_FD_203451 | JGI IMG/M metagenome (GOLD analysis project Ga0308400, IMG submission 203451) | Hot spring phototrophic mat microbial communities from Octopus Spring, Yellowstone National Park, Wyoming, United States - 20060914_OS12-65 ...
TCTCTCTCTCTTTTTTTTTAAGGCTATTTTGGCTGTAGCTCCCTAGGGGTTTCCTGAAAAAAATTAACCCAGTACATGTTTTATTTAGGAATGCGTGAGGAGGGTTGAAAGCTAAATTTTGAAATATGTTCTGTAGTCTCCATTCCAACTGACCTCGCAATTTGCATAAAGTCCTATGCTGATCTAAGAGACTCATTAGGGCTTAAAAAATTTGGTGCTATGCCCCCCTCTTTACCCGTTGCTTGATGCCGCCGCTTTGCTTAAATCTTGCGGCGAATTTATTGTCTTTAGTTTCTGCTAAGGTGTCTAATAAAAATTATTCTCATTTCAATCTTCAAAGGCTAAATTTGGCTGTCCGGTATTTATATTTGAACCGTTCGAGCTACTGCTATTTCGAGCAGCACTTCCTCCACCTCCTCCCTGATGGTTGGGAAGCGGAGCGTTTGGCCCTGCATTATTTGGAGGATTGGCTGGTTGAGGATCGGCTGGTCGAGGTATCTCTGTTGGAGGATCGGCTGGTCGAGGAGTTTCCGGTGCTGTAGGATTGCCTGGTCGAGGTGTTTCCTCTGTTGGAGGATTGCCAGGTCGAGGTGTTTCTTGAGCAGGCGGATCGGCTGGTCGAGGTGTTTCCTCTGTTGGAGGATTGCCTGGTTGAGGTGTACTTCCTGGCGGAGTCGTAGCTGGTTTTTTATTGTCTTTAGACTGGTCATGGCTGATCTTAGCCGATGCTACCGAAATTACAGCCCTCAAAAAAGGCTCTTCTTTTCTTTCTTTTCTTTCCTCATAAACTTGTAGCTGGGCCTCCTTAGGGTCGGGTTGGGTTTCGATCTTTTTGGGTTCTGGTAGTTTAGGTGAATCTTCGCTTTCCGCAAGCGACTTAATTCCCGTTTTTTGCGTCTCTAAAAGAGTAAAAGCCTGATCTGTTGTTGGAGAATCGGGGGTGGTTGGTGCTGGCTCAGTAGGAGTTTGTGGCTGCTGAGCTTCTTTTTTGGCTCCAGCACAAGTGGTACTAATACTTTCAAGGATTTTGTTACTAATTTCAAGACACTTTTCTAGCGTTAAGCTTTTTAACAGAGGTGTATTTTTACCAGCTAAAACTTGATTTTGAACTTTTTCCCACAAGTTATCCTTCCCGAAAAGGCCTTCTTTGACACTTAAGGCACCGTTCTCATAAAATAAGAGATTTTCCGGTACAACTTTTTTTGCTGCATCTATAAACTCTTGATAAGCTTTCGCCAGATTTTGCTCTGTTAGACCACCTAATTCACAGGCTCTTTTAACACACCAGTCAAGAACTTGTAGTTGAGCTGCTTCCTTTAAAGCACCAAGGCGTTGCGCTTCTGGAGACTTACGACCTCTGTTAGTTGAGAGCGCTCCTCCTCCGCTCCCTGTTAGGGTTAGCCCTCTTGCAAAAATTTTTCTTACAGTCTCGCTTTGCCCTCCAACAGCCTCTAAAACCTGTCTAATGACTTGATTGCGCGCTTCCACGTACTGCCGTAGCGCTTGATCATTATTTGGATCTTTTATTAAAAAAGCATTAGCCTTAGATCTATCCCTCTCAGGGTCCCTCTTGGTAGGACCTCGATCAACTTTATGTTTTGTTTCTTGTCCCATAGCTTAAAATCAGTTAACTAAAAATTTTGCCTCCTACATAATTGAGGCTTAGTTGAGTCAAGGGATTTAATTTTGCTTTTTGCGCTAGGACTGCTCCAGCTGTTGCTTTCAATGCCTCTGTCAGAGGGAGCCCTACTGCTAGGCCCCCGAAGAACGCAACAGCGCCTGCCGTAAGCAATCCCGCTTTTTCTTCTCCTCTGTTCAATCTGTCATTCCAAAGTCTTTCGGCGTCTCTAGCTAATTGCGCGGCAACTTGCGCTCTATCAGCTTCTGGAACCGCTTCCAATCCGGCAAATTTCATTTTCTTGTAAAACTCTTCTTTAATGCTTCCGTAAAGATGTCTAATCGCATAGTCGAAATCTTTTCGGTTTTCAAAGCCCCATAGCCTCATCAACTCCTCTGCTTTATAGAACTGCTGTGTCTGAGGGTTATAAATGCCAAATCTAACAAAACCATCTAAAGCTTTTGCAATCCTCGGATCAAGAGCTTTTGAGGTGCTGGGGAGGCCTTTGTCCTTGCTGGACTTTTCTATATACATCGCATCGATACCTAACACTTTTATCCGCTGTTGGTTATAAGAAATCTCAGCTACGCTATTAAACTTGTCCATAAATGATCCTTCAGAGAGAGTTTTTGGATCTATATGTTTCATTATGTTGTAAAGCGCTCTAGTATAATGGTCTCGCGCAATATTAACTGCGCTATTTGAAGAGGATCTATCTACAAATCGCATATCAGCACAATCGTTAGCTGCACCCAACGCAGCATAAAATTCACCTGCTGTTTTAGGGGGGATTTTTGATAAGTTGTTTATTTCCTCCAGTTTCTTTTCTAGCGCAGAAGATGACTCTTTAAAATGTTGATCGACTTTTTGTATGAAATCACCGTAATTACCCTGTTTTAATAACTCACCCAACTCAGCCCTCATATTCTCAGGCAAAAGTGGGATTATGTCAGTCAATGCTTTCACCATTTGATCGAATTGGACTTTATCCTGGTCGGTTAAAGGCTGCTTTGACTCAATTTTTCGATGCAGATCTCTGGCAATATTTCTTGCTTGGTCAGATAAGCTTGCAATCATTTCCAGTCTTCCTCTCTCATTTGTATATTCTTCTACTGCCCTTTGAAATCTGCCGATTTGCTCTGAGGCCTCTTTGTCAACAGTGCGAGCTAGGATTAAGTAGGTATTTCCTCGGTCAATTACAAGTGAAATTTCCTGACCAGCCGTAGAGGTTGGTCGGCCCAAAAAACCCTCAGCTTTATTTTTTGGATCGAGTTGCGACGCTCTTTCAGGCTGTAATGCCTGTGTTGTTTGATCTGTCATACCCTTTACAATATGAAGAGTCGAAATTTCTAAATTTATGCTTCAGAATTTTTTTTTATTCGTGGTTCACAGAAAAAAATACGAAAAATGATTAGAAAACTTGGTGTAAGTTTTAATTTAAAAACTCTTTAGCGCTTGAAGTTTAGTTGATGGAAAGATTAGTTTTGCGATTACGATTAAGTCCCAAAAGTTAGATTAAGTAAGCGAGCAAGTGATTATTGAACGCACGGGTAGTACTTTCGAGCTAAAATTTCTGCCTTTAAAAAACCCTTTTTTCGGACCGCTAACAAAAAAGTTTTACTTTGCTCTGCTTTTGGTATGCATTTACTTGACAATTAGGGCACTCTGTTCCACCAGTTATTTCAATTTGATACAGTTAACACTTGAAGAATTAAAAAAAACCAACTTTTTACCAAACTAATTTTAAGCACTTAAGAGGTAGCCTGAGGGTGGTTTAACTTTTTCGAATCATAGTGAAGTTTAGTTGAAATAATTAGTTTAGACATCGAATGTCCTGAACTTGCTGGCTTGCAAGATCAAGTCTTAGCGTGTTAGCCTGAAACTTATGCTCAAATATGTAACTGAAACCCAAGAATGGCTGAAGGCTGACGGCCAATTTGGCTGGCTTGGAGTTACGGAGTTTGCAGCAAAAGAGTTAGGAGAGATAATTTTAGTGGATTTGCCAGCAGTGGGAGCTCAGTTTCAGAAAGGGCAATCTGTTGCAGTGTTAGAGTCAACCAAAGTTGCCGCGGAGGTCTATGCCCCAGTTGACTTGGAAATTGTGGAGGTTAACGAAGCGCTTAAAAATCAGCCCAGCATAATTAACAAAAGTCCAGAAGATGATGGTTGGATAGTTAAAATAAAAGTTTTAAACCAAGATCAACTTAAAGAGCTTAAAAATGTAAACCAGCTCGAAGCCTAGAGCATCTAAAATTTTAAATTCTTCAATCTTAAGAAATGCTTACTTTTTCCTCAAAATGCACCAGCTGGAGTATAATCAATCAAGGCACCTTAGAGACTGACTCGTTTAAAATTTGGGTTGGGGACATAAATTGCCCTCATAACCTGAGAAAACTAGGAGCCCAAATTATTGCTGGTGCTTTGGATAAAGTCCAACAATTAGGTATCATTGTTGAGAGTTGTGATGAAGGACTAAAACTTCAACGTTGTGAGTTACTCCCTGATGCAGGGTGGCAGATTGCTGAATTGACCAGACTTGGGCGTCCTGGACTCATAGCTGCTACCGATTCTTGGATGCTTTTTGTTAGTCAAGAGGAAAGTCCTTCAAACCAAGTGCGTTCTTTTGGGACCTTACTAAACTTTAGAGAAGCGCTTCGATTTATCAACGGTACACAGCCTCCCGAAATTGAAAAAGCTATTCTTCATTTTCAAATCCCAGATACTGCCTTTTCCATAATACCAGCGGAGAAGGAGTCGCCAGAGAAGCTTGTATTTTTCTGTTCAGCCGGGAACTTAGGACTGGAAGAGTTTATCGACTATGTGTTAACTAGTGTTAACAATTAACTGTAATTTGTTTTCAAAAAACTCACAAACTTACACATATTAAATTGCTGACAAAAAAAGTTGAAGGGCAAAAAGTACAGAATTAAACGGTGGCATATCAACCCTTCTTGGCACAACAAAAAATTTTTTTAACTAGAGGCTTTTTAGTCCTAGGGTTTCTTAGTTATGCAGGTAATGAACTAACTACTTGTGGCTATTTTTGAAAACCAAAAGAGCTTACTTCGTAAAAAGCTGGGTAAGAGTTAAAGATTTTTGGGCCGCTCACTCAGTTCCCAATAAGAGTAGTCATCACAGCCCTAACTTGCGACTTTGATGAAATTTTTCTGAGCTCGTCGGTTCCTTTTCAAACTAAACTGATCAGATTAACTTACAAAGACGTATAAATCGGTAAAATCTTTTAAATTCTAGCAAAAGGTTGTTTAATAAAACATGTTAGTCTATTATTAAAAAAGTTAAGTATCTAGTGAGATTTATTCTCTTTGGCTTTTAAAGTTTTAAGGAATGCTAGTTGTTTCAAATGTCTCTGGTCTTGGTGATCGCAAGAGTAAAAGACCCAGTATACGAATGGAAATGCTTTTCAATAGTTTAAGACGATTGCTGAACGCGTTTTATCCAAATCCAAACAAAATGGTTTTTTGGAGAGGGCCTGATTGCTCAAGCTCTGGGTTAAGAGTGAAAATTGTTGAGCTAGAGAAGGCAAATTTCTCCACTTTAGGAGGGTGTTTATCGACGGATGGTTTTGCTGTTTTAATTACGAGACAAAAGGGGGGAAACGATCTACCTTTTGTGGTAAGAATTTACGCGCTCCGAAAGAGGGACGATACTTTAGAAGAGGAGTTTCTTGAAATTACAAATTTTCAAGTTAATGCCAGCTTGTTCTGGGTTCGGCTTGATAAAACAGGATTAGTGTGCTGTTTGGTGCAAGGCTATCAGCAGGATGTGAAAAATTTAGAGCTTTATACCGTTTTGTATGAATTGCATTCTAATGAGCTACGACAGGCGATAAGATCTTGGGAGGAAGGCTTAATTAATGGTTCAAAGATTACCGAGCGGTTGTCAGGCATTATTAAGTTAAGTGTCTTTAAAGATTGTTCCGCGGCTTTGTCTCCCGAAGGCAAATTTCTGGTATTCTCAGAGCTCGAGAATTTTTCGGTTTAAGGGTGTGAAAAAATTTTTCAAAGCAGTGCTAGTTGCGTTAAAGTAGAGGTTTTATTTTTAGGGAAGTGATAAGTAAATCTCGATTTTCTTGTATTATTAACCTTAAGGACGAAAAAGCATTGAGAAGGTATGCAGGTTTTAAGTCGCTCTAGTCAAAATTCTCGAATTGAGGCATGCCGGAAGCCCGCACGTTTGCATGTACTATGTGATATTTGGGTCAATTATCCTCTTGAAAATTTTCGTTATGGATCTTCAAACCATAGATCATGTCCGGTGGATGCGGGATTCGAGAGTCAAGGCACAAATTTGATTGTTACAGTGGGTTCTTTACCCGGCCTAAACTCAATCAAATTAACGAATTTACCGTTACAAATTTCAAGAGAAACAAAAGTGGTTTTAACTCAGGTTTTTGAAGACTTACAGATACTAGTAGCAAGCCCTTCCGACAACCTATTTGAAGTGTTAAAAATCTCTATTAATGGCTTTAAAAATTGGGTCGAAAGACTTGGGTTGGGCGCAGAAGAACTTCTAAGAGAACAGATTGTTACGCATTGCGTCTCCCATGTAATGAGTGTCAGTGGGCAACTTATTGATCTTAGCCCAGCCCCTGGCGATTACGCAGTGGTTACCAGCGTTGTAGAGATTAATAACGGTAAAAAAAAGGTAGTTTGTTCTCTGGTTGATTTTGAAAATGAGGCTGTGTCAGATATTTTTAGTGCTGAAGTAAACAAAGATACGCCTTTTCAAGCTCAGGTCCTTGGAAGCGGTTTACTAATTAGAAATAATACGGAGCTCTCATACCTACCTTCTTTATTAGCCGGACCACAACAAGCTACTCATACTTCTTTATTAGCCGGAACACAACAAGCTACTCATACTTCTTTATTAGCCGGAACACAAGAAGCTACTAATACTTGGCAATCGGTTGAGCTTTTTCAAAGAGTGTCTTTTAATTCATTTATTTGCATTTCAAGGCAATCAAATTTGTCCAGAAAATTGCTGCATATTTACATGGCCAAAAATAGATTTAAAGTAGATGAGTTTGATGTGACTGCTTGGCTGCGGTACACGAATCGAATTGCGGCGTGTCGATCAGATATGACACAAGAGGGCATAAAAATTACACTCTTGACAGTCGAGAAATTGGGACTAGTGAAAAGGGTTTGCAAGATACTTAACAGTAGAGTAACTCCTGAAGAGATCAGGGTTATTAAAAAAGGTCAATTAAGCCCCGGTGATGAGGAATATTATACATTAAGAGCCGGTGGTGTAGTAGAGGAACAACAAAGCCAATTGGCTTTATTTTAGTAATAGTTGTTGTGGCGCACTTGGAAGGCTTCTGATAATTTTTAAAAAACTAAATCTTTGCTTTAATTACCTCTCCTTTAAGCAAGAAACTTCGCAAAAATAAACTACAACAAACTAAAAACTAAAAACGCACTTCTACATCAAGAAAAGGAATGGCCACAACCGCAGGTTCTTTTTGCGTTAGGATTGTTAAACTTAAAACCTGAGCCATTGAGCCCTTTTATGTAATCGATAGTAGTTCCTTTTAACATTGATGCTGATATCGGATCTATCACAACTTTAAAGCCTTCCGACAGCTCTATAACATGGTCATCATCTCTTACTTCGTTTTCAAAGTCTAAATTATATTGATAGCCAGAACATCCTCCCCCACGGACTGATACTCTCACCGCAATGCTACCCTCCCCCTCTTCTTTTAGGGCATTCTGCATAGCTTCTTTTGCTGCATCAGTTAAAATTATTGGCCCTTGTGTTTCATTTAGAGCTTCCATACTCATATGTGTCTCAATGCTATAGTATAACATAAAATAGGCAATCACTCGATATAAAAAGAGCGCTAACTGGTACCATTAATTTCTGATTTTGGTTGTTAAGTGAATATTAGTATGAGATAGTAAAAGCATGAAAACAAAAGGACAAGTTTTAGAGAATAAAAGAATTAGTTTCAGTGTAAATGATGGTCCAGCCAATTACTGTGATGTTGGAAAAGCTTATGGAGGTCTGCAAGATTATCCAGCTCCACGGGATATATTAACAGCTTCTCTGGGCTTATGTGGACTAGCTGTCGCTGCTATTTTCTTGGAGTCGAAACATAAAATCTCTGCAAGCGGAATGAGTTTTGAAGCTGACTATGAAGCAGGAGATCAGGGCGTAGTGAAAAGCATAAACGTTAAATTTTTTGTAAAAAACATACCGGCAGAACTTAAAGAATCTGTTAAAAATGTTATCTTAAATATGTGTCCAGTAAAAAATACGCTTCAGAGCTTTATAAACATTAACGCTGAGGTGCATTTTGATTAGAAATTAAAAGTCAAAAAAAATTTTGAGCTGGAAAATAGGTTAAAAACTTTGAAGTTTGCAAACTAAATACACCTTGACCCGAGCGCGAGCTTGAAAGGCAAGGGGATGTGAGCTCTAAAAAAGCAAAGGCTTCATGGATTTTCAAAAATTAAAGGTATCTAAGTAAAACCTTGCGCTGCCAAAAATAGTAACTCCGCAGTTTAAATTTTCGGATAAGACTAGTTCAATCGCTCTATTGTAGGACTTGAGTAAATAAAGCCCTGCAGGTAAACTGAGGTAAGAGCTTGGTAGTAAGCGACGACCTGAAGGCGAGATCGTAAGCGTAACATTAGTTGCGTTAACTACTGCTTTTAAATTATTGTAACAAGGCACTTCTCTTGCCGCTTTGTTAACTAGAAAAATAGCTGCTTTGAAATCTGGACTCTTAAATTTAAAAGCTAGCTCTTCACTAAAAACTTCTATCGAAGATTTTTTCTTTACTTTAACTCCTTCTGAAAACCTTAAAGCAGTCCTGTTTACTTCTAACGGTGCTTTAAAAAATTCTGCGTTGTACACAACATTTTCTGAGTCTGTTACCAAAGGTTTGTTAAAGAGATCTTGTTTGAACGTTTTTTCTTCATCGTTGCATGCAAAAAGTAACAAAAAAACGATAACTAAAACCCTAAAATTCATCTCCTATGTATAAGTCTTCAAGTCTAAGCCCAGTTGCTTCTGCAAGTTTCTTTTTAGCTCCTTTTTTAAGAGGGTCAATTCCTAAAAGCTCGCAAGCAACTGCTTCGGCAAACACTTTGTAACCCAAGTCTGTTAAATGAACCTGATCGTTTGAAAATAATGGGCAAGAGCTTTTACACATTTTAGCAATAATGTGCTCCAAGTCAACGACCCTGGTGAAATTTTTTTTTGCAACATTCCGAATCATTTCATTGTAGTCTTTCTTTCTTTTTATTAACGGTGAATCGCCACAGCAAGGGGGCACTGGAATGGTAACAAAAAGAATTTGCGTATTCTTCGAAAAAGCGTAATTAGCGGCCATTTGAAAGTAATTTGCAAGCCTTTGAGCAGGATAACCGATCCAAACATCGTTTGCACCTGATAACCATACTATAATATCGGGCTGCAGGTTTTTTATCTCGACTAACTTTTCGACAATTTCAGGAGTTATGGCCCCTGAAAAACCTCGATTGTACACTGTCAAATTTAAAAGTTTAGTTAAGTAAAAAGGATAACCTCTGCTTTTTACGCCTCTTGATATAACTCCCTCCGTTAAACTATCTCCGAAAGCAGCAAGCGTAATTATGCCATCTAAATTATAATCTTTTAGCATTGAGTCTGCGCGTAGGATGTTCAAGAAGGCTAAAAATATCAAAAACGCGCGATTCATGATTTTTTAATTATAGAGGTTATTATAATTAGTATAAATTGTATTTAATAAAATTTTTGACTTTAGAAGCGTGCCACCTGCCTTATCAAAAGACCAAGTTAAGTTTTTAGCCAAATATTTAAATCTAGATGAGGCAAAAATTCTTACTGAACCAAGTTTGTACACTTCGATCGACCAAAATATTAAACAGAAACTAAACTTAATTTCCAAAGGTTATCCAGTCTCTTTTTTAACGAAGGAGATTTGGTTTTTCGGGTATCCTTTTTATATTGAAGAGGGTGTTTTTATACCTCGCTGTGAGAGCGAGTTTTTAATTGAAAGCGTCTTAAAAGAATTTAGACCGACCGCCTCCAATTTTAGAGCTCTTGATCTCTGTTGTGGTTGTGGGGTTCTTGGAATAACTATCGCTAGAGAGCTTGGTTGGGAAATCCATTTTGCTGACTTTGATGATAAAGCACTAGCTGTTACTAAAAAGAATATTGAGCGGCACCAGCTAAGCAGAGCCTTTACACACAAAGTGAATATTTTTAAAGGTATTAGGTTAAAGAAAAAATTTAACTTAATACTTTGTAATCCACCATATCTTGATTTTAGTAATTACTCTGGCTCTTTAACCTACGAGCCAATTAAAGCGCTTTGTTGTTCCGAATTTGGCTCAAGCGTGACCAAAACGATCTTTAAATATCTTAGAAATTTATTGATTAAAGGAGGTTGTGCTTTTTTTGAAACCGCATCTTGTCTTGTTAGTACATTAAGTAAACAAGCCAAATTAAATGGCTTTAAGTTCGAAATTTTAACAATTTTTAATAAACTATGTTTTTTCAAAGTTAGTCTTTAAAGCAGGTGGCAGAGGAAACGCTATCACTAGTTGGACCAGCCTTTTTGAAAGGCGAAGTTACAGTTAGCGGATCAAAAAATCTGGCACTACCTTTGCTAGCAACTGTCCCTTTATTTAGCTCGAAATTTGTATTTTGCAATGTTCCGAATATTCTTGATGTTCATATTATGCTAAGAACTTTGTCCTCGATGGGGATAGATTTTTCTTGGAGAGGCAACACGTTAGAGTTAGATTGCTGTAAGCTGAGGTATATTGATCTTATCTCACCTGCTCTTTCGGAGCTAAGAGCCAGTTTTTTATTTGTTGCAAGTTTTCTTTCAAGGTTTGGGCATGCTGTAATTAAAAAACCTGGAGGAGACCAAATAGGAGATAGACCAGTTGACATTCATCTTGAGGGACTGAAGAGTCTTGGCTATGAAGCAAATTTTGAGGGCGATGTTATACGTTTTAGAAGAGTTAGGCAAGTTAGTGACGCTGAGTTTGTTTTAAAATATCCCTCTGTCGGAGCGACAGAGCAGCTTATAATTGCCAGCGTTGTAGGATCAGGAAGAAAGGTGTTTAGAAATATTGCCACAGAGCCTGAGGTAAAGCATCTTATAAGTTGGCTTTCTAGCTGCGGAGGAAAAATTAATCTTTACCCAGAGCAGCGGGTCGTAGAGATTGAGAGTGTTTCTTTCTTGAGTGCTCAGCAGGCGTTCTTTGTTCCTGGAGATCGGATAGAAGGTATAACTTGGCTTTTGGCGGGCCTATTGTGTGGGAATGATGAGATAGTGGTTAAAGGAGTGTATTACGAGGACCTCGATAACGTTTCAGGGCTTTTTAAAAGTTTGGGAGTTCAATTTCAGGAAGATAAAATTATCTCTAAAAGATTAAATGGTTTTGCAAACTTAAACATAGTAGCAGAGCCTTATCCTGGATTTCCAACTGATGCTCAACCTATGATGGCAGTTCTATTATCTCAGGGTCTAGGGGTGGGTAAAATCAAGGATAATGTTTTCCCCAATAGATTTGCTTATTTGAGCGAGTTGTCAAAACTTGGCCTTCAATTTGAGTTTAAAGAGAATACCACAATAATTGTAGGACCCCAGAAGCTTACGGGAAACGAAGTGGTGGCAAGAGATATCAGGGCAGGAATTGCACTTGTTTTGGCTGGTTTAATTGCTTCAGGAACAACGTCTATAAAACAAGTCAATCACCTAAGAAGAGGTTATGAACTTTTAGAGACTAAGTTGTTGTCTTTAGGAGCAAAAGTTTTATCGGATCAGTCGCTCGAGTATGTATTTTAGATATGAAGCAGTGTAGATTGCCGATTGTTCAGAAACCTACTAGCTACTTTAGTTTTCGAGTTGCAAGGCAAGCATTAGCGAGACTTACACAACTAGCAAGATCACCGGAGCCTAAAACTTTAGCAGTGATCTTTGACGGCCCAAAAGCTGGTAAGACTTGCTTTCTAAAGCAAGCTTTCTTGACTTTGGCGGAAACTAATTTGCTATCTAAATGCTCTCTCATTGAGATTAACAAGGACACTAACCTAGGTAGTTTTATTAATACTTTTGATTCCCTTAAAAGAAAAAACCGCTCCATTTTAGTCGCCTTGGACGATACAATTGAGGACAAGGCAGTTTTAACCCGAGTATATGACACTGAAAATATCCACTTTATAGTTACCGAGGAAGAGCTAAAAGATTACGTGGAATTCTTCTCTAGATCGTGCTTTTTTAAAATTACAGCTAGTTCTTTTCGGAGGATTTACCTGTTTCTTGATAGAAAACTAAGTGTTTGGAATCAATTTTTAATGTCACTTGCTTCTCACAGGAGGGAGCCAAAAGATTTAAAGAAATTAGTATCAAAATTTTGATCAACTATTTCTGAGAAACAAAAACCGTAGGGCCAGAGACGTTCGAAAGTTGCGTTGAAAGCCTGAAGATTTTTTCATGAGTTGTTTAAAATTTAAAATATAATGAAATAAGCATCCAAGGGATCATTAACCGTTTTATAGAGATATATTCTCCTGTTTTAAAATAATGCCTTTAAATTAACGATTTAACGATTTAGATAAGAAATTTTACCAATACTTTCTTTAACCAAAGTCATGCTTGCGATGACTGAAAATTTTGAAATGTGTAATGTTCGGTGCTATTAATCTTTAGGTAAGCAAAGATTGTTGTGTTGAAAGTATTTGGTGAGGACTTAGTAGATCAAGAGTCTTTAAACCAGATGAAAGCTGCTCTAGCTTTGCCCATAGCTGTTAGGGGGGCTTTAATGCCTGATAGTCATGTTGGTTATGGATTACCCATAGGAGGTGTGTTGGCTACCGAAGGAGGAGTTATCCCTTATGCTGTAGGGGTAGACATTGCTTGCAGGGTTAAGTTAACGATTTTTGATGCTTCGGAAAGTTATTTGAGTTCGCGCTTCGAAAACTTAAGCAAACTTCTCCAGAAGTACACCTTTTTTGGAGTAGGAGCAACCAATCCACTGAGAGAAAGTCATCAAGTTCTTGATGATATTAGGTGGCACAAAATAGGCAGATTGAAAGAGCTAAAAGATGTAGCCGTCAAGCAACTTGGAACGAGCGGCTCAGGTAACCACTTCGTTGAGTTTGGCATATTTGAAGTTCTACAGCCTTTTGAAACTTTTAAATTAGGAGAAAAATTTTTGGCATTAGTTAGCCACAGCGGAAGCAGGGGGTTTGGAGCTAGAGTTTGCGAATATTATAGTAAGTTAGCTAAGAAAATTAATCCGAAATATGGGAATCTGGCTTATTTGCCGATACCCGGAGAAGGGGAAGAGTATTGGGAGGCTATGACTTTAGCAGGAGATTATGCTAGCGCTAACCATTTTTTAATTCATAAACGGTTGGCGGATCGATTAGATGTACCAGTCAAATTTAGTATGGAAAATCACCATAATTTTGCATGGAAGGAACAAATTAATGGCAAGACTTTTTTTGTCCACAGAAAAGGTGCTACTCCAGCGCATAAAGGGGTTCTAGGGTACATCCCGGGAACGATGGCTTCGCCTGGATTTTTGGTTAGAGGGTTGGGTAATCCTGAGTCTTTAAACTCAAGCGCTCATGGAGCAGGCAGAATTATGTCCAGAAGAGAGGCTAAAAGAACTTTGTCTTATCGGGATGATGTAGTTAATCTTGCTGGATCTAAGGGGGTTGTAGTTTTACGGGCGGGAAGGGATGAAAGTCCAAAAGTTTACAAAGAGATCACACAAGTTCTTGATAGGCAAAAAGATTGCGTGGAGATTTTAGGGCGATTTTATCCAAAGATAGTTGTTATGGCCGGCGACGATGAGGAAGCAGAGGATTAAAAAAATTAGCTCAAAATTAAGTTGATTACATTTTCGATTTAACCCCTAAACATTTCTTTAAAGCTAAATTTTCAGGCACGAAAATTTTTTTGTTAAGTTTGTTAGAATCTCAGCGCAAAAATTTCATTAAATCAAGCCTGGATGAAAGCTTTTTAAATAATGCTTGAGAATTTCACAGGATACCTTCCTTGCCAAGACTTAAAGCAAACTTGCAAGTTAAGGTAAGGGTTCATAAGTAAAATCTCTGTAAAATATTAATCTGCTTTTATCTAGAAAGAAAACGTACTTTTCGGCTTCATAGCCGAAGCAAATAGGGGACAAAAAAAGTCTGTCAGTTACTGAAATGCAATCTGAGTTATTTTTTTGAAGAAGTCGTAATAAGTGCAACCTTGAAAATTTTGTTCAGGGGGACAAGTATCTTCTTACCTTGCACTAAAGCGTCTCGTAACTGATTTCTAATCGGATCATAGAAAGTGATGGTATCTAAGTGAATGTTTCTGTTTTCCACTAAAGAAACCGTATCTATCAAACTATCGTCCGATTTTTCTATAAGTTTGCTATTTTCGGCCACTAGAGTTCTGCCAGCCTCCAGCTTTATAAGGCTTGTATTGCCAAAAGCGCTTAAAATATCAATGACGGACTCATCGTCGATGAAGAAACGAGTTACGGGCCGGTCGACCTCAATATCTAAGATATCTACGAGGCCATCTGTTTCAAAGCTAACTGTTCTGCCATCTGCTAGTTTAACAACACCTCGAAAAATTGTCTTCTGACATCGAAATGACTTTAGCTATAGGAACTTCTTCAATCTCGCATGGATAATCGCGTGGGTCAATCGATAATAAGCACGCTATAGAATCACCCAGTTTTGTCAACTAAAAGATTGACGAAGCTCTAGGATGTAGTCTTGGTTTTCCGATGCTGACGGCAAGTCCTTTTGTGTTACTCTTGAAGCAAACCAATCAACTAACTTAGCGAGATGATTCTTACATCTAGCTAAGACTGCTAAAAGTTCTTTTGGCTTCGAGAAGCCTTTAACTGAAAGCTTATTATTAAACTTGCTAGGGCATCTAGCAGCGCTGAGTTAGATTTTGGTGGAAAAATTAGCCCTGGGTAAGGCATCTGGATTGTTTTCGAATAGTTTTTACAGAAGTTACTCGAATCTTTATCTAGCTACAATTCAAAAAAAAGTTGTGTTTTGAACAAATCTTTGTAATGTCGATACCAGTCGCTCTGAAAAATTTCGCTGGGGTCTTGGTTAAGCTTTTGTTTCAGGAAGTTTATAAATTGCGGGTAAGCCCTTGGGGCTTGACTTTTAGAAGCCCCCTATTGATATGTCAAGAAAATGCTTCCTCCTACAGTTTAGTGCTATGTCAATGAGGCCTTGAAATTGCTTTTGAGCACCCTCGAGCCCTTTCTCTGAGTGTTCAACATCAAGATTAAATACATTATATGCCTATGGCTTTGTTGCCAAGCAAAAAATGTTTCGGTAACTCTTTCTTTCAGCTTCACTGTACCATAAATTACGTTTGCTTACTATTTTTTTAAAAAGTTGAGCGGCTTGTCTCATACATTTGCACAAATGTTTGCAAGCTATATATAATTCGGTTATTATCTCTAGCCTCTTTGAGTTACTAATTTGGTCAATCTTTGTAAGGTAGCCTTGTGGTTAATAAATTAGTTTCGCCTCATCCGACCAATATTTTTGACCAACTGTAAACAAACAAAAACTAGTGTATTTATCCCAAGCTCTTTTCTTATCAAAATTAGTAAGCTAAATTAACTGTTCCCAATCATCTGAAGGTAGGCTTCTCTGTTCTTCTGCTGGAATGAAAGTGTTATCTTCAGTTGGCTTACAAGCTGAAATGGCGCCACGTACTGAAAAATCTGGATTTTTATCATCAATTTCAAACTGCCAGTCACCATACAAAAATCCTTGTCTTATTAGGTTGTCTTGATGAGGAGACTATAGCTAGCTAGCCTTAATAATCTAGCAGGTTTCAACTAAAGCTGCTTACTGGAATTTAATTTTTGCTAGTACCTTCTGAAAACCCTGTGTTGCTTGTAATCAGCGCATAAGCGGATTTTAGAAAATAATAATCCTTTATATGCTCTAGGTCGTCCGGACTTGACTCACTAAAAGTAAGCTCAAAAATAGTTGTTGCAAGCTCATCGCATATTTCCCAACTACTTTTGCTTGAGGGATCAATGAAAGAGATTATAGCTTCCCACTTGGCCAAGTTTTCAGCTAAAAAGCAAACTTCGCATTTAGTCGAATTAGAAAAATGTTCGTTCAAGGTGTGCAAAATTGAGATTCCTAACGCAACTCTAGATAGAAAACCACCAAAAAAGTCGGAGTTTAGGCGATATTTATTCCATAAGTCTAGGAAATACTCAACATCTGATCTGGTTATTAACTCGTAATGTTGGGGTTTTAAATAAAAACAAGATTTGTTAGCTAGTTCAGCTTCTCTGACCCTATCAACTGCTTCTAATGTTCTTAGAGCTCCAGTGATTGCTTGCTTGCAAATTGTGCTGAAAAGATTTAGCTCCCCATCACTAAATTCAAAAATCTTTATTTTTAAGGTTTGATCTCCGTCGTCAACTGTTAGCTGAATATCAGCGTGCGAGAGAGTCTTTAATAAACCAAACAATTGCTCTTCAGAAATGCTTGCAGCCTCGAGACTCCACTCCACGGCAGTCTTAATGACTACCCCGTTGTTGTTTGTTTCCAAAGACTCCAAAGCTTGAGCAGCTTTCTCTCGGATATTCACCATTACAGAGTCAAAAATCTCACTAAGTCCATAGCACTCGGCGTTTGCAAGAAGATTTAGTAAAACCTGCTGCTCCCTATTTTGGGCCTTTACACGGGCTGAAGAATTTACAGAAACTACCCCATCAATTTTTAGATGCTCTAAGGCAAAAAAAGTTTTCAAAAATTAAGAGGCTCCTTTCTTTGAGTCTATTAATTAAAAGTTTTACCAACCTTTTTATAAAAATCTTAATATTGAAGTTTTTGGTTTAGCAATAGATTTTCGATAGCGGTTATGACTATAAGTTTTAATTTCAAACTCGGTGGCTAACTACTAAAGTTTTCATTTGAGATATGGTTCAGCTTACAGCTAATTTGTAAACAAAACTTTGATACTTACTTGTAATTCGGAAGTGCTTGTTTATCAGCAATAAAAACTTGTAACTGAAGAGATTCTTATAGCCTCAGCTGAGAGAAAATTTGCTTGATAATTAACCCCAAGTTCGAGCAGATTGTTGATCTCTAACCAAACCAGCAAGTAAATCCAGAAAATAAAGATCTTGGTAGTAAGCAGCGGATTGAAGCGGGTAAATTAGCTCATATGAAAATAGAGTGTTAGCAACGTTATGGCAAAAGTAGGCTGTGTCCGTCTTACTAGGATTATACATAGAGAAAACTGCCTCCCAGGTAAATAATTCTTGAAGCAATTTAAAGTCCAAGGCTTCAGAACTATTTAACACCTGATGAATGCTTTTATATAACCCGAAGCCCAAAGCGCATCGGGAGTTACAATAGAGCCAAAAATGAGGGTTCAGACCTCTTTCCATCCAAATTTGAGAAAAATAGTCTGGGTCAAAAGACCTGTATCTAGTGGGGGTTAGGCTGGCAAGTGAGCAATTTTTTTCCCTTGCCTCGGAGTGCCGCTGAACAGTTTCGACTTTTTCAAAAAGAAGGTCGTAGGCAGTTAATAACCGCTTTAAAATTTGATCTCTCTCGGTATCTGAAGTTTTGAAATCTACAGTCAATGTTAGACTCCGGTTTTGATGCTCAAGAACAAGCTTAAAACTATAACTCGGAAGAGCTTCCCAAAAAATCTCAAGTGCACTAGGCTGTTCTTCTATTCGCTCAATACCACTGGGCACTACCAGACTCCTGGATTGTTCAGGATAGTAAACGCGACAAATAATACTGTTAAGTAAGTATTGACGCAATTTCGTGTAACTCTTTACAAAACGCAGTATCTAAGGTATTGATTTTCAAAAAGCTAATTAATTTTAAAAGTATTTCTCGTCGGTCCTCACAAGGGAGGTAGGCTCTTTCTGAGGATACACCTTTTTCAGTAGCAAACCCCATAATTTACGTTATCATAGCTTATGGTTTTAAGCAACATTTTTACCTTAGCTTACTATATGAGATTGGGGTCGTGAAGAACTAACTATGCTCAAAATGTCAATTTAAGAGAACCCCACTCTATGCCTCACTTACTAAAGGTAAAATTTATTTAGAGCTCTAATTTTGCCATTTGAGAGGCTTTTCTGTAAAAAAAGTCACCTTCTTCAAGAGCGTTAGCCCGAACCGCTAAATGAAAGTCTATGCTTTTAATTTAGGTTTCATAAAAATTCAAAACATTCATTTATTAAACTTCGAGTAAATAGCCTTCTTAGGCTCTTTAGATATCCTTAAATCCTAGGCTACCTAAACTCAGTCGAATTTTGAGAAAGATCCTAGATTGCTAACACTAAAAGGCAGCTTATTTTGTTTTGGCGTAGAGTTATTGCCCTACATATCAAGCTTTTAAAATCCCTGATTAAGGTTTTACGTTTAAGCGTGTTAAACAAATTGAGGTAGCTGACCGGCTTATTTGGCTTTATGCGGTTTTAGTCATTACCATATTTAGTTTGCGGCTATGGAGCAGGACTATCAAAATAAACTGTTATTAGATTCGCTATTTACAAAATCTAGCCGCCAGAGGGCACATTTGTCAGATAAGCGAATAGATACTTAAAGCTTACTGAGTACCGCAACTAAAATTAATTAATAAATTCTTACACGAACTAATGATAGAGTATGTTCAAAAAAATTTTAATCTTGAAACTGCTTGTATAACTTCCCTGTGTTAATATTCACTCAAAGATGTTTTTAAATCGAAAGGCTGCTTAAACTTAAGCAGTGATTTTGAAACAATTAAATTTTTTTCGCGCTTTTCACTCTAGCTAAGCGGAAACCAACTGCTAACAGCTAATAGGCTCTTTCTCTTATTTCAGTGAACCCTAAGTGCTCGTTCCCCTAAGCAAGTGTAGCGTTCGAGGTTAATCTAAGGGGTTTAAGCTTGAGTAATGATTAAGTTTAACTAACTAAAGCACCTAGAGCTTAGCTTTTTTAGTAAATCGTTTAGCCGAGATGAAAACAATCATGTTATGAAATTTATTCCCGGATACTCGTGTCCCTTCAAAATCCTTAAGACTTGGCTGGATTGGAAACTCTTTTGAGAGCACTCTTATCGAAATTAAAAGTTTCTCCAAATTTTTGATTGTTTGCTGTACCAAGTTCGCTTTTGCTTGGTTTGTCCATCCAGCTGTGTTGCTGACAACAACGCTTTGGGGATCAAAATCTTTTGAGCTGCTGTTGTTAACTACTAGCTCAATCTCTCAAGCACCCAGTTTTGCCCCGACCTTTTACGCCGTAAAGACTCCTTAAAGCTCTACAGTCAGTACCTAATACAGTTAAAACCCGCTCTGGCTTAAAACATGCACTAAAGAAGTAAAGCTCCACACTCAACAAAAGCCAATTTTGTTAAGCTAGGGTCTTTGGAAGCTAAAATTTTTAACTCTTGTGCCAAAGGAAAGCTAGAGATTTGCAGTAGTTTGGCCAAAAAGTTAATAGGTCATTGTCCTCCCTCTCTAAAAATTTAGTTGCGTAGGTAGCTTCTTTGAAAGAAGAGAGAAAATCAAATAACTAAAAAACTTTTCAGTAACAGCAGCTTGAGAGTATGCACAACTCTATAGCATCTCATAAAGCCCTATTTCAGCTTCTATAGTTTTGCCTGCTCTCAATTTTTGGTAAAGCAAACTTTGTTCCATTCATATAAGTGCCTCAGAAACTTTGCCTTTCGAAAGAGTTTTAAGAGGCTAAAACAACACCTAGACGGCTATTCCCGAAGCTCTTAAACCTTCACAAACGGCTTTAACTCTGCCGTGGTATTTAAATCCGTTTCGGTTAAAAACTACTTTAGATAACCCTTTTTGTAATAACCATTCCGCAAGTCTTTTACCGGTTTCAAAAGCGGCCTGAGTTTTTGGCAAAAGAGTTTGTGAATTTTTCAGAACAGTTTTTGAACTGAGTCCAAAGAGAACTTTTTGGCTCTTAGGATCATAAACCTGGGCATACGTATACTTGTTAGACTTAAAAACGATTACCTGAGGAGTGTTGATATTTGAAGCTAACCTTCTTTTGATACGCAGTTTCCTTCTTAGCCTTCTTTCTAAAACAGTCTTCATAGCTTATTTCTTAACACTTTTACCGGCTTTCCTTCTTATAACTTCGCCCACATACTTGATCCCTTTAGCTAAATATGGATCTGGCTTTCTGATGGACCTTATTCTAGCTGCGAAATTTCCCACTAACTCTTTATCAATTCCTTCGACAGTTAATATATTTTTTTCAACTTTGCAGCTTATTGAATCTGGGATGGCGATCAAAACATCATGGCTGTACCCGCAAGCGACTTGCAAGGTTTTTCCGGAAAGTTTGAAAGCATATCCTACTCCATTGATCTCTAGTTCTTTTTTCCATCCTTCAGTTACTCCTTTTACGGCGTTTGCGATGTGAGATCTTACAGTACCCCACATCGCTCTCTCAAACTTAGAGCCTGGCTCTTTGGAGGGAAATACCTTAATCGAGTTGTCTTCTACTTTCACAGATATGAACTCAGGAATTTTTACAGATAATGAGCCTTTTGGTCCTTTTATCACAACAGTTGAGGCCTTTGTTTCGATTTCAACACCCTTTGGGACAGAAACGGGCAGTTTACCTAGCCTAGACATAGGCATAAAATTCTAACACATCAGCTTGAATAAAATCAAAATAAGGAAGTGCCCTAAATTTAAGGGTTCTTACTTTAAACTAGAGCCATACGTTCTGACATTCAGGGTCTAAATTTTCTTGATTTAGCTACAGCGATAAATTTTTTTGAAGCTCTGGAAATTTTACCTTCCCTCAGATATTACGGGCGCATCCTGCCCAAAGCTTCCAGAGTTAAAGTAAAAAGAATCTGATTATTTTATGCTTCTTAGATTTACATCTTTTTTAAAAAGCAGGTTACGCGCTTCCTACTTAAAAACTTTATTTAACTTGCCCTTTTTTCCTACCTAGAGATCCCTATGGGAACTTTAACGAATTTAGATTAAATCTAACAAAAAAATCCTAAAGACTTTTTTACTAATACTCGACAACTTTATACTGCATTTTGGAAGCCTGACTTTAATCTAAAAAGTTCAGCTAGGGGGTTCTAGCTCTCTTTGAAAACTCATTTTACTCGAAAATGGACTCTTCTATTCATTGCATGATCTTCCTCAGTGTTTCCCAACGCAATAGGCATATCCGAACCATAACTCACTGTCTCAAACCTTTTTGGGTCCAGGCCCTTGCTTAAAAGATAATTCTTAACTGCGTTGGCTCTTCTAGCCCCTAAGCCATAATTGTAGTCTTTGGTCCCTCTAATATCGCAATGACCTTCCAAAGTAATCTTTAAATCAGGATTCGAGCGAAGCACGTTTATATTAAACGCAAGATCTTCTAAGGCAGCAGCGTTAAGTTGACTGCTGTCAAAGTCAAAGTAAATATTTCTAAATAACCCTGTCGGGCTACCTGGATCCATTGGAATATTAGCTTCGCCAAATAAATTACTTTCTTCTATCTTGCTTGAGTCTAGGCCAAATGCTTCTTTTAATCTAGCGCAACCTATGACTGTAAACAAAAGTAAACTTACTATAATAAACTTTCGCATGCTATTTAAAATTTACTAACAAAATCCTTCCGATGGTAGATATAAGTTTAAATTTTTGCCTACTTCACTGACTGTACATTTAGATACGAAGTAACTAGTTGTAAGTTTTAGTCAACTTTAATTAACAGATTTTTTTTTGCAGCTCTACGGATTTTAAATTTAAGAGAACGGTTCAACTCGCTAATTTAGTGTAAAAGAAAATTTTTTGCTTGTTTCCAATTGAACTTTAAACTTTTTGAAGCTTCAGCGACTAGCAGGTCAAAGCTGTTTAAGATTTTTAAATAACTTAACAGAGATAAGGCCTTCTAGAAACCTATGAGTTGAGAGTATGAATTACTTCAAGTTTACCTCAATTTCTAACGTATCAAAATTTAATTTCTAACGTATCAAAATTTTAGGCAAATATGCATATCCTTTAACCTTAACTTATTACTCACGAGATGATGAACATTTAGATTAGTAAAGCTTTTTCACACCCTAAATAATGTTTAAAATTCATGTGTGGAGTTTTTAGATTTAGCTAACTTTAAAAAGTTTGTTTCGTTCAAGTCCATATCTACCGATAGCTCTTTCGATTCTGAGCTTCGTGAGTGCTGCAACTGGTTAAGCAACTATTTGCGATCTTTTTGCGATGAGGTTTGGATTTTTGAGACAAGAAACAAACCTGTAGTTATAGCTAGTTGCATTGGACGTTCCGAAGACAGAGACCCTTTGGCGATCTACGGACATTACGATGTTCAGCCCGCTAGAATGGAGGAAGGCTGGATTTCAGACCCGTTCGAGTTAACAGAAAGAGACGGAAGATTATATGCTAGGGGCGCTCAAGATAACAAAGGACAGCTTTGGTACTCACTACAAGCTGTCAAAATGCTCAAGGAGTGTGGTCAGCTGAATAGAAAAGTGTTTTTCATAATTGAAGGTGAGGAGGAGTCCGGTGGTCAAGGAAGTCAAGCTTTTATAAAAGAGCGCGGGAAGGAAATTTTAGAGGGTGTTAGTTGCGTTTTGGTAGTAGACTCAGGAAGTGTATCTGAGTCACTTGAAAGTATCACGCTGGGGGTTAGGGGGGTAGCATGGCTAGAGTTTATAGTTGAGGGGCCTGGATCTGATCTACACTCGGGCGTTCATGGTGGACTTGCACCTAACCCGATTTCGGAGGTTTCAAGGCTTTTAACTTTAATGTTTTCAGACGGTTTTCATAGAATCGATGGATTTTTTGAGGGTTGCCAAGGAGAGCCCAGTAGCGATTATAAAAATCTTGTAAGTTTAGTGGAGTTGAATGACGAATCCTATGCTCGATTGATTGGTGCTCAAAAAGCAACCTTAATGTGCCATCCTTTTTTGCTGGCTTTCTACCCCTGGATGGATGCGGTGGGTGTCTATGGGGGTTATTCTGGTACGGGCATCAAAAATGTTATACCAAGCTACTGCGGTGTTAAGTTGTCTATTAGAACAGCTCTAGGCCAGACCTCCGCAAAGGTATTAGAGTCTGTGCGAAACTTCGTCCAGCAACATATCGATCCTCATTTCAGGCTTAAAATTATTGATGAAGGTGTGGGGGGTAACCCTGTGCTGGTTCCCTATGAAGATCCAAGGGTACAAAAAATTATGCAAATCATAAAGAATGCTACAGGCAATCCTATCGTACCCCAGTGGATGGGCGCTTCGATACCCATAGTTGAGGTTTTTAATGATATTTGCCTATTACCGATCATGATGGGTTTTGGCCTTGAGGGTGATAATATCCATGGTCCAAATGAAAGCTTCAAAATCTCTCAAATGGAAAAAGGTTTCAGGGTGTTGCAGGAGATAATTCAGAGGTTTTAAGTATTCTCAAAGGTGTCTGGTATTTATTTCAACAATGCTTGAAATTTCTTACTTTTTTTATCAAGAGGCAATTTAAGTTTGGTTGTTCAACCCTTTGAGAAAAATAAATTTATTTTGACCAGACTGTACAAATTTAGACTATACCAATTGAATGCCTCGTTATTTAAATGATGCAGCAAATAGTTTAAGTGAAAAGATCCTTTAAAACTCAAGATTGGTCTTCCTAGGAGGTTTACCTTTAAGGATTCTAAAAATTGAAAACTTGACTAGCCCTTAAAAGTCTTTCTGTAAGCAAAAACTTCTTCTTTGACCAGAGAGACCTTTAGATCAGCTAAAGCCAAAAACTAGCTAGCTTTTAGGCAGTGGAGCAAGGAAAAGGCTGTGGAGGCTCAGCCTTCAAAAGTTCCTCTAAATTAGTGTATAAGCTTATAAATTGCTCAACTATAAAGCCAATAATTATATCTCGTTTTTTCTCAGAGTTTACTTCACTGACCAAGTTGTTCAAACTTTCAGTATGTCTGGCGGTAAAAGATGCTAATAAATCATTTACATAATCAGGAAAATTCTCCTCACTTTGCTCAAAAAACCTCCGCTGACTGAGTTCAGTCGCGAATTTATCTTTTAGAGACTTAAACCAACTTAGTTGGTCGGGCGTAAGTGGTGTTTCCTTAAGCTCATGTCCTAGCTTAGACAAGTTATGTTGAATTAGAGTTCTCAGCTTAAATTCTAGGTTCATTCTGAATACTTCAGGAGAATCGGTTGGAACAGTCTTGGTTACTAAAAAAACCTTGAACAAAGCGAAACTAGTAACAGCTTCTTTAAACTCCTCAGTACTGCTTGAACATGGTTCGTTTGAGATAACTTGCGAGGCATAGTTCGCTTTCGACTCTTCAAAGTTAAGTTGTTTTGGCTCAAACTGTTTTAGCTCTATGTAAGCGGACTCCACAAAATTTCGTAGAATTGAAACTAACAGCTCTCCAAAATACCTCTGATTTCTCTGAATAATAGCTATTTTCTCTTGAGAGTCACCACTATTTAAAAGGCTACTTATATCTTCTGTACGATCAAATAAATCTATAGGTTGGTTCAAACCGGAAATAACTTGAGGATATCGGGAAATGCATAGAGAGATAAGCTTTGATGCTAGCGTGGAATTTGAAATTTTAGTTGAAAGCTCCTGACTTAGCTGATCAATAAAGAACTGGGTCTCAGGTTCTGGTGATAAACGTGCCATAGAGATTTTGAATTTTTTTCGAAACTGACTTTAATAGTCAATAGGTCAACTATTTTCAAAATCTCTCGATTTAATTATAAAATGCACGAAGGGATAGACTTGCAAGAGGACTCTCTAGTCGAACGAGGACTGGTACTTTGTCAAAAAATTGTTCGGATAATAATTAAAAGGTTTAAATTATCTGACTCTCTTTTCGATGAGTTGCTTGGTCAGGCTCAAGTTGGTCTTGTTGAAAGTCTTCGAAGGTACGATCCAAAACTAAATGATAGTTTTGAGGGATATGCCGCAGCACGCATAAGGGGTTCTTGTATTGATTACCTAAGAAGATGTTCAGGGTTGCCTCCTTATGCCTATAAAATGATCAAAGCTTTTGATGCTTATGAAAATGCGAGGGCGCAAGATCCTACTGATAACCCTTTCAGCACCTTAGCTACAGGAGTTTTAACTTTTCAACTTGCGACAGGAGAACTGAGTTTTGAAAAATTAGATCTCTTCAGCGCTTCAGAGTCAACTGAAGAAAAAATCCTCAAAAATGATTTTTTAAAAGCTATTTTGCAAGCTTCAAAAAAATTAACCGTAACTGAGCAGGAATTTTTGAAGAGTTGTTACTTTGAAGATCAATCTTTTCAAGAGTTTGCTACCAAAAAAAGAAAAACAAAAGGCTACATTAGTAGACTGAACAAACAAGTAATTCAAAAACTTAAAAACCTTTTGTATGAAATGGGCTATTTTGCTTAGTAGCATTTTACTTCTTTCTTGTGGCAAGGAAGTTGTTCTCTCCAATCTAGATGAATACCAAGCCAACAAAGCGGTCGTTGTTTTACATAAGCACGGTATAAGGGCAGAGAAAGTAAATAAGAACGGAGTTTTTGAAGTGGTGGTTCCAGAGCGCTTTCTGGCCTACGCGTTGGAGGTTGTTACTTCTAAGAACAGTGGTTTTCAACCCCAGGTTCAACTAAAAAAAAGCCAAACAGCAAGCGAGGAGGAAAAAAATTTTTATTTTGAGCGAATGTTGGCAAGAGAACTTGAAGTAACTTTGCAGAAAATTCCGCAGGTAGCTTTAGCCCGCGTTCACTTATACCTGCCTAAATATCCCGGTTTAAGTCTTAAAAAACTTGAGACAGAACATTCTAAAGCTTCTGTTCTGATTATGGCTATTGATCCCAAAGCCATAGATCAAAGTTCTTTGAAAAAAGTAGTATCAGGAGCCTCGGGTGTCAAGGAAGAGAATATCATAATCCAAATTATGCACGCTGATAATGAGACAATATACACTAGTGGCCCACCAAAGAGCCAATCACTAGTCGATGACTTAACCAAAAGCTTGTCAGTGTTTAAAATTGTGGGCGGTTTTGTGGCCTGTTTTTGTTTGATTGCTCTACTTTATGCAGTTAGAAGAAATCCTAAAATTTAGTTCTTTAGAGCAGGCTTTACTGGTAGCTTTAAAGGTGTACTATAAAGATTTTAATCCTTGGGTCCACTCAGACTTTGAGATTCAGCTTGCTTTAACTTTCAAACAGTTAAGTCCCGGAGAGCTTCTACAGGTTATATACTTAATTAATCAAAAAGGGATCGAAACTAAATGCTGCTAAACTCGATTAAAATATAGTGGAAATAGAAAAAATTTTAACACTTGCTTTTTCCAAAGCGTTCAAACGAGATTTGAAAGTAACATTGTCTCAAAGAAGGAGAAGCGGAACAGCAACTCCAGTTTTTGTTTTAAAGAACGAGCTTGCTCAAAGCTCAAAAAGATTGATAGGAGGTGACCCACTGCTGTGTTACGAGCTTTTGAGAAAGCTCAAACTCACGGATCTTGTTGCACTAGTTTTCATTCCGGAAGTGGAGCTAAGGGATTGTGACTTATTTTTTATCAATGATGGGTGCAGCTGCTATGAGATTTTCATCTCCAATATTTTAGTATGTAAGTTATTCAGCTTGAGAGATCGATTGGATCTTGGGTTTAAGCTTCAAGTTCCCGCTTATGTTCCTATCTTCGTGTCTCGAGGAAAATTGTTGCTGCAAGTAAACGATAAGTTTTTTGAGACGATTTTTTATAGAGGAGAATTAAAAATAGTGAAAGAGAAAGAAGTTTTAAAGCTCGATCTGTGCTTGGGGACATTGGAGCTTACACCGGAAGAGTATAGCCAACTTAGAGTTGGTCAATCTGTAAAATTAGTCAACTCTGGAGAACTTAAATGCACTTTGCTCGCAGCAGGCATAGAAGTTGGTGAGGCAAAAATTAGTTTTGAAGACGAAAGTTGGCAGCTTGAGGTAACTTCCTTGAAATTTTCTCGATTTAATACTCAGGAGGTAGAAGAAATATGAAAACTGTCAA
>Ga0308400_1000195_pt1 | contig 26496 bp, 17 predicted proteins | sample HotsprSampOS1265_FD_203451 | JGI IMG/M metagenome (GOLD analysis project Ga0308400, IMG submission 203451) | Hot spring phototrophic mat microbial communities from Octopus Spring, Yellowstone National Park, Wyoming, United States - 20060914_OS12-65 ...
TAGCAGAATATAGGCCTGATTTAGGTGGTTGGAATAAAGCTATAGCAGCTCGAGTGCTTAGAAAAATTGGATTTGGAGCCACTCGACAAGAGTTGGAAGAGGCGGAAAGGTTAGGATTTCATGCTTTTATAGACAAACTGGTTGATGACTGCGATTTTAATCTTCAGTACTCAAAGATAAGACAGCTAGAGCCTTTGGCCCAACACTTACGAAAAATCGCTAAAAGGCCACATTGGATTGTAAACAGTCATGGAGAAGCCTATTGGGAAAGGCCCAGATTAAACGGAGAGTTCGATGCTTATGAGCGAGATACAATTCATTCTTTAACTAACTACCTATACTTTCATTTCCTGAATGGAAGTCCTGTTTGCGCAAGTATGTGGGTTATCTTACACAATTGGTTCGCTTTACAGCATGAGGCTCTAGACGTAAATCGCTATCCAGCGCTTACAGGAGACTACGTTGATTTGATAATCAAAAATCTAGTTGGATCATTTGAAAACCTGCTCAAAGGAATGTATGGCAACGCTCACATGCTAGAGTGGTTAGACAATCACCTAAATAAGGTTAAATGTATTTCAGGTACAAGCGAACGGGAAAAAAGTCCGGACAGGTGTTTTCGAGCAAATCAAAACTGGGCTAGAGAGCTTCTGGAGCTGTTCACCACAGGCACAAATGATATCTTTAGGCCAGGAACAACCAATGCTCCAAGTAACTACACCGAGCTGGATATTAAATTTTTAACTAGAGCAGTTGTGGGCTATGAAAGGTTTGTTATAAATCACGATACACGACCAACTGACTACTTTTTACCTGGACCTAGGCTGAAAACATCTCAAAAAGCTGGCTCAGGCAGCCCTACGCAATTTTGCAAATATAAAAGGATCAATATAGTCAGAACAAGCGGCACCCCCCTAGATGATACCTTCCCTCTGAACAAGTATAGCAATGACTGCATGACGGCTTCTGGGACTCACTGGGAAGGTCGCATTGGATTTAATTTCGAAGGTTGGAAATACAATGACCCTCTGGAGTATGACCCTGAGAACTTGGGGACCTCTGAGGGAGTCTATTTGTTTGAAGGCACCCCTTGGCAAATAGGTGGCCGTGATTTAAGTAACAGGGTAACTTTAAACTCAAACACCTCGTTATGTTTCACAAATGGCCAAGGTATTGGAACGCCTTGTCATTTTAGTTTTGTCCCAAGAAGTCTCACGGCAGTAGCTACTAACCCTCAATTTTCGAGAGAACAAGTTCCCGTAGATAATTTGACAACACATATTATTTACGGCCATGCGGCTTTTCCAGGCGCGGGCTCCTCTACTTCTCGCAAGCTAGCCATACAACTCTTGGGTTTCTTTATAGGTCACAGGGCAGCCAACACACCATCTTTGGTGCACGAGCTCTCAAGGTTTATCCACCAAAATGGTTTTGATTTGAAAGCGACTTTGAAAAAACTTCTGAAATCAGAGGCAATTTTTGCCGAGGAGAACCAAGGAACGGCCGTTAAAACTCCCTTTGAGTGGGCATTGGCATTTGCACGGGCTCTGAGATTGCCTCAAATGTATAATTTAACCGACCATGGGCATACTTATGCGACTTTTGTCACGCTGTTAGATAACATCAGTAGGTTTTCAGGCTATCCAAACCTTCACATGCCCAGCGTTTTTGGCGTGCCTATACCCGGCATACAAAGGAATACTATGATATCTAACGGTCAAAGCTTCATAAACACCGTAAGCATAATTTCTAGAGCTAGACTCTTCAATGAATATTGGAGGTTAATGTTTAACTTTTTGAATCGAGGCGCATCTCTCTTAGATCAGGACAGGGATTTAGGAAGTTTGACGATCTACGTTCCTCAAGGTAGCAATCGAGAGGAAGAAAGAAGAGAAATAATAAAAAACACTCAAGTGGATCTCTGGGGAGGCGCAGGAATCTCAGATCCAGACGTTAGGTACTTGGCTTATTTTTACGCATATCCAAAATTTTTTGGTAACGATTTAACTTGGGGTCAAGAAACTCGTAAATACGCTCGATATTCTGGAGAACAGTTTAATTTGCTGGATTATTTTAAAGAAAACCGGGTACTCCAATCACTGGATGTTCGGACGATTGATGCTCAACAACTAATTGATGAGCTTGCTCTGATGCTTGGGGTTGACATAGATGTTCAAGTATCGCGAGCAGGTTCAGGCGAGGCTGTGAGCCTTAGGGATGAACTTGTAAAAGCCTTTGTGAAGTTGAGACCCTCAGATAGAATTTCCTCGGGTGGACAGGAAACAGAACTAGCTGATTGCTGGAATAACTTCGCTGATTGGACTATGGTTCGACGTCATCCGCTAAACAGAGACAGGCAAATAACGGTTACAATGCACGCTGCTGAAGCTCAGAAAAGATATTTTCATCTTAAGTTCCTAGGTTTGCTATATGCTATGTTGTTAAACAACTCTAGTAGTTGGATTAAATGATTTATGAACAGAAGAGAATTTTTAACTAAAACCTTAACTGCAATTTTAACTGCCCGCTTGGGGAACCCTTACTTCCTATTGGCTAACTCCCTAATTCCGGAGCGAGTTCTTTTTATTTTTACTCGCGGTGGTCACGATGGGCTTCAAGTGTTCCACCCCAGAAACACTTCGCGAAATGCGGAAATAAACGATTTTTTGCGCCGTGGTAGGCCCTCTTTAATGCTTCCCCTGTCGGATGCTTTATACACAACTAGTCACATACTTCCCATGGATCCACAAGGACAATTTGGAATGCATCCTTGGTGGGAAAGATTACGATCTAGTAATGAAGAGGGAACTATTCCAAATAACAGGATACGGTGTGACTCAGTTACGGTTAATGGCGAACAAGTTCCTTTAGATCGTTTCTTAGCTTTTAGGTTAATGAAGGGTGTAGGTCTGTTAAATGATGTCGTTGAGAATCAGGGAATGCTGGCTACTCAATGGCAACCTAATAAAAGTCACTTTGATCAGCAAGCGAGGGCCTTGCTAGGCTTGCAACAGATCGGTGTAGGAACCGGTTACCTCGCCAAGATAGCTTACAGTGGCTCATCTCATCAGAATGATTTATTCAAATTAGTAGGTTTTGGCGGCTTTTCTCAAAAGGAGTTAGGAGGAACACCAGATAGGCAAATTTTAGCTTTTTCTTCCAGCTTCTCTCAGCTTGATAGAGGCTCAGGTCTTTTGGGATTAACCTTGCACAGCAAATCTTGCGCTAGTTATCAGCAGGCTAATTTTACTGGGTCTTGGTTTGATTATTGGTGGGGTGAGAACTGGAATGTTTTTAAAAATTTATTAGCTGATTTGCAAAGAACCGATTCTGACCTGCACACTCTCTTCAAAAATGCGTTTGAAAAAGTAGCTGACACTGAGGATCTTTCCAGGCTAATTGCAAACACTTTGCCTAATCCAAGTGTAGATCGAACTTTCTATGATAAGTTTAGACCTTATTTCTATAATTCTAGTGGCGAGCCTACCATAGGATCTGCAAATGGAATCACAAACTTAATGTATGAAATAGCGAAATTCTTTTTGTATGAGCCAGATCCTTCTCAAACACCAGCACCTTCATTACCACAAAAAAGAGTGGCCGCTTTATCTATAGGTGGGTTTGACACACATGCTAACCAACAAAGAGATTTGGAAGCTCTAATTAGATCTTTGGCGGGAGCGCTTCATGGCTTGTTTTACACTATTTTAGTTAAAAAGCCAGACTTGTTAGGACGAGTTAAGGTTATAATTTTGTCTGAATTTGGTAGAACTGTTTATCAAAATAGCGCTCTATCCACTGACCATGGCGCTGGCAACTTGTTGCTTGCAATCTTTGGTTTGCCTGTTAACTCCCCTAACTTAAACCGACGGTACGACAAAGAAGTGGGGCCAACTTTTACAGAAGCGAATGACTTTGAAAACAAAACCATTTCACAATATGTGCAAGATTTATCCTCAGTAAGTTTAAGAGTTAACCAGTACCACATCATACCAAAAGTTAGTATGTTAAGCGGGCTTTTCACTATGATGAATGCTACTTTTCCTGAAGCCGGAATGACCAGCAACCCAAGCTATTTTATGGAGAGAGTATTTTATCAGAAGAACTACCTGCGCTGCGAAGAAAGGGACGCTTGCCTCTGGCAAGAGTTTTTAGACGGTTTGCCATAAATTAGCCTTTAATCGCTGGCGAAAAAGTCGCAGTTGTTGCAACCGTGTCCATGAGTTTGAATCCTAAATAAAAATGTGTAACTATCTGACCCCCATAGTGAGATATCCTAGATAAAAGTGCGCTTTGAAATCTAACTTTCTAACGAAGCTATTTCACATTCATTGTTCTAAACTGATGTTAAATAGGACCTTCAAAAGTCGCTAACATGGCTACTAGAGCTATGGCACATTTAAGTTACATTTAAAAGGCTTTATTTGGATTTATTAATTTCTTTGAAGAGCTAGATAGTTTACGGGGATTTAATTTTTAAAAGCTCGCTTTTTCTAGATTGCCCATTCAGCTGATTTGGAGTCCACTGTAAATGGTTTTTTGCTCACTAAATTAATTTGGACGAAGTTGTCAGCTTAGTACTTTAACAATCAGCCACGGTTTTGCAAGCCTTGTTTAACTAAGGAGATTTTGATGATATACTAACTGATGTTCCCCGGTAGCTCAGCAGGTAGAGCGGGTGGCTGTTAACCACTTGGTCGGCGGTTCGAATCCGTCCCGGGGAGCATTGTTAAAAATGTAGCTAAATAGTCATATACAAGTTAGCTCGTGCTGTGACTCATTAAAAATTAGTCAAGATTAGCCAAGTAGAATATGCTAGTTATGGTTGAAGCGTAGTTAAAAACTCGAACTTGTACCAACAAGTGATTACTCAAATAATAAGGCAGGGTTTTGTTAAGGAAGCTCAAAATAAATAGCTAAACTCAAACTAGAAAGTTTAACCATAAAAAGGTCCAGCTTGCCAAGCTAAATGTTGATTTTCTTTGTACTAAAGCAAAAATTTCGAAAAAGGCAAAAAATTATCAAAATGGAAAAAACCGCTAATTAAGTATCCAGATAGCTATTTTTCTAAAGTATCCATGTAGCTGTCTATCTGTTTAAAGCTTCTAAAATTGGCAAGAAAAATTAACCTGGCCTCTCTAAAACAAAAGCTGGTTCACCTTACCAGCTGTGCCTTGCTTGCTGGGCTTGGCTGGGGTTTTTGCTGTCCTAGAACTTCAAGCAATCTTTTTAGAATCCGGTCTAGAGGCAAAATCTCGCATTGCGCTCCCAGTTGAATTGCCGCTTTAGGCATTCCAAAACCAGTCGCTGTCTCTTCGCTTTCTATTATGGTGTAACCACCTGCATTTTTTAACTGTAATAACCCCTCCGCTCCATCTGAGCCCGTACCAGTCAATAAAACCCCTACAGTGTTTATTCCTGCTACTTTTGCCGCGCTTTTGAAAGTAACGTTCACGCTCGGGCGATGCCCATTAACAAGAGGACCATTTTTAAGCTCGCAAACAAAACTAGCTCCGCGTCGCGTTACTAGTAAATGAATGTTACCCGGCGCAACCAATACTTTCCCTGGAAAAAATTAGCCGCGTGAAGATTGAACCCCGCTCCCTACTAAGCGAAAAAATAGTTCTAGTTTAATTTTCTTCTTGAGCACCCACCTACTCCTAGCTAGAACTTTTTTTAATTTTTTTATACTCAACTTTTTTCATAAATTTCTAATGTTGTTTGGTCTCCCGTATATCATCGCTCTTTTCCAGTTTTAAAGCTCTATAGATTTTTCTATAACGAGGCTCTTAGGCTTAGTCCTCCTACTCATCAAAATAGATTCTAAGTTGTAGATTAGATTAATTTTTAACATTTAAAGCCGTATCAAGTATTTGTTGGCCAATCTAATTCTTTCCTTTTAGATGATACTTATTGCTAACTTTTAGCTCTGGCACCTTAATTAACTCTTAAAAGCTTAACTTTTTTATAAAGCTTCTAACAAAACTTTCTTCCATAATCCATGAGATGAGGGCCTTTGCGAAACGCCTATAAAGCCTTGTTAAACAACAATTTTAAAGAAGTTCGAGATATTGAAGACCTCGTCTTACACACATAAAGGTTAATTTAAAACTCGTTTCTAAACCACTAAAAAACACCTAGCGAAACTCTTAATGTAATACCTAAAAACCAATGAGCTTTTAAAAAATTCGAACATACCAACTGTTGATCATAAAACTTTTGAATTAAAGTCTTTTGAACCTCACACTTTTAAGGCTCTAAATAAAGTGAATGTCCGAAAAACCTTGTTCTTGATCTCTGTGGAACTCGCTGACCCTCTTAGTAAAACTTATAAAAATTTTTTCAAACCTTACTGATTTTTATTCTTTAGCGCACTGAGGTTTTTTATCAGCAGGTAATTAAAGCTTAGCAACACTGTGAACCCTAAGTAACTCTCTGATTACTACAACTAAAGACGGAACTATAAAAAGCCCTAGGAAGCCAAAACTATAAAGCCCACCAAGAACCGCAAAAAACATAAAGCCTGAGTGAAGCTTAAACTGATTGTCAAAAAGAATTGGTCTTAAAAAAAAATCAATTAGATTATGACTAACTAAGTTAAATAGAATTATAAAGATTCCCTTCAAGAAACTTTCATAAATTAAATAATAAAGCCCAATTGGAAGGTAAATCAAAGTGGTACCACCTGGCAAAAGTCCGAGAATGAAGGCTAGAAATCCAGCAAGAAGCGCGAAATCAAATCCAGCTAAAGCCAAGCTAAAAAACGTAAGAAGCCCTTGGCCGCCAGAGATGACTATTAAAGTCCAAAAACTAGCTCTAATTGACGAGATAACAAGGCTTGAGATGGAATCAAAATCGACCTTAAAAAAATCTGCGAGTTGCCTTGCAAATCTTGCTCCACTTTGAGCATCCTTAAGAAAAAAAAACAAAATCACCGAAGATAAAAAAAGAACAGCTACAGAGTTAGCCGAGGACACTAAAATCGACCTAAGCATATCCATTATTACTGTTGCTCCTCTATAAATCTGGCTAGATAGCTCGTTTAGATCCATCTCCAAAGCTATCGGAGATAAAGCTGTTATTTGAGCCCAAATTTTTAAAACAGCATCTTTATTAAAATTGTTGACAACATCCACTATCTCTTTCACTAGCACAACTAAAATAGGAATTAGCACAAGAAGGCCTAGAGCGATCGGCAAAAAAGCAAACAACAGCGCCCTTATGGTGGAGCTGGAAATGAATTTCTGAGATCTTTCATAAAGCGGATAAAAAACACAAGCTAAAATAGCGCCCCATATGAAACTTTTCCAAAATGGACTAAGTATATATGTCAGCAAAGCTAACAAAACTATTAGTGAAACCGTGGGCATTCTAGAAATTTTAGAAATAATAAATAACTAAAACTATAAAGTATTGCTGATTTTAAGCGATAAGATTACTAAAAAGATGAAGCGAAGCATAGAACTTAAAGCTCTTGTTCAAGACTCAAAAATTTATTTAATGGCTGTTGCTGAGGTTCTAGCAAAGAAGCTTTTTTCAAGCGAATGTGAGTTCGCCATCCAAAAAGCCTCCTCCCAGGATAAACTTTATAACCCAGACTATAAATTACTTAAAAAATGATTTAAACTTTTCAAAAAAACCTTCTTCTTTATGCTCCTCTTTTTCTAACTCCGAAAGTTTCAGGAGAAGCTCTTTATATTTATCGCTAACCTTTTTGGGAACAAAAATCTGAATTTGGGCCAAATGGTCTCCTCTTTTCCTAGACTCTAAGGAAAAAGCGCCCTTCCCTCTAAGTCTAAGAATTTTGCCTGATGGAGTGCCTGGCGGAATTTTCAAGTAAACTTGCCCATCAACAGTTTGAACCGGAATCTCACCGCCTAAAACAGCAACTGAGTACGGAATTGTAACATCTGAGATGATATCATCTCCTACCCTTTTAAATACGGGGTGCGGCTTAACGGAGATGTTTATATACAAGTCACCTCTTCGCCCGGAAGATCCGGATTCTCCCTCACCACTTATTTTGAGCCTTTGACCACTCTCGACCCCTGCAGGAATGTTAACTTTAACTGTTCTAGTGCTAGCTTCAAAGCCTGATCCCCTACATTTTGAGCAAATTTCTTTCACAATACGACCAGAACCGCCACATTTAGGACAAGTTCTTGTAATAGAGAAAAAACCTTGACTTATGGAGATCTGGCCCCTCCCTCTACACTCATCACAAGTTACTATGCTAGAGTGACTCTTAGCGCCAGAGCCTCCGCAGGCTGAGCAAACCTCATTGGATCTCAGAGTTATTGTTTTTGTGGCTCCTTTAATAGCTTCCTCAAATTCTATTTCCAAATCATAAATAAGATCCCTTCCTCTTGTAAACCTTTTGGAACGAGAGCCACCAAAAAAAGCGCCAAAGATATCTTCAAAAATATCCTCAAAATTTCCAAACCCCGAAAAATCTCCAGACCATTGGAATCCTCCACCCTGTTGAAAAGCTGCAGATCCAAACTGATCATAAGCTTTTCTTTTTTCGGGGTCAGATAACACAGCATAAGCCTCGTTTATTTTCTTGAACTTTTCTTCCGCTTCTTTATTACCGGGATTCCTATCTGGATGATACTTTAAAGCTAATCGCCTATACGCCTTTTTGATTTCGTCAATCGATGCGTTTCTTTGAACTTCTAAAATAGAGTAATAATCATCCGCGCTCATTCACAAAAATTAAATCATACCTGCTTCCCATCAGTAGACTCTCTAAACTCGGCATCTTCTGGCCCTGCCGAGGTTGAAGAGGTGGTCTGACCAGATGTTTGAGACTTGTAAAGAACTTCTGAAATCTTGTACGCTATCCCTTGAACTTTTTCAAAACTGCTTTCAAGCTGACCAATCTCTGTGGCTTCAACTAAAACTTTTTTAGCTTGATTAACTGTTTCTTCTGCCTCCTTAACCAAATCCTGAGGAATGGAATCTTTTTTATCCCTTAAGAGTTTTTCGACCTCATACACCATACTGTCTAAACTGTTCTTCTTGGCTATAAAATCTCTCTTCTTTTGATCTTGCTCGGCCATAGCCTCAGCCTCTTTTATCATTGCCTCAATCTCTTCTTGAGTTAAGCCGCTTTTAGCGGTTATTCTGATAGATTGCGCTTTGTTAGTTGCCAAATCTTTTGCAGATACTTCTAAAATGCCATTTGCATCAATATCAAAAGTTACCTCAATCTGAGGAACTCCTCTAGGTGCAGGAGGAATACCGACAAGCTCAAACCGGCCCAAAAATTTATTATCAGCAGCCATAGGTCTTTCACCTTGATAGACTTTTATATCAACCCCTGTTTGATTATCTGAAGCTGTAGTAAAAATCTGACTTTTCCTTGCTGGAATGGTAGTGTTACGAGGAATTAAAACTGACATCACTCCACCGTAGGTTTCAATCCCCAAGCTTAAAGGAGTAACATCTAAAAGAACTATATCTTTTACTTCTCCGGTTAAAACAGCCCCTTGAATCGCGGCACCAATTGCAACAGCTTCGTCAGGGTTAACATTCTTCGCTGGTTCTTTCCCAAAAATCTCCTGAACCTTCTTCTGCACAGCAGGCATTCTTGTCATACCTCCCACCAGAATTACTTCATCTATTTGATTTGAACTCAAGCCCGCATCAGCTAAAGCTTTTTTGCATGGTTCAACCAATCTCTGCAAAAGATCATCGCAAAGCTGCTCTAATTTAGCCCGAGAAAGCTTAACATACAGATGTTTAGGTCCTGAAGCATCAGCCGTAATGAATGGGATATTTATCTCGGTTTCCATGCTTGAGGACAACTCTATCTTCGCCTTCTCTGCAGCCTCTTTAAGACGTTGTAAAGCCATCACATCCTGCCTGAGATCTATTCCTTGATCCCTCCTAAATTCATCGACTAGGTACTCCACAATTCTCATATCGAAGTCTTCCCCACCTAAATATGTGTCTCCGTTTGTAGCTTTTACCTCGAAAACACCTTCCTGACCTATTTCGAGAATCGAAATATCAAACGTTCCACCACCTAGGTCGAATACTGCTACCGTTTTATCCCCTTTCTTATCAACGCCATAAGCTAAAGCTGCTGCTGTAGGCTCGTTTATAATCCTAAGAACGTTTAAGCCCGCAATTTTACCAGCGTCTTTTGTAGCCTGCCTTTGAGCATCATCAAAATAAGCTGGAACGGTAATTACCGCATTGACTACCTTTTCCCCAAGATAATCCTCTGCGGTCTGCTTCATCTTCATCAATACCATCGCTGAGATTTCCTGTGGGCTTTTGGGCTGATCACCTAATTTAACCCAAGCATCTCCATTTGGAGCCTCTATAACTTCATAAGGCAGTATAGATTTAGCTTTTGTTACTTCCGGATCAGTAAATCGCCTCCCTATCAACCTTTTAACCGCAAAAATTGTATTTTTGGGGTTGGTCACTGCCTGTCTTTTTGCTATCTGACCAACCAACATCTCTCCATTTTTAGCCAAAGCCACAACTGATGGCGTGGTTCTAGAACCCTCGCTGTTGGTAATGACGGTAACATTTGTACCTTCCATCACCGCAACCACCGAGTTGGTTGTTCCTAAGTCAATTCCTACAACTTTTCTTGAAACCCCAGACATAATCTACCCTTTATTAATGCTAAACATAAACATTAATGCCTGCTAATTCAATCAAAAATTCACCTGCCCAAACCAAAAAAACCCTCTGCAACCCAGCCCATCGTTGCTATTTGACTTCGAAAAAAGCCTCAAATATTGCGTTTTAACTCAAAAACTGTTACGAGACTCTGATATTTAAATTGTTTTCCATGTCTTGTCTCTACACTTTTTAGTTTCATTAATAGTACTTGCTGAGAAAATTTGCGTTTGGAGTCACACATTTTTTATTTTAAGCGCGTTTTAAAGGCCATTTCCCTTTGAAAAGTCGGAAATAGGATTTTGCAAACCTAAGCTTATTAATTTAAACTATAAGTTCTTTTCCCGACCTCTAAGCCTTCAAGCTCCCTTCCAAAATTGATTAGCTTCCAAAATTGAATTTTGTTTACACCAAACAGGAGCTTGAAAAAATGAGGTTTTTCTCGAGTTAAGCGCCAACTTACTCCTTCAAGCAAGACCCCAGCAGCTTTTGGTTGCACTGCCAAGTGCCTAAACTCTCACGTTCAAGGAGTCTACTTTTATCTGTGCTACTAGGGCCTATATATTGGCTTTTTTAGTCTACTTTATCTCACTATTATTTGCTCCTTTATTGCCGAGTTCATCCTCTCAACTTCTATAGCTATTCCCGACAAATCTCTAAGGCCAGTTTGATCGTAGTAATCGGTTAAGCCTTTTGTTACGGCAGCCACTAAATCTTGGGCACTCATTCTGTAAACGGGTGCGTCTACCTGAATTGCTCCAATTAAATTATCTTGAGATTCTTTAACCGGCACAGCAACTGATAATACATCTTTTTCTAATGACTGCGTAACATAAATATGGGATTGCTTGATATCCTCAACTGATTTTATGAACTCGGGATCTTTAAGCTCGGCTATTTCTTGGTTAGAAAACTGAAGAGCCGCTAATAACCTACCCGCAGCGCTTTTCAAAATATCCATTGAATAACCCCTCTTAAATTGCGTTCTAACGGGATTCGAGCTCTCTCTACCATTGATATAATAAACTTTGTCCCCTACCAATGTAGCAAAATAAACATTTTCATTAACAGCTTTTCTAACCACGTTCACCGGACTTTCACTCTTTCTAAAAATAGCGCTATAGCTTTCATATGCAGAAGCTAATGATAAAGCTTTAGGCCCCAGAAAGTATCTCTCAGTTGAGGCATCCTGCATAACATAGCCGCGCACTTCAAGGGTCGCCAAAAGCCTAAATATGTTGTTTTTATGAAGCCTAAGTTGCTTTGAAAGCTCAGTTACGCCTAAAGGCTCTTTGTTGTTACACAAGGCCTCCAAAACTTCCAAAGCATGACTAACTGCCTGAATCAAATAATTCCACTTATCTTTTCTCTCTCTCATACTAACCCATTATTATTCATAATTTATAAACGTTAGTCAATAAGTTAAAAACAGATTTGAAATTTTTTTAAATTGGATAGTTCCAGCGAGATTAAATGTTTCTCGAAGTGCCATCGTGGAGTTTTTTTAAGTACAACGCTATAATAACGAACTGTGAAGCTAGCTGGGGAGTTACGGCAAGGATTTTTGAATTTTTTCTCCTCTAAGGACCATTTAGTAGTTAAAACCTCTAGTCTAATACCGCAAAACGACCCCTCATTGCTTTTTACCAACGCCGGTATGAATCAATTTAAAGAATACTTTTTAAACTTGAGTCCTCCCAGGCACGATAAACTAGCCTCTTGTCAAAAATGTTTGCGATTGTCGGGTAAACATAACGATCTCGAAAATATTGGATTTACTAGGCGCCATCACACTTTTTTTGAGATGCTGGGCAACTTTAGCTTCGGAAGTTATTTTAAAGAAGAAGCAATATCCTTAGCCTGGGAATTTGTAACGAAGGAACTTAAGCTCAATCCGGATTTCATTAGTGTTACTTACTATGAGGAAGATACTGAAACAAAAAATTTTTGGCACAAGATCGCTAAACTCCCCGAAAACAGAGTTGTTGCCGCGGGAAAAAGTGATAATTTTTGGGAAATGGGAGAGGTAGGACCATGTGGCCCATGTACTGAAATTCACTATCTAGTAGAAACCTCTTCCTCTCAAACGTTACTTTTAGAGATCTGGAATTTAGTGTTTATGGAGTACAACAAAGAAAATGGACAACTTCTACCTCTTCCAAAAAAATGCGTAGACACTGGGATGGGGCTGGAACGAGTTTGCAGTATTTTGCAATCTGCGCAATCAAATTTTGAAACAGACTTATTCAAACCGATAATTGAAAAAATTGAGGATTTAGCTCATCTAAAGTACAGCTCATCAGGCTTTTTTGAAGCGCCTTGTCAGCCCAAAACAGATCAAGAAATGATCGACATTGCATTCAGGGTATTGGCAGATCACTCAAGAGCAATAACTTTTCTTATAGCAGAGGGGCTAACCCCGGGCAATGATGGCAGAGCTTACGTTTTAAGGAAGTTGATTAGAAGAGCTAGTGTTTTTAATTTCAAGCTCATTAAAAAACCAATTCTTAAGGACATTTGTGATGAAGTAATCAAAATAATGGGTGACGTTTATCCAGAACTAAAAGAGTTTGAATCCCAAATTAGAGAGGTAGTTGAAAGCGAGCAAGATAAGTTTTTATCCAATCTAGAGGCGGGTTTAGCTTATCTGGAAAAGAACGCTCCCAAATCAGGGGTTTTTCCAGGAGCTTTGGCTTTCAAAATGCACGATACTTTTGGAATTCCTTTGGAAGTAATCCAGGACTACTGTCTAGAAAAAGGTTTAAGCTTAGATCAAGAGGGGTTCCAACAGGAAATGCAGAAGCAAAAGCTTCAATCGCGCCAAAATAGAGAATCGCAATTATTTCTCTCTATTAAGGGCACAGAGACTCCCACAGATTTTGTTGGTTACTTGACCTTGGAGTGTGAAGCGACCCTACTGTCAGCTCAAAGGCAACAAGAACATCTAGTATTAATTTTTGAAAAGACCCCTTTTTATGCTGAATCGGGAGGCCAAGTCAGCGATAAAGGAGAAATCATTTTTGGTTCTAAAACTTTAAAAGTCAAAGATATCGTTAAAACTAACACTGGAACAATCCTTCATTTTTGCACTCCTAACGATTTTGAGCCAAAAATTGGAGAAACAGCTTTACTTAGGGTTGATCAAAAAGTTCGCAAAGCTGTTCAAAGAGCTCACTCCGCAACTCATCTCTTGCATTTAGCACTGCGCGAAATTTTGGGTAGCGCCATAAAACAAGCAGGATCGAAAGTAGAGGCTGATAGGCTTCGGTTTGATTATACTTGCCCTAAAGATCCTTGCGACTCGTTAAACTTAATTGAGTCGCTCGCCAACGAGTTTGTCATAGCAAATTACCCAACTCAAGTGGAGTTTATGCCATTAGAAGAAGCCAAGAATCAGGGAGCGATAGCTTTTTTTGGTGATAAATATGGCGAAATAGTAAGAGTGGTAACAATGGGGCCATCTAAAGAGCTGTGCGGAGGAACTCACGTTCAAGCCTCAGGAGAGATTGGTGTCATTAAAATAGTTAAAGAACAGGCTCTTGCAGCTGGCATTCGAAGAATTGAGGCTCTGACAGGACTTCAAGCCTTGGAAAAAATCTCAAGCATTTCTAATGCCTTAAATACCTTAGCGCTTCATTTAAAAACCAGTCCAGAAAATGCCACTGAACGCGTTCTCAAAATTCAATCCCAATTAGCAAACGCTTTAAGAGAAAATCATAATCTAAAACAAAAATTAGCCGAGCTGTACACTGCCTCAAAAAATCAACCTTTTAAATTAGGCAGATTTCTAATCTTGAATTTGAGTGATGGTTATGAGGCCATTGCCGAAGAGATCTTTGATAACATTAAAGCAAAAAACATTGACCCTATCTTTATTTACTGGCAGCAAACGAGAGAGCTAAATAGTTTCATTTCTGGCAACCTTAATGGTAGACTATTGGATGAGTTTAAGAAAAAGTTGCTAGACTTTGGAGGCAAAGGTGGGGGCTCGTCGAGATTTTTCAAGGGAACTTTTCCGAGCAGTAATCTAAAGGATTTTTTGAGCCTAATTGAGTCTTTGTGAAAAAATCAGAAACACAGATTTTTAAAACCGAAGTTCAACTTAACCAAGATAAAGTATTAGATCTTGCAGGCGCATTTGATGAAAATCTTAAGTACCTACAAACCCTAACTCAGACCACTATTGAGAGAAGGGGAAACCTGCTCAAAATACGCGGCTCAGAACAAAATGTTAAATTGGCGGTTGCTACTATCAGGGAACTTGAAATGGCGGTAAATAAAGGGGTTACCATTTCGCCAGAAGACATAAAAAGATGTGCCCTCTCCATAACAAACACTGAAAATAAGGCTTTCGTCGACATAATCTCAGAAGGGTTCTACCTAAATTCAAAAAAGATTTACCCAAAAACTCAGAACCAAAGTAAGTACCTGAAAGCCATGAGTTCTTTTCCGGTGATCTTTGGCTTAGGCCCAGCAGGCTCCGGCAAGACTTATTTGGCTGTAGCTGTAGCAGTTTATAGATTATTTAAAAAAATTGTGAAAAAAATTATTTTTTGTCGACCTGCGGTTGAAGCCGGAGAAAAGCTAGGTTTTTTGCCTGGCACTTTGGAGGAGAAAATAGATCCTTATATGAGGCCGCTTTTCGACGCTCTGTTTGAATTTCTCGAGGCAGATAAAATTGAAGATCTCATTCACAGAGGGCAGCTAGAGGTTGCTTCCTTAGCTTTTATGCGAGGAAGAACATTGGCAAATTGTTTTGTTATTCTTGATGAGGCTCAAAACACCACAACCCAGCAAATGAAGATGTTTCTTACAAGGCTTGGTCACAACTCCACTTTCGTAATTAACGGCGACCCCACCCAAATTGACTTGCCTAGTGTCTCAAACTCTGGGTTGCTCGAGGCAACGCAAATTTTAAGAGGTATGCCAGAGATTGCTTTCGTTGAGTTTACCAAGGAAGATTGCTTGAGGCATCCTTTGGTAGAGCAAATACTGGAGAAGTATGAAAAAGCTCCTAAAAAAACCAAATACTCCCAAGAGAATCGTTAAGCTCAATTTTATCTTTCATAGTCCCGTCAAAGGCTTGGATAAAAAAAAATTAAAAACATATTTGCTAATTGCTGCAAATCAGCTGGGTCTTTCAGGTATTTTTAATGTAGTTTTTTGTGACCCTCAACTTGCAGGCAAGCTAAACTTAAAGTTTAGAAAAAAGAACTACCAGCCTGATATTTTAACTTTTTGGTACGAAGATCAAAAGGAGGCTGACATCATAATAAACACCCACTTCCTAGAAAAGGATCCCAACACAACCTGCCTAAGGCTTGGAGTGCACGGATTGGTACACCTAACAGGCTTGGATCACGTGGTTCCTGAACATCAAGACAGCTTCTTTAGGCTTGAGCGAAAAATATTAAACTATCTGCAGGCAAAGGCTGCATCAACCCTACCCACATAGTACACTTTATTAGTTGAAATTATATCGCCTGCCGGAGAGGTTCTCCCATCAACTTGATAAACGGCTTCAATGTTACCCATAGGAAAAGGAATGAACGCTTGGTTTAGAATCACCCATTGCAAGAATTCAGAAGGCACTGAGTCTGCTGGTATTGATGCCCTTGCAACAGTGCGGCCTTTTTTCTCATCATCGTTTTGCTGGTCATCAGCCAAAAACCTTTCCTGAAAAGCAAACCCTAGGCTTTGCTGATCGGAATCGTCAGAATTATCTCCCCCACCTGTAGATCCAGTTGCATCCAGCACTCCCGGAAGAGGAGAGCTAAACCTAGGAGCCTTTACCATAGCTCCAGGGATTCTAAACTCCCTATGCAAAGTCCTGAGGAGGATTTTTTGCTTTTGCATAGTTGTGCTAACCACAACACAAGGAGCTACAGGAATCAACAAAGATCTTCCCCGGTCGTTATCCTCGTCCCTAACCCTTACGCAAGCAAAACCCACATAACCTACAAGCTGAGTTGTACACTGCCCTTTGTCATTAACTGTGGCCCAGCCCTCCAGTGTAAAAGCCTCTCCTAAATCATGGTTGGCACTGGAGCCACAGCCTAATAATACAACTAAAATCAAAACAAAAACTAAGCTTGCTCTCATTTTTAAAATCTTTTAATCTTCAACGGTCATTGCGGCGTCATCAAAGCTTCCTTCAACTATTCTAGGAGTTACTATAAATATTAGCTCTTCATCTGCCCCCGCGGTTATCTGAGATCGAAAAGCATACCCCAAAACAGGGATATCCTTCAAAAATGGAAGTCCTGAAACAACACTTAGATCGTTTATCTTATAAATCCCGCCCAAGACAAAAGTTTGCCCACTAGAAACTAATACCGTAGAGGTTGCTCTTCTTTCGATAGTTGAGGGAATATCATCCACAGTTCTTGATCCGAATGAGCTTGACTCTGCCGCTAAGTCTAAAAGTATCCAGTAATCAGGCGAAGCCTGCGGGGTCATAGTAAGCTTTATTCCAACTTTCACTTCATCTACTCCTTGCCCACCGGTTGCAGATCCACCAGAGCCCACAACTACTTGATTGCCACCTTGATTTCTTTTTATCCTTATTACTTCTGTTGCTTCAATAGAGGCTTTAGAGTTATTTGTGGTAACAAGGATAGGCTTTGAAATGATCCTAACGGCGCCATCTTGCTCGAAAGCCGAGATGATCGCTCGTAAATCCTTTGTACCATCCGCGCTTCCAAAAATAAGCTCTACGAGCCCACTCCCTGTTCTTGAAGAAACTGGAAAATCAGCTCCGATTCCAAGATTCATCGAGTGAGGAAAGTTAAAAGGAAGAGGGTTCCCTGTTAAACCTGAAGCTGAATAATCGAATCCAAATTGCATACCTAGACTTCTAGAGGCGCTTCGAGAAGCTTCCAAGACAATTGTTTCCAACAGAACCTGTGGCGTTCTCAGGTCAAGTTTTTTCACTAACTCAGTTACATTATCTATGCCTCTTTTAATGTCTTTTATTATTATTTGATTGGTACGTTCGTCAAAGGTAACACTACCCCTATCGGTAATCACCGTCTCTAAAATTGGCTTCAATGCAGCCGCCTTTGCATAGCTTACTCTGATGTACTTTATTTGCAAGGGCTCAAGCTCTTCCTGAGCAACTTGCGCCTGTTTTAAAGCTTCTCTTTCCCTTCTTAAGCGCTCGACTGGAGAAATCCTTACCACATTCCCCTCTTGCACTTTATCTAGTCCTTGACTTTTGAGTATCACGTCCAAGGCCTGGTCCCATGGAACATCAATTAAACGAAGGGTAATTTTTCCAGTAACATCGCTTGTGGTTACTATGTTTAGATTAGAGACTTCGGCTATTATTCGAAGGGCGTTTGTTATGTCGGCATCCTGAAGATCTAACGAAATTAGCTTGCCTGTGTATTTTTTTACCTCATTAATCACGCCTTCCTCCTTATCCAGCTTCGGTTGCGCTCTTGAAACGCCTAACTGAGGCAAATTTGAAACATCAGAGATATACATCCGTCCATCTTCGAACATCGACCCAAGGTTGACGTCTGTGTTCACAAAAAGTTTTACAACCAAATTCCCTTCTTTATCCAAAAAACGAGCTGCTCTAATTAAATCAGAGGGTTCGCTTGACACCAAGGATGATTGAACAGACTCATCTCTCGCTGCGTTTTCAAGAGTGATATTAAATTCTCTGTCTCCCACTTTTTCTATAAAGTACATCGGCTCATCTAACACATCCATTTCAAGAACCATAACATTACCTTTGAATAATCCTTTTTCAAATCTGGCTTGAGTAATCTTAGCTTTGCTGTTTCCGGCTCTTCGCAAAGTTAAAAAAATCGTATCATTAGCTTGCATAACTGATGGAATCGCGTTTTCATCTAACGAAAAGACTAAGGAGTTAGTTTCTGGAAAGTATTGAACATCTTTAACCTGAGGTATTGCCCTTAACTTATCTACCGTTGAAACCTCTAAGGGGCTATCAAACAAAATCTCGATTTTTCTGTTTCCCTTATAAATATCCAAAACGGATGTTCTTGACAGTTTTAGCTCTATCTCTGTTTCATTTTCATTAGACCTATTAAGCTGAGCTAACACCTGTGAGCCAAGCTTAAAAACTGCTTTAGAGAGAGCCGCTTGGTTTTCACCCAGTAGAACTGATGTCAGGCTAACTAGGGCAAAGCTAAAAAAAAATAACCTAAGGTAACTCATGATGTTAAACCTACAAACACCTAAAACTATTGCTTAATTCAGATACTTTGTCAATTATTTTTTTTACCTTTTGATTAACCCTGTTTTTGAAAATTCATCGTCCACCTGTAACCCTCTTTTTTTTACATGTTGCGCCTCTTGCTGGCTTTTTTTAGCGATTTCCTCAGCCTCAGCAGCAGTCAGTTGCCTGAATGCCAAAACTTTCAACGAGCCTGAAAGAGAAACTCGCCCGCTTAATTGATAAGCTTTGGGATTGGAAAGAGCAATTTCTTCCACGGAAATGATTCTGCCAAATCTGCTTAACTCATCAACAAACATCTGAAGCTGTTCAAAAGTTGCCTCTACTTTCAGAAGGATTGGTATTTCAGCATAAAAGTCTCTAACAATTTCTTTAGATGGAATAAAAGAGATTACTTTAACACCTATCTCCTTTCCCAAGCCCTCAACAGCGCTCAGGATGCCTGGCATATCTTTCTGCTCGGGAAGTTGCACAGATGCAAGATTTTGAATGTTTTTAGCAAGCTTTAACTTCTCTTTAACGGCAGATTGTTTTAAGCGCATTGAGGTCTCTTTGGCTATGGCAGCTTTAAGGTCCGCTATCTCCTGCTCCTTCTGTTTTAACTCAGTCGACAGAGGATCATACACTACATAGTACCCCCCTGCTATTGAAAGCCCAACTAATAAAACCCCTAAAGCCGAGGTTTTGAAGACCGAGTATGATTCTAAAAAATCTAGATTAAATTTCACGCTAATTCTCCCTTAAATTTATGTTTGAGAAAGAAAAAAATATTTCTCCCCTTAACTCGAACTGCTTTGCCTCTAAACTCTCGGGCTTCGACCAAATAAAAACTCCGATCTCACTAGCCCCGCTGAGTGGTTTCCAAGCTATAGATTTTTCAACCATCTCGGCGGTTTGAAGCAGGCTTTGTGGTGGAGGTTTCTTGAAAACTGCAAGCCCTCGCTCTTTGGCCGAGTTGCTAATGAAGTTAAAAAACTGAGACTGATGTTGCAAATCTGAAACATCCATAAACAACTCTCTTGTTACAGAATCAAATGCAAAGTTCTTGAAAAGATAAGTAGTTTGGGATTTTATGAGCTCTACTGTTTTACTATATGGTAAAGATTGTAAAGCCCGCTGAAAATCAGCCAAGTCTTGATCTGATAAGGCATAACCTTTTATTTCATATTTCAACCCCCCGAAGGCAAACTCTCTAAACCATACCTTTTCGGGAACCTTGGTTGCTAAGTCTATTAAAAACTTGGAAACCCCAAACTGAGAAGCTTTAAGGTTATGGATATCCTCAGCAAGTTTTGTTAGCTTATTTAAGGTTTCTTCAAGTTCCCTTAGCTCTTTGTTTTGCTGTTTGATAACGTTAAGTCTCTGACTTAAGCTTGCTGACTCTTCTTTTAATAAATCAAGATTCCAGTAACTTGAAACAGCAAAGCTAACCCAAAACACAATGATAGCGCCAAAACACGTACTTGCACTAATAAATATTAGCCTCTTTAAACTAAGGCTTCTGTCTGGTTCTGGCAAAAAATTTATCTTAATCATTCCTTGTCTCCAAAGTGTCTCAAACTAAGGCCAAAAGCTTTAACCAACAAATGAGTATCTTTGATGGGGCAAGAAGGATAAATCTGCTCGCTTACCCTTAAAGGCGTGCAGACTAAACCAGTTGCGCTTTCAAGAAATGAAATGAACTGTTGACTGCTGGATATTGGACCAAGTACGAATACATTCTCAATCGAGGCCTGAAAGTCAACTGCTTGTTGAATAAGTGATAAGTTTCTTGCTATCTCCTTAGCTAAATTCTCTAAGCCAGAGCTTCTCAAAACCCTAGCGTCACGATAATCATTTCCTATGAAATTTTCATCAAGAAGCCATCTTAGTGCCTCTCTATCACTGATCCCAAAGTTCACGTAGAACTCCTCCGAAATATTCCCATAGCCAATTCCGAAATCCCCACAATAAAAAGTTGATCCAGCAAACGACAAATTAAGGAAACTGTAGCTTTTACCAATATACAATATCGCAAAAAATTTTTTGTCATCTTTCAAAGCAAGGGTCTCAACGGCATTTTGACAGGAAAAAAACTCTGATTCGAGAACTCCCACTTCCAAGCCCAAACTTTTTAATGTCCCGGTGAGCCTTTCCACGGCCTCCCTTTTAACAGCAACAAAGAGTAACTTAAATTGTTTGCCATGTGGAGTTTCTTTAAAAATAGGTTGAACAATCCAGTCGTAAAAAACTGTTTCTATTGGAAAAGGAAGCTGAGAAACCACAGTCTGGAAGAGAAACGCTTCTTTTTTTGGTACATCTTTTTCTGGTATATCAACAACCCGGACGAATGTTTGCGTAGCCGGCATAGCCAGGTTAAATCTTACGTCTTTGTCTGGGAATGCTTCCTTAACGCTTTTTAGGTCATTTTCCAGAGCTTCTATTTTGTATTGAGACCCCGAAAAATAACTCTTTCCGTCTAGAACAAGGGAATTTATAATTCTGCCATCTTTTTGTTCTACACAAGCGAGGTAATCTTCACCAATATCAATCCCTACAAACCTGAATTTTTTGTCAAAGTATTTAAGAAAATTCACCAACCGATTTCTTGATATTATCTCATTAAGCTTGCTAAATTTGTAAAGCCCGCTTTTTTTAATGTGCTTCTCGAGTGTTATGTTGAAGGGATCTCCAAGCCTCTATATTTCTCACTCGAAAGCGCTGATTCCCTTGAGATTGAAGGAAGTTTTGTTCAAGTTCCAGTAAAAAATAGAGTTTGTTGGGCGTTCGTTACAGCTAAAGCTGAAAGCGCTACAGCAATAGATTTTCAAATTAAGGAGTGCATAAGCTCGCCTATTAAAATTTTTCGCAAATCTCAAATCGAGCTTATTTCTGCAGTAGCCCAGCGGTATATGGTTTCTGTTTTTACAGTTGCTGCTTGCTTGAGCCCTCCTTTCAGAAGGTTTTCTCACAAGATTTTACAGTCGCTTCTAACTGAAACCTGTGCTCCAGTTAGCTACGACCAAGTCAACTCTTTCTCAACACTTACAACGGCTCAAAGGATTGCCTTTGAACAGATTTTAAACTGCGAGAAAAAAATTTCGTTGCTACACGGTGAAACTGCTTCTGGGAAAACAGAGATTTATATTCATCTCGCTCATCATGCGCTGCAAAAAAACTTTGGCGTTCTCATTCTGGTACCAGAGATCTCCTTGACTCCTATGCTGGTGGATAGATTTAAAAAAAGCTTGGGGACCTCAAAAGTTTTCGTGCTTCACTCAGGCTTACACCAAAAACAGAGATTAAAAAATTGGTTCACCTTGCTGTATGGAGAACCTGTTGTGGCAATTGGAACCCGATCTGCTATCTTGGCTCCTGTTAAAAACTTGCAGTACTTAATTTTAGATGAAGAACATGACTCAAGTTTTAAACAGCAGGACACAGCATTTCGGTACCATGCTAGAGAAATAGCTTTGCTCCTAGCGGATTTGGGCATAAAAGTCATCTTGGGCTCTGCAACACCAGCACTTGAAACTTTTTATAACGCTTCAAAGGGAAAATTCTTGTATGTTGAGGTACCTAGCTATTTTAAGACCTTTAGCCCTACGTTGGAGATTATTAACACATCCCAACTCCCAAGAGAAGCTTTTGCCACAAAAAGTTTAACTAAAAGAGCGGTGGAGACATTAGTAGAAACTTACAAAAACGGTTTACAAAGCGTGGTCTTTATCAACAGGGTTGGGTATTGTTCAGCTCTTTATTGCCCCACTTGCGAGGCATCAGATACTTGTCCAAATTGCTCTGTGAGTCTTAGAGTGATAAAAAACAAACAAATCTGTTTCTGCCACATTTGTGGCTTCAGCAAGAGTCTTTCACTGAAATGCAATCGCTGCGGCAGCAAAATGCTCTTTATAGGCTCAGGTACGGAACGAATTGAAGAAGAGCTGGAAAAAATTTTTCCAAAGGAAGCATTATTCCGGCTTGACAAAGAAAGCACAAGCAGTTTTTCCGCCTTGACTGAAGCTTTGCAAAAATTTAGTCAGGAAGAGATAAAGATTTTAGTTACAACTCAGCTTTTCTCAAAGGGGCATGATTTCCCAAAGCTTTCATCGCTTGTTATTGTAAACGCCGACTTGGGCTCGCATATACCAGATTTTAGAACAAACGAAAGGATGTACTCCCTTTTACATCAATTGATTGGAAGAGTTGGAAGATCAAGCCTTCCTGCAAAAGTAATTATTCAAACAAATAGGCCTAATTTAATGTTTTTCAAGTACCTCAAAGTTAGAGACTTTAAAAGTTTTGCCGCCGAGGAGTTAAAAATTAGAAAACAGTTTGGGTATCCTCCTTTCGCACAAATTTTGAGAATTTTAAGCACGAGCAAAATTAGCGTAGCTAAAGCCGCTGAGACGTTGGAGAAGGCTAAAAACTTGCTTGACCATCCTGAGCTTCAGGTTTTAGGCCCAGCTCCTTGCTATCATGAAAAGCTAAAACAAGCATGGAGAGCGCATCTTATAGTAAAAGTAAAAAATCCGGATGTTTTGAGAGCAAGTCTTTTAAAACTAGAGCAGCTTAAAAAGGAAAAAAATTTGATTATTGACATAGATCCTATCGATGTGTTGTAAGAAGACAAATTTTAAAAAATTTTCATTTAAGTAGGAATCCGAAAGCCGTTCAAAGGGCAAATAAAAGCGTCTAGATCGATATTACTAGGTAGAACTTTTAGACTCAAAAATTAACTACTGAGGTTCTCAAAGAGTAGCGCTGGTGTTTTGATGATTGTACTGGTAAATCTAAATCTTAAAGCTTTGAAAACGCTATTCTGTCTTAAATTATTACTTTATGCTCCCTTTTCTAAGAGCGTCTGTCTCTGAAAAAACGACTTGTAAAAGCCAAATAACCCAATCTAATTTGACTTTTAAAGGATGAAAAAACTGAATTAGAAATACTTATGAATTAGAAATACTCAGAGAGCACCAGCAACGTGTAGTTTTGCGTAAATCGCAAAAATTCCAATCGGTTCCATGCGCTTGATTAAAAAAATATCAGCACAAGAAATTATAGCAGCGAAGGCAAAAACTTTTTTAGCTCTTGCTCACGCTAGTAAAAAGGGCTTTAAAAATTTGATCCCTTAAATGAATAGGGAAACTCTTGATTCGTCATTTCAGTTAAAGATCCACTCTAATAAATAGAGAGATCGAGTTAGACTTTTGAGAGTTTTAGTGCTCTGGGTATTAAATTACAACTCCTTGTTAACACCGGAGGAATTTAGATTTCTCACTCCTTGAAGTTTTTAGCAGGCTCCGCGTGGCTAACGTTCTTTTGGTTCTCTCTAAAAAAACATAAGCACAACAGTCTTTATGATAAAAAATTTAGGTATGCCCCGCTTCCTTGTTTTCCAACCACAGTCACAGTGTTAGCTTTTATTAATCTTTCTAAGCTATACGCAAACCAGTGGATGCAAAACTACCTTTCTAAGCATGGCCCAATCTTGATAGCCTCGTTTGCTAGTAAGACCAGTGTTGCTTTTCGCTGTTTCAAAAAGTCTTGAAAACTCAATCGGACTGACAGGGAAATCAGTCTCATTTGAGACTATTTTAGAGGCTTCAATGGCCTGGAAAGCAGGGTAACTTAGTTTACCCAGAGGGTTTAGCGACTTAATTTTGCTTTTTTGAGCCTTCAGCTTTTTTAAATTAACTTTTTAGAAATTTATTCTTCCAGTTTGGTTTTTAACAATAATTTAGCCTTTTGTACTATCCTCAAGTAGTTTTTCTGTTTATTAAAGAGTTACGCCCACTATCAAATCATGCAATTAGAGACCCTAATTGTTCCTCAAAAAACAGCGAAAAGGGTAATTACTAAATAGCAAAACAACTAAAATCTGATGCTAAGGAAGAGCTAGGATTTACAAACTTTAAGGTGAAACTCGTGGGTATTTTCGCCCAGAGCCCTGATTAATTTTTTTTTGCAGATTTTATTTTAAACTAAAAAATTTAGTTTTCTTGTGCTAAATTTTCAAAAATTTCGGTACACTGATGTGTAAAACCGGCAAGAAACCTGGTCGCAAACCTGGTCGCAGCCTCTTTAAAATAGAACGATGTTATGCTAGAAATGTAGATTTTTAGCTAGGTTATTCAAGTTAAATCAAGTTTGCTTTCTATTATTATTTTTTATCGGTGTTCGCTACCACTTTCTTTTGTAAATCCTAATTCAAAAAACTGCACAGTCAAAAACACTTTTGTTGTTTTTCCTGTTTATTCCAACAAGCTTTACTTGGCTTGTAATTTAATCCCAAAGTTTCGTGGCAGCAAAAAGGGACTGAGCTTTAGCTCCCGTAGAAATCTAACGTCGAAACTTTAAGGTTGGTTTTTGATCACAAAACTCCTTTTCTCAAACGCTCTTTTTTAGAGTAAAGAAAAATCAGTTTTTAGGTAGGTTACAAAATCAGCCTAAATAAAGCTTTAAGTGCTTAGCTTTCCTTCTTAGCTTAGCAAAGTATTTAAATATCCTACTGCACCCGAGTTTTCAGCCCACCTTTTGTTTCTTCTCCTTTTTGGGCCTTTCATCTGCTGCTCCTTCTACAACTTTACGCTGGATTCCCGCTGCTTGCAAAATTTTTGTTTCAAGCTCCTTGGCCAAATCTGGATTATTTTTTAAATGCTGCCGGGCTGCTTCCCTTCCTTGACCTAATTTCTGTCCGTTATAAGCAAGCCAGCTTCCTGCTTTGTCAATAATGCCGTACTCTACACCTAAATCTAAAATTTCACCCTCCCTGCTAATTCCTTCGTTAAAAATAATGTCAAACTCTGCCTCCTTAAATGGAGGAGCCACCTTGTTTTTGACAACCTTAACTTTAACTCTATTTCCAGATAATGAGTCAGAATCTTTTATAGGTCCTACTCTTCGCACATCAAGCCTAACTGAGGCATAAAACTTCAAAGCATTTCCTCCTGTCGTTGTCTCGGGAGAACCAAACATAACGCCAATTTTCATCCTAATCTGGTTGATAAAAATTAAGGTGCACTTAGATTTGGAGGCTACCGCTGTTAATTTTCTCAAGGCCTTGCTCATCAATCTTGCTTGAAGACCTGGCTGCTGATCTAATAAATCCCCCTCAATCTCTGCCCTAGGAACTAACGCCGCTACAGAATCCACAATAATCAGATCAACCTTACCCGATTTCAAAAGCGCTTCGGCTATCTCTAAGGCTTGCTCCCCATAATCTGGCTGGCTAACCAACAACTGCTTAGTGTCTAGGCCCAGCTTTTTAGCATAAGCAACATCTAAAGCATGCTCAGCGTCAATGAAAACTACTGTTCCCCCCAATTTTTGAGCCTCCGCTGCTATATGAAGCGCGAGAGTTGTTTTTCCTGAAGACTCAGGACCAAAAATTTCTATTATCCTCCCCCGTGGAATCCCCCCTACTCCTAGAGCCAGATCCACTGCTAGACTTCCTGATGGAATCACATCAACCTCTTGATAACCAAGCTCGCCATCAAGCTTCATTAAAATTCCTTCCCCAAACCGCTTTGACAATTGGCTTACGACAACATTTAAATTTTCGTCCATATCCTACTCTTAGTTCTTATTGTACCGCCTAATTAAACCTACAACCACACCTTGAATAGCGACTGCACTGAGCTTTTCCCCTTCTAGCACTATCGGCT
>Ga0308400_1000206_pt1 | contig 25271 bp, 23 predicted proteins | sample HotsprSampOS1265_FD_203451 | JGI IMG/M metagenome (GOLD analysis project Ga0308400, IMG submission 203451) | Hot spring phototrophic mat microbial communities from Octopus Spring, Yellowstone National Park, Wyoming, United States - 20060914_OS12-65 ...
ACGGCAGCGCTGGTGCAAGCGGCTGCTGATGCACCGGATCGTTCTCCGGCAGGAGACGAAACTTCACCTCTTCCCGCACGTTCAGGGTCTGAAGCGTTTCAGGATCGCGCCACTGCCGCAACTCGTCGTTAGTTGCCACAGCGGTGCACCCGGCGGCAAATGCCTCGGCGACTGAACGCCCGGCGAACAATGCGGCGTAGAAGCGCACGGCGAAGACGCGAGCGGCGAGATCGAGCACTGGGTCAGCGGCGTTGATCGCCACCACGTGGCGTACCCCGGCAGCGAGCAGGGCATCGGCGAGACTGGCGGAATGGCAGGCGCTCAGGAATGCTAGGCGGCACGGCTGGCTGCCGATCAGGCGCCGCAACTCAACGGCATTCAGGTCACGCACGATGCCGGTCTCATCCTCCAGCGCCAGCACGCTCGCGCGATCGAGGTGGCGGCTACCGTGCCCGCTGAAGTGCAGCACATCAAACGGCTGGCGGGTGGTGGCAAACAGATAACCGATCCGTTCGGTCGTGGCGATGGCGGTCTCGATCTCGAGCGCCACTCCCAGGTCGCGGCAGGCATCGGCCAGCGCCTCAATTTCCCGCTGCACCGGCAGCAGCGTGATCGGAACAATCTCGTTCTCACGCTGCATCACCAGCGGCGCCGAAAAGAGCAGCAACACCCGCAGCGGCGTCACGGTTGCAGCGGCGTCTTGAGCAGCCATTCAAGCACCTCCTGGTCGGTTGCCAGCGATAGATCGAGCGGAGGTTGGCCGGGACGGCGCAGGGCGCCGCGCGGTGTCTTCCCCTGACGGCGCATCGATTCACGGTAGGCATTAATTTTCTCAGCCAGCGCAATGATTGCAGCCACGCTACCGGCAATCTCGCCGAGGTCGCGGATCACCACGACGATAGTCTGCCAGTCGAGGTCACGCCGCTGGATCGGTTGGGTCGAAAAGCCGCCCTGCTGCAGGAGGGGCAGGAGGGTAGCTGCTTCATCGGCTGGAATGTCGATAGCAACGTTCTGTTCGTAGGTCATAGGTGTTGGTTGGGTAGGAATGAGCCTATGCATGATTATATCATAGGTTGAGGTGCGGTGCGCTTTGCTACGTTTTGAAATCCACCACAGATCGGGTCGGATGGAACGGATGAACACATATGGATAATAACACTCGCGCCCACCCGTTATATCCGTGTCAATCCGTGGTCTATTCCAGCCCTCCAGGGGCAAAGCCCGTCTGCGCAGGCGACACCGGATTATTTACTCAACGACCATAAGCCCTTGGTCAGGCGGAACGATTCCTGCCTGCGGGCTGGACCGGATTTTATAGCCTTCGGCGGGCTGAAGCCCTGGCTAAGGTCAGGCAAGCCCTGCGGGCTGGATCAACCCAGGTCTTCCCCAGCGCATGGCAAGGATAACTGAAACACCAGCCCCGCAGGGGCGTCCACGCACTCAGGAAAGGCCTTAGCCCGCACGAGCGGAGTCACGCCCGACGACGGACGATGTCAGACGTTTTCTCTCACCAGCCGAGGTGCAGGTCGGTCGCTGCACATAGAGCGCGATAGTGACTGCGGTCGTTCGAGGAGGTTCAATCTCTATGGGAACTGCTACATTTCAACATCTTCAACATCCATGCTCATCCGTCGCATCTGTGTCAATCCGTAGTTTATTCCGCCGGGTGACAACATCCGTGCCGATCTGTGTGCGGTTCTTACCCGACGTCCTCAAACAGGGCGTGCTGACGGTGCGACATTGCACGCAATTCAGGCCAGCGCTCGACAAACGCCAATGCCGAAATGCGGGCGAGTTCGCCCGGTTCAATCTTATGGAGACCGCCCCCATAGACTCGCCCTTCACTCCGCAATTCATCCCCGGTCACTTGTGAAAGCAGTGCAAACACATCGGCAGCAGCATCAGGGTGCTGCTGCAAGAGGCGCTCCAGTCCGCCCTTTGGGTAGAGCATCAGGTAGAGATTGGTTGCAATCGCGTGCGATTGGTTCCAGATAAACCGGAATGGCCGCTTTGTCCCGACACCACGTCCCATGTATGTGCAGAGGAACGGCGCCGGATCACGCTGTTCCTGGCGATACCAGGGTTTTCGCCGGTCGATCAGGTAGCCATGCCTGATTCCGAGTGTCTCGGCAGTCTGGAGATACTCCCAGAGTGTCGGGAACTGCTCACATAACACCGATTCCGGCAGATCACAGTCAATAATGCACAGTTGTGGTTCGATGAGAGGATAGCCTTCCTGATCTGACGTAATGACTGTTGTTTTTAGGAAGCGGGGAGCTGGCAGGATGGGACGCAGGCAGCAAGGTGGAAATCTTCGTTGCTCGGCTACGCGACGTTCGAGGATGAAAAACCGATTAGCGCCTGTTGCAATCCCGCGCCGGATGTGAAAGAGATCGCCCAACGTTAGGTCATCATTGGTACTCGATAGCCAGCGATCAGTCTGTGGATTATACGGGTAAACCGTCCATTTCCGTGCATGACGAAGCTGTTGGAGAGGTATGCTGTCACCGACCCTCGGGCTTAACAGCGTGCCTCCGAAGGTAAACTCAACGACGTGATCAGGATGTGGTGGCGTCTTGTGAAACACCAGCACAGCCGACGATACCAGCGCATCGCTGAACTGCACGTCTGCCGGATCGAAGCGGTGAATCCGCATCAGCGTGACCTGGTCGGTTAGATAATGTCTCAGTGCCACACCATAGTTAACGTCCATAAACTCTGAAGGAATCAGCCAAGCGGCGTAACCGCCATCTGCCATCCATGCAGTTGCCAGCAGCACGAAGTAGACGTACAGTCCTGCGAAGCCAGGTACCTGAACGCCGGTTAGGCGAAATGTCAGTGCACGTAGTCGTTCTTTTTCTTCACCACTGAGATGATGATGTCGTACATACGGCGGGTTGGCAAGGATCAGGTTGGGCTTAACCCATCGGTGAAAACCGTCAATGATCCGGGTGAAATCTCCCTGCACGACATCGAGACCAGACAACGCCCACAGGCTGCGGGCGGCATCACACAATGTCGGGTCGAGCTCGATACCAATCGCCGAGATAATCCGCTCTTGACCAAACACTGCAAGCGCAGCAGAAAAGAAACTGCCAGTACCGAGCGCAGGATCAGCGAAGCGGATCGTTGGGAGCTTGCTTCCTGCAATACGTTTAACATAACGAGTTATCTCGACTGCGAGAGGATATGGAGTTGCAAACTGACCAAGGCGGTTTCGCTCGGTCGCAGGTTTGGTCATATCGAACGCAGCTTGGAAGGCCTGTCGCTGCAATTCAATCGGACTCGCGTCGTTTGCTAGCATATCCTCTACAGCCCTAGATGTTTCAATTTATCGATTCGGTGTTCCCAAACCCAATCGATACCTTCAGCCGCAACGTAACCAAGGTAGTCGCTACCAAAATATCCGCACAGGAAGAGTACGAAGGTCACGTTTTGCCCAAAGGTCTCCCTTAACTGGCGAACCTTCATTGCCTCTTCCTTACGGCGCTTGTTCGTATTCGTGAAATCACCCGCTGATTTGGCTTCAATCAGCACTGGCAACCGATCTTGTCGTGGTTGGACTGGTTGAATAACAACATCAATCGGAATATTTACTTTGTGTATTGTACCAACAAGGACTTTCAAATGAAAAGTGAATGTTCCTGCTTCCATTTCTGTAATCGGCTTTTCTAAAGGGTGTGGCTGTTTGCGATAGCCAAGCTGTTCAAGATATTTACCGATCAAGGTTAGCTGTCGTTGTTCTTGGGCATTGCGAATGATTGGGTTTGCTACTGCGCTGCACAGCCTGTCGGCGATGATAGTTGCGGATCGGTTACGCTCCTGGTCGTTTGGTGTCGTGCCACTGACCAGCCATGGGAAAATATCCCGATCTAACAATTGTGAAAGAATATCACAGATTTTCGTCAACGCTCTATCGAGGTCAGTAGACACAATTCTGTCTGGTAGTTCATCCTGTTCTAATCGTTCAATCAAGTTCCTGCTGACGCCTGTCAGTCCAACGAGTCGGTCAACGGCGAGCGGTGGTGCAGTACACATGCGCAGCGTAGGGAGTATGCCAGGATTTGAACGCAGTGTGGTCACATCGAGGCGACGCAGATCATCCGTTACGTGAAGCGCACGGATAACATGTTCAGTTGTGACTACCCGTGTCATTCGAAACGTCTCAGGCGCAAAGACGACAAACCATTGGTTGAAATAGTCAACCGACGCCGCAATATCTTTCTTCCAGCGATGTGGTTTATCGGCGTTGACAACTTGGCGACTCATAGCGATTATTCTTCCCTCCCGGCAATCTCACCGAGGTCGCGGATCACCACGACGATGGTCTGCCAGTCGAGGTCACGCCGCTGGATCGATTGGGTCGTGAAGCCGCTCTGCTGCAGGAGGGGCAGGAGGGCGGTTGCTTCGTCGGCTGGAATGTCGATGGCAATATTCTGTTCGTAGGTCATCGGCGTTGGTTGGGTAGGAATAGGCGTTTGTGTGATTATAGCATATCAAAACGTTTCAAAGTGCTTTTCCTACCCGATCAGATTAATGGGGGATGGGGGGAAGGTGCGGGCCGCCCTCACCCCCAGCCCCTCTCCCGCGCTGTGGGTCGCCCTCACCCCCAGCCCCTCTCCCGCAGCGCGGGAGAGGGGTGATCTGAGGAGATGGTATCGTTGACCGACGCCGCAGAATCGCCCCTGCTCCGCTCATCCCCCCTCCTCTCCCACAGCGTGGGAGAGGAGGGGGCAGGGGGGAGGTGAGGGCGCAACCTCCCCCTTCCTCTCCCGCAGCGCGGGAGAGGAAGGGGGCTGGGGGGAAGGTGAGGGCGCCAGCCGTGCTCTAAATTCGTTGCACAGCGACCCTCGTTCCGAATAAGCGCCGACTCTCCTACCGCATTGGTTCAACACAGCCTCCACAGGGTTTGCTCAAACTCAGATTGCCTCAGTCCCGAAAGCTTTTTTCTAACAACATTGTCACACCAATTAGGGAATATTTCCCTGATTCTGGGCTTTATCGATGTGGTACAACAACTCACGACGGATGTTTCTGAAGTTACGCTGAGGAACAGAATGCGTATCATTCAACCAGTTGAACCGCAATGCTGGTGGGAAATCGCCCGCGCTTGCTCGTATGCCACCTTCTTCCACACCCCACTCTGGACAGAACTAGCATGTCGGGTTAGCTGTATGGTGCGAGACCGGACAATTGCCGCGATCTTTCCGAACGGTACCCGTGCCCTGTTGCCACTACTCGAGATTCGGCGCTTCGGGCCATTCGCGTCATTGATGTCAACCTTTGAAGGGTGCTACGGTGGGATTATTGCCGATGGCCCGCTGAGCGCCCAGGATGCGGCTGCCCTCTATCGGCAGGTCTACCGTTGGGATGTGAGCAACTTCTACTACCTGGTGAACCCACTGGCACCACCAGAAACCGTGGATACGACTTACCAGTTCGCCAATGAGATTACGTATCTCATCCATCTTGATCAAGACTTTGAAAGCATCTTTAGTCGCTTCGATAAGAGTGCGCGTACCAACTATCGGCGGGGTCTGCGTGAAGGAGTACGTATTCGGCGGGCAACATCGCTTACCGACTATGAAGCCTACTATCGCGCCTACCGCGAAGCGGTGCGACGCTGGGGGGAAGATGAGCACTACGGGTATCCGTGGGAGTTCTTTACTCACGTCTTTGACTTCGAGCGGCGCTATCCCAACGAGATCACGCTGTGGGTGGTCGAACTAGATGGCGCTGTCGTTGGTGGTACGCTGGCTTTCTATTGGAATCAACACGTTACTGCATGGCATGGCACTGTTACCAACGAAGCCCTCAAGCGACGAGCGATGGTCGTGCTCGATGTTGAAATTGCCCGCGATGCTGCGGCGCGCGGGTTTCGCTATTACGACCTCAACACCAGCGCCGGGATCGAAGGTGTGATGCAGTACAAGCGCAATTTTGCCTCTGTCGCATATCCCATTGCCCGCTGTCGCTACCGTAGCCCGCTGATTCGGACAGTCCGCGCTCTTGTTCAACGTTAATCTCGTCGTTGCTCACTCATCCGATACCGGCGAGAATCATGGTAAAGCCAGGCATCGAATCTGCTCCAGTGTTCCAATTATATTAGTCTACCTCAACAGGCTATCGAGACCGGGTCGGCGTCTGTCCCTACTGGTATGGCAACGGTCTCATGTTCGCTTCCCGCAGATCACCCCGTTCGCTCTCGAACCGGGGAGTAAGAGTCGGGCAAAGCGACCGACCCGCCCTAACACCCAACCTCCCCCTGTGCGCGCAGACGGGGGTTGGGGGGAAGGTGCGGGCCGCCCTCACTCCCGGCCCCTCTCCCGCACTGCGGGAGAGGGGTGATCTGAGGAGATGGTATCGTTGACAGACGCCGCAGAATCGCTCCTGCTCCGCTCCTCCCCCGTCCGCTCCCGCAGCGTGGGAGCAGACGGAGGTTGGGGGAGGGTGCGGGCGCAACCTCCCCCTTCCTCTCCCGCAGCGTGGGAGAGGAGGGGGCAGGGGGGAAGGTGAGGGCGATACCCACCCCCGGCCCCGCTCCCGTAGCGTGGGCGCGGACGGGGGCTAGGGGGAAGGGGCGGGTCGCCCTCACCCCCGGCCCCTCTCCCGCGCTGCGGGAGAGGGGTGATCTAGGTGGTGGACTCGGCATTGTTGACAGATGCCAGCGCAGAATCGCCCCTGCTCCGCTCATCCCCCCCTCCTCTCCCACAGCGTGGGCGCGGACGGGGGCTAGGGGGAAGGGGCGGGCGCAACCTCCCCCCTCCTCTCCCACAGCGTGGGAGAGGAGGGGGCAGGGGGGAGGTGAGGGCGCAACCTCCCCCTTCCTCTCCCGCAGCGCGGGAGAGGAAGGGGGTTGGGGGGAAGGTGAGGGCGATACCCACCCCCTTCTCACTCACAAAAATGAACAAAATCTGTGCAATATATTGACAAAATATCTGTATCATGGTATATTACTGACCGGTTGGTAAGAATTGATTAGATTGATGTGTTAAAAATGACTGAAGCCGATTTGATGCTCGACCCACGCATTAGTAATAGTCCCACCGCATTACGTATTCTCGATGTGGCGGCCCAACTCTTTATGCAGCGTGGCTATCGAGCAGTTTCCATCAATGACATTTTGCAGGCTACCGGGATTACCAAGCCAACCCTGTACTACTACTTCAAAGACAAGGAGGAACTTTTCGTGCAAATGGGGTTGCGCGTGCTGGTAGCAATGAGTCAACCACTAACCGGTCTGGCAACCGCTGACTGGCCCATCGATGAGCGATTGCGCGCTATGGCAAGGGTCCTGGTGACCGGTTACGAGGGTGACATGCGCATGATGCGGCACGAGATGATGGAGCATCTCGACGAGCCAGCTCGGCGCCGGTTGAGTGCAGCGTTTTACCATCATCTCTTTAAGCCACTCGTGCGCATGATGCGTGACGCGGTTGCCCATGGTCTGATCCGCGAGCATATCTCACCAGAGATGGCGACAATGTTGTTTCTCAACCTCTGTGAGGCGTTTCATGAACTAACCCCGCCAGGCCCTATGGCAGAGTGGGTTGGCCCGGTATCACCGAATCTTTTGGTTGAGCTTTTTCTGTACGGCGTTAGTACGCGAGACACACCGCATCCTTTAGAAGGAGTGAAGGAATGAGTACGTTACCCCAGGCCCGACCTCGTTTTGGTTTACCACGTCTTTCCTGGCCGATACTAATTGCAGGCGTTTTGCTGATCGCAGTACTTGCGACTATTTTGGTGCGCTTTTCCACCACAACAACCTCCGACTCACTGGCTAATCTCACTCTGGCGCCGGTTACCCGTGGTGATTTGCAGCTTACAGTCAGTGCAACCGGTTCAGTTGAACCAAACCAGACTGCCGAGTTGAGTCTGACGCTTGCCGGTCGTGTGCAAGAGGTTCTGGTAACCGTTGGGCAAATGGTTGCCGCTGGCGATCCGTTGTTACGGCTTGATGATCGCCAGTTGCGCGCTGATGTTGCAGCGGCTGAGGCCGCGGTAGCGTTAGCGCAGGCCGATCTACAGGCGTTACGCGAGCGTGCTACACCTGAACAGCGGGCCGAGGCTGAAGCGCTGATAGCCGCCGCTCAGGCCGGTCTCGCACAAATCCAGGCCAGTGTGACGCCGAGTGATGTCGCTGCGGCACAGGCTGCGGTTGTTGAGGCGCGTGAGCGATTGCAGAAATTGTTGAACGGTGCAACTACTGAACAGCGCATACGGGCAGAAGCCGCGCTTGTGCAGGCTCAGGCCGAGCTTGACCGGCAGCGCGAGTTGTTGTCAGCATCCAAGGCGGAGGCACAGGCGCGAGTTGAAGTGCAAGCAAACGCACTTCGCAATGCTCAGAGTGCCTACAGCGATGCCTACTGGAACTGGGAGCATGTGAAGGCAAAGGGTACTGATCCCCGTACCGGACGCCCACTCAATGATGCCGAACAGCGTGACTACGAGCGGGCATTTGAACGGGCAGCACGAGCGCTAGCCGATGCTGAAGCAGCACTGGCACAGGCGCAGATTGCATATCAGACGGCTGTGCAAAACGAGATCAGCGGTCTGGCAGCCGCTGAAGCACGGGTATCCAGTGCTAAAGCCGATCTTGATGCTTTACTGGCCGGGCCAGATAAAGATGCGATTGCCGCTGCACGTACTCAACTGGCCCGCGCTGAAGCTGAATTGGCGCGGCTGACCGGTGTGGCGCGCCAAAATACGATTGCTGTCCAGCAGGCGCAACTGGCAGCCGCGCAGGCCCGGCTGGCCCAGTTGACTGCGGATCCGCGTGCCAGCGATCTGGCTCGTGCCGAAGCGCGTCTGGCTCAGGCTCAGGCTCAACTGGAAGCAGCGCGCATTCGCCTGGAAGAAGCGACGCTTCGGGCTCCCTTTGCCGGTATGGTCGCTGCCGTTAATGTCGCACCTGGTGAAACTGTATCTAATCAGGCGCCAGTTGTGTTGATTGATGTTAGCCGATACTTGGTCAAGGTGACGGTTGACGAAGTTGATATTGCCCGCGTCAACGTAGGGCAGCCGGTTGAGGTAAGGGTTGATGCCCTTTCCGCACCGCCGTTCCGCGGTGAAGTAGTGAATATCGAGCCACTGCCTGCCGGTACGAATGGTGTAACCGCCTACCGGGTAACCATCGCTTTCGATCCGGCTGACCAACCAGTACGACCAGGTATGACAACCAGTGCATCAATTATCGCTGCTACGCGCACCAATGTGTTGCAAGTTCCGGCAAGTGCGGTACGCAACGTCGGAGCTAAGACACTAGTTGATGTCGTGACGGTCGATGCAAATGGACAGCGCACGATCAGCGAACGCGCTGTGCTGGTTGGCTTGCGGGCTAACGGTTTGGTAGAAATTCAGAGTGGTCTGACTGAGGGTGAGCAGGTTGTTGTGCGTTAGCCGTCAGATGAAGGCTAACGCCTATTCTTCCACTAGCAAGGAGTGATCGGCAATGACAGAATATATTGGTCGTCCGATTGTCGAGCTGCGCAACATTCGTAAGACATTCCCGACCGGTGATGGCGAGTTTGTTGCCCTTGACGATATAAGCCTGACGATTGAAGAAGGTGAGATGGTGGCGATTATGGGGCCGTCGGGAAGCGGGAAGAGCACGCTGATGACGATCATTGGGCTGCTCGATAACCCAACGAGCGGAGAGTACATCCTTGATGGAATGGATGTCTCACGCCTGAGCCGTCACGAACAGGCGCGTATTCGCAATCGCAAATTAGGCTTCGTTTTTCAGAACTTCAATCTCCTCCCCCGGCTGACTGCGCAGAAGAATGTCGAATTGCCGCTGGTCTACGGGCGGGTCAGTGCCCGTGAACGAGCTGAACGGGCAAGAGCTGCATTAGAGGCAGTAGGTCTGGGCCACAAACGTGACAGTCTGCCCAACACGCTGTCAGGTGGTCAAAAGCAGCGCGTGGCAATTGCGCGCGCATTAGTACACGATCCGGCCATTATTCTGGCCGATGAGCCAACCGGCGCTCTCGATACTCGTACCGGCGCCGAGATTCTGGCTCTTTTCCGCCAACTCAATCGCGATCAGGGGCGCACGATCATTATCGTGACCCACGATCCTGAGATTGGTCGGCATATGGATCGCGTCATTGGGCTGCGCGATGGACGACTGGTTGATAACATTCTTAGCGAGTACTACGGTGTTGAGGTCTTGGAAGAGGTTGAGCGGTCGCACGGTCTTGAACCGGTACCGGTACCGGTGGTGCGCCGACCAACTGAAGAAGCCGCTTAGCAAAACGGCGTTACCCTGTACGCCTCGTGTCTCTGATCTTCACCTCTGTTGCTTACCCAGTTCGTTTTGGCACTGCTCCCTCTCGTGCGAGAGGGGGCAGGGGTGAGGATGGTCTGCCGGAACATGTAGTCGCACGTTCCGCAGAGCTGTAACGGATACATCTCTTGAGCGACATTGTTGCGAGAACTTCACAAATGCACAGAGGAGCCTATGCTCACCGAGTTGATTGGAATGGCTTTCGATAGCCTGCGCGCCAATAAGTTTCGTTCATTGCTGACCATGCTGGGTGTCATTATTGGCGCCGGTACCCTGGTAGCTGTGTTATCGCTGGGGAATGCGTTGCAGGGGCAGGTGTTTGAACAATTTGTTGATTTGGGCACACGACGCATTGCGGTAACACCGGGCGATCCACGGGCAAAAGGGGCGCGTGATGTTCCCGGTTATGGCTTGCTCTCGATCCAGGACTACCAGGTACTGAACTCGCTCGCAGCTAATCGCCCTGACATATTTCGGGCGATTGCACCAGAGATTACGGTGAGTACTAATGTACGAGCTGGTACCGTTGCTTTGCAAACGTTATTGGTCGGTACTAGTGCCGATTATCCACAGGTCCAACGCACGCCAATGCTCCATGGGCGGTTCCTCACTCCGGCTGATGAGGCAGAAGGAGCACGAGTAGGCGTATTGGGATGGCTGGTTGCCCGTGATCTGTTCGGCGCTGACAAAGCAGCATTGCGCGATGTGATTGGGCAAACCATTGAGATTAATGGTCAACCGATAGAGATCGTTGGTATCATCAACGAAAACGGTGGTCCCTTCTCGACCGACGGTCGAATTTTTACGCCGGTCAGTACCATGCGGCTCCGCCTGATCGGTGATCTCGATCTGCCGGGGCGTGGATTGCGGATGAGTAGCATTCTGCTCGGTTTGCAGAGCGAGAAGCAAGTCGATGAAGCAGTAGCGTTGATCGAACGCACGCTGCGTGCTGCGCGCAACGTTCCCGATGGCGCTATCAACGACTTCAACTTGCAGACCCCAACGCAGGCGCTGAATGTACTGGCCGGGATCAGCACTGCCATTACCGGATTTATTGCCGTCGTCGCCGGGATCAGCCTCGTTGTCGGAGGCATCGGTATTATGAACATTATGCTGGTAGCGGTAACCGAGCGAACCCGTGAGATTGGTGTGCGTAAGGCACTGGGTGCTAGCGATGGCGATGTGCTCGGTCAGTTTGTGATGGAAGCAGTTGCGCTGAGTTTGGTAGGGAGTTTGATCGGGGTCATCGGCGCAATCGGGATCGTCTGGCTTATCAGCACGTTCAGCGGAATCAATACCGGTATCTCGTGGATCGGGATTTTCCTAGCATTGACGTTTGCTTCGGCCATCGGTGTTGGTTTCGGCTACTACCCGGCGCGCCGGGCGGCGTTGCTACCGCCAATTGAAGCATTACGTTATGAATAGGAGGGGCGCTAATGGCGCCGGGTCTGTGGATTGTCGTGGGTACCATTGGTCATTTTGTAGGGGCACAGCAGCGCTGTGCCCCTGTATCGTTCGTTACAGGATCGGCACAACCGTAAGGTCGCAGTGATACCATACCCTTGCCTTTTGTCATTACCACGAGGCTAGGGCTGGGCATCGTGAATGATTTACTTTTCTCCAGACTGATTGAGTTGTGTTACCAACTCGCTTCACCAGGGGCAAGTGAGGGGATCAACGCTGACCAACCTCACGCCCGCCCGTCACAACAGGACGCTAGGCGGGCGAGTTCTTAACCCGCCCCTGCCGGTGCGGGCGAGAGCAGACATTGCCGGTGCAATAGATAAGGACAACGGGGCGCGGGGGAGAATGGCTTTCCCGCCTCACACTCCTCTTCCTCTCCCCTTGAGGGAGAGGAAGGGGGCTGGGGGAAAGGTGCGGGGGCTACTATACTCGTGCCTTCCAACGTCACATTACTGGTTCTCATCGGTAACCAGTTCGGTCCCGGCAACCCAACCTTCACGACCATCAGCAGTACGAATCTGCCACCATGGATAGCCATCCTTCTCTTGAGGACCAGCCAATAGGGTCAATGTAGTACCGGGAGGCAAACCGTCGAGGACGGTTGATTCGAGACCGGGGGCACTACGGAGACGTAAATTTTTACCGCCAGCCTTCTGGACATACGCGATACCACCGATTTGTAAACCACTGGTTGATGGCGAAGCTGCCGCCGGGGTGCTGGGGCCGATCTTAAGTACACCACTCGTGCCAAAGGTACCACTAACCGATCCGGTGATGCCTCCGGGTGCAGTCGTCGTTTCTCCGCCTGAGGCACTCGCAGCTTTACCGCCACTCGCCGTACCGGCACTGGTTGCGGCTAGTTGTTCTCTCAACTGCTTCAGCTCCGCCTCCATCTGAGCCATCCGCGCTTCTGCTTCAGCCAGAGCCTTGCGTACTTTTTCAGCCGCAGCAGCATCTTGTTGTGCTGTTTCGAGAGCCTCCTGTAACCGCTTAATCTCTTGAGCCTGTCGGCCAATTTGATCACTCATCGAGCGCATGGCCTCGCTAATCCCCCGATTCTCGTTCCCCTCGTCTTTCTTGCCACCGAAATTAATCATGTGAGGCTCCTTCCCTGTTTACAGTACCAGTACATAGTTCATTATAAGGCTTTGGCGATGATGAGGGTAGGATCAGTTTTAAGGTTCGTAGACGAATAGAGAAGTTGTTGAAGGAATGTTGTGCATACCCCCGTATTCTGAACGTCAATGGCTGAGAGTATATCTGAATATTCTCTTGCTGACTAGGAATTGGAGCAATTATTGACTTGCTGAAATCAAATTTCGGTATTTTACATAACTCGGTATTTTTCAGACGCGCTCTGAGGTCTGGCGGATCATCATAGGAGCTTTGCGAAAAAGCTTAGGCTGGCGGAACGAAATCTGCCAGCCTAAAAACAATCCGCTTCTGTCACCCGATAGTTCGGTTCATTGTATAATCAAATATCTCATCACAACGTGTTTTGTGCAAAGGAGCCTTGTCATGGAACTCAACCTGCACTACTTCCCCTATCCCGGACGGCGGGTACCGTTGATTGCCGAGCGCGGAGTGGTTGCTAGTAGCCATCCTCTGGCATCGCAGGTCGGTATGCAAATTTTGCAGGCAGGCGGTAATGCGGTCGATGCCGCTATTGCCACTGCTGCGGCGCTGACCGTTCTGGAACCAACTTCAAATGGTCTGGGTGGTGATGGATTTGCGCTCATCTGGGCTGGTGATCAGTTGTACGGTATCAACGGTTCGGGCGCAGCACCAAGCAGGTTGAGTATTGATGGGTTGGTTGCTGCCGGCTATACCGAAATCCCCACCTACGGCTGGTGGCCGGTGACGGTACCGGGTGTCGTTAGATTATGGGGCGACATGCACGATCGGTTTGGGCGGCTCCCTTTGGCTCAGGTGCTGGCCCCGGCAATTATGTATGCTGCCGAAGGTGCACCCACTCCACCGATGGTAGCATACTTCTGGGCACGTGGAGTAGAAGCTGCTCATAGCCGTCAAGGCCCTGAATTTGCCGGTTTCTTGCCGACCTTTAGTATCGATGGTCGTGCGCCGCGTCCTGGTGAGCGCTTTGTCAGCCCTGGGCATGCCCGCACCTTACGCCTGATAGCCCGACATGGGGCTGATGTCTTCTACCAGGGTGAGATCGCTGACGCAATTGACCGATTCGCTCGTGAAACCGGTGGTCTGCTGCGTGCCGAGGATCTGGCTCATCATCGTTCTGAATGGGTAACGCCGATTAGTATGCAGTATCGCGGCTATACTGTTCACGAAATTCCGCCAAACGGTCAAGGTATTGCTGCGCTGATGGCACTCGGTATCCTCGATCAGATCGATCTTAGGCGCTATCCCCGCGACTCAGCCGCAGCGTTTCATTATCAGATCGAGGCGATGAAGCTGGCATTTGCCGATACCTTTGCCTACGTTGCCGATCCACGCCAAGCCGTTGTCCCTGTGGCCGATATGCTTGATCGCGAACGACTAGCTGCCCGTCGTCAACTGATTGGGGAACGAGCCAAAACATACCGACCCGATGATCTGCCGCGTGGTGGCACCGTCTATTTCGCAACGGCTGATCGCGATGGCATGATGGTAAGCATGATTCAATCGACGTACATGGGGTTTGGTTCAGGTGTGGTGATTCCCGACTACGGTATTGCGATGCACAATCGTGGTTGTGGTTTTGTGATGACACCCGGCCATCCGAATCAGGTTGCACCGGGCAAACGTCCATTTCATACCATTGTCCCCGGTTTTCTGAGCAAGGATGGCTTACCTATCGGTCCTTTTGGCGTCATGGGGGCACATATGCAGCCGCAAGGTCACGTGCAGGTGATCGTTAACACGCTTGACTACGGCCTGCATCCTCAGGCAGCGCTCGATGCACCACGCTGGCGTTGGGAACGTGATGGAACTCTTCGGCTTGAGCTTGAAACACCCCGTCACGTTATCGAGGGGTTAGCAGCGCGTGGTCATCAAGTCGTGGTCGAGAGCGAATTAGGCGGTTTCGGGCGTGGTCAGATCATCTGGCGTCTGGCAAGTGGATGCTATGTAGCCGGTACCGAACCTCGTTGTGATGGATTGGCAATTGGCTGGTGACAGATAGCGTAATGGGAAAGCCTGTTATGACGACCAATCGCACATTGTTTGATCTTCTGTCGAATGGCGCCGACCGGGCTCCAGCTTTGATTGCACCAGGTGGGCCGGTCTGGAGCTTTGCCGATCTCCGTTCACAGGTCCAACGCCTGGCCGAATGGCTCCAGAACCATGGACTAGGGCGTGGAGATCGGATCGCTATTGCGCTTGGCAACGGGCCGGCAATGGCAATCACCTTTCTGGCTGCGGCTACTGCCGCCACTGCTGCACCGCTCAACCCGAAATATCGACGTGATGAGTTTGCCTTTTACTACGAAGATACCAACGCTCGCGCATTGATTGTAGCCCCCAACGAAGGTGAAGAGGCACGAGCTGCACTGCGTCCGGGCATGATCCTGATTGAAGCGTCATTTGATGCTCAACACCAGCTTATGTTTGTCACCTCTGCTCAGGATGCTCCTGCTCGTCGTGATGGGCTGGCAACGCCTGACGACATCGCTATGATTCTGCACACCAGCGGGACGACCAGTCGCCCTAAGCGCGTACCCTTGCGTCACCGCAATTTGGTTGCCTCAACCGCAAATATTATTGCGACCTACCAGTTATGTGCTGCTGATCGATCACTCTGTGTGATGCCACTGTTCCACATTCACGGGATTGTTGCCTCGCTGCTCAGCCAATTGGCTTCTGGTGGTGCAGTTATCTGCCCACCTGGTTTCGATGGTCTCAAATTCTGGAGTTGGGTAGAGCAGGAACGACCAACCTGGTACTCGGCTGTGCCAACGATGCACCAGGTATTGCTGGCTCGCGCCAGCCGCAACTCGGCCATCATTGCCGCTCATCCGTTCCGCTTTATCCGCTCGTCGAGTGCACCATTGCCGCCGGTAGTAATGGAACAGATGGAACAGGTTTTCGCAGCGCCGGTCATTGAGAGTTATGGCATGACCGAAGCGGCCCACCAAATGACTTCAAATCCACTTCCGCCCGCCCGCCGCAAACCGGGATCGGTAGGGATTGGATTCGGGGTGGAAGTGGCTATCATGGATGAAGAAGGCCGTTTACTTCCGGCAGGTGCCAAAGGCGAGGTAGTGGTGCGTGGCCCGAATGTGGTCGATGGCTACGAGAACAACCCTGAAGCAAATGCAGCGGCGTTTGTCAACGGCTGGTTCCGTACTGGTGATCAAGGGTATCTCGATGAAGATGGCTACCTGTGCCTCACCGGTCGTATCAAAGAGCTGATCAATCGTGGTGGTGAGAAGATTTCACCCCTCGAAATTGATGATGTGCTCTTGCGGCATCCGGCAGTTGCTGAAGCATTGGCCTTTGCCGTGCCTCATCCAACGCTTGGTGAAGAGGTTCACGCCGCTGTCGTGTTACGCGAGGGCATGAGTGTTGATGAGCGTGCATTGCGCGAGCATTGCGCCCGTATGTTGGCCGATTTTAAAGTGCCACGGGCAATTCACATTCTGAGTGCCTTGCCACGGGGGGCTACCGGAAAGTTGCAACGCATAACGATGGCAAAGACACTAGGGCTAGACAAGGCAACCACTTGATTGGTGATGGATGCCTGAGAGGCAGATTATGTCTTTCTATTGCGATAGTGGCTTGCTCCCTTTGCTTGTTTTACGGATGGAAGGGAGCAGAGAAAAGGTGAGAACTACCAGTTGTGCTCTGTACAGCCACGCGCCGGGCCACCGGTTCTGCTACCTGCTTGGGCCGGCTTCCACTAGCGTATTGCTGGTGCGAAACAGGCGGTAGTCAGGAACCTTGTGCTTTCCTCGAAAGAGTAGTGTATTGGTTTTAAATCCACTTCCCAACCGGAGACAGGAAACGGCATGATCCCGAAGCCAGAACTCGAACGCCGCCTTTCGCCATACCTGAGCTTTTCACGCTCAGAATGGGCAGCACTGCGCAACGGAACACCACTACCTCTTAGCGCAGACGAATTAGACTCATTGGTCAGTTTAAACGACAGTGTCTCGATGGAAGATGTCGCCGACATCTACCTGCCACTGGTGCGGTTGCTCCAACTCTACTACGAAAACGCCTGTCGCTTGTATCAGGCGACCAGTGCCTTTCTTGGCTCAGCAACCGCACGTGTGCCGTATGTTATTGGCATCGCGGGTAGTGTCGCGGTTGGTAAAAGCAGCACTGCCCGCATCTTGCAAGCCCTCCTTTCGCGTGGTCCTGGGCAACTCAAGGTTGATCTGGTCACAACTGATGGCTTTTTGTACCCTAATCGCGTCCTACAAGAACGGGGTATCATGCATCGGAAGGGGTTTCCCGAAAGCTACGATCGTCGGCGACTGTTACAGTTCATGGCCGACATCAAGTCGGGTTATGGGCCGGTAACGGCTCCGGTTTACTCGCACCTGATTTATGATATAGTTCCTGACCAAGTTCAGGTGGTCGATCATCCCGATGTGTTGATCGTCGAGGGGTTGAACGTTTTGCAACGCGGCGCCAATACCAGGAGGGAACCACAACTTTATGTGTCGGATTTTTTTGATTTCGCGATCTACGTTGATGCGAATGAACATGATCTGGAACGATGGTATATTGAACGATTTTTACGGTTGCGCGAAACCGCATTTCGTGATCCCTCGTCGTACTTTCGCCGTTACGCCGAACTGAGCGAGAGTGAGGCTATTGCAACTGCACGTCGCATCTGGCGCGAGATCAATTATGTGAATCTCAAGCAAAATATCGAACCGACGCGTTGGAGCGCCGATCTGATTCTGGTTAAGGGATCACGCCATGAGCTTGAACGAGTGTATCTACGGAAACTCTAGTACTTAGCGAGAGGACAGCGTATGCGTATCTGCATTGTTGGCGCTGGTGCAATCGGCGGCTGGCTCGGCGCCAAACTGATTCAGGCTGGCGCTGACGTAACATTAATTGCACGGGGTGCACATCTGGCAGCAATTATCGCTAATGGCTTAACCATCGAGTATAGTGATGGGCGTCGTGAGGTCGTATACCCGACACTGGCGACAGCCGATATGAGCGTTGCCGGGCCACACGATCTGGTTATTGTTGCCGTCAAAGCGCAGGCATTGTCGGCGCTAGCAGCGCCGATGCGTGTCCTTTACGGGCCTGATACAGCCGTTGTCTACGCTCAGAACGGGATCCCCTGGTGGTATTTCATGCGGCACGGCGGCCCATACGAAGGTCATCGGATCGAGTCCGTCGATCCCGGTGGGGTTATCGCTGCCAATACTGAAATCGAACGGGTTATTGGCTGCGTCGTCTATCCGGCAGCCGCCATTGAACACCCCGGCGTGATTCGTCATGTCGAGGGCAATCGCTTCGCTCTTGGCGAACCAGACGGTAGCCGCAGTGAGCGTGTTATCCGCCTGAGTAAGTTACTCGAGTCGGTCGGTTTGCGTGCGCCGGTCAAGACCGATATTCGTAATGAAATCTGGCTAAAGTTGTGGGGTAATCTCTCGTTCAACCCGATCAGTGCTCTTACTCGGGCGACCATTGATCGGATTATTGCCGATCAGGGTACCTATGCTCTGACAGTAGCAATGATGGCCGAAGCACAGCAAGTGGCCGAAAAACTGGGTGTTCGTTTCCCTATTTCTATCGAGCGGCGCATCCGAATGGCGGAAGAGATCGGTGCTCATAAAACGTCGATGTTGCAGGATATAGAAGCAAAACGTCCAACCGAGATCGATGCTCTGTTGGGAGCAGTGGTTGAGCTGGCCGAATTGACTGGAACGCCGACTCCCACCCTGCGAGCTATTTATGCCGTGACCTCACTGCTTGATCGGATCAATTGTGGACGATGAAGGTATCTCGTTGCCCGTCTCGGGTCTGGGTACGATGGTTGTTTCGGTCATACCCTAGACATCATTCTGTTGCGGACACCTGCACGATAATGCAGATGCCGGGAATATGTTACCGGCAGGCGAATACGCTGAAATCTATCCCTACAATGTGAGTGTTGATGCGCGTTCTAAACGGTTTCGCAATCTACCTGTGGCGAACTGAAGCGCGAGCCGACGAGTGTAAGCACAACTAACCGTTCGTCTTGAAACCGAACCATTCTGGCGCCGATGAGCATTCATACCGGTTGATAATACGATTTCTCGCAAAGGAGCATCCATGCATCTGCCAATTGTCAATCCTGTGTTGACACGAGAACTCTTTGGCCGTATTCGAGGTCGTAACGCATGGTTCATTCTAACCGGCTACTTGACCATCATCGGTGCGATTACCCTCTTGGTTTATGCCGTATTTGTCAGTTCGGCTATCCCCAACGATCCGGAAACTTCGCTCAGAATTGGTAAAGGTATCTTTTTTACCGTCATGACTGTGTCGTTAATACAGGTGTGCTTTCTTTCGCCCTCGCTTACGGCTGGTGCGATTGTTGGCGAAAAAGAGCGACAAACGTATGATCTGTTACTCGCCTCACCGCTCTCACCACTTCAGATTGTGACCGGTAAAGTATTGGCGGCGATTGCCTTCGCTTTGTTGCTGATTATGGCCTCTCTGCCCATTGCTGGTCTGGCCCTGTTGTTTGGCGGCATTACCGGCCAGGAAGTCTTTATCGGCGTCGTTGGTCTGTTGATAACGGCAATTGCATACGCCGCCATCGGTATATTCTGGTCAACTGTAATGCGCTCAACGCTCGGTGCAACGGTGATGGCTCAGGGCACAGTGCTGGTTATTTTACTCCTGGTGCCATTCCTCTATTTCGTTATTTCATTACTGATCGGTGCTTTTGATGGTCCCCCGTCGCCTTTGTATATCTACATAATGGGTACATTCCTATGTCTGCATCCGTTCATTGCCTTGGGGATGACCGTCGGTGCCCTCGAAAGTGGGAATGGCCCGCTCTTGTGGCAGCTTTCTTCCAGCATTGGCGATTTGTTCGTGCCCTCACCCTGGTTGGTGTACACCGTTTTAATGATGGTAGTGACGATCGTCTGTCTAGGGCTTGCCTTACGGCGAATACAGCCAGCAGAAGATGATGGCTAGAGTATCTGTGAAGTGCTGAAGCAACTCGCCACAGCCATGTTGCAGTGAGGAGTAAAACCTGCGGCACGAGGTCAGTGTCCTCGTAGGAAGCCGCAGTGGAAACGGCTTGATTCGGTCCGCACCTATCTATGCTGGAAGAAGGTCATTTGCTGTCACGATAGCGGGGCGACCAGATTGGACGCCCCGACTAGCAATGATGGAACAGATTACGGAAACAGTTTCATCCGTATTCATTCACATCAACGCACAATGATCGCACTGGCCTCACGGCCTTCCGGTGCAAAGGAGTAGTGCAACAGGATACCTGAATCGGTCACATCAGCCGGGGAGCTAAACCGGTAGATGGTTGTATTGAGCGATCCCCTTGCCGGTACTACCCCACTCCCGACGTCAACATCAAACCGCGGTGCGCCCAACACCGTGCTCATACCTTCGATCTTGCTCAGCTCAAAACCGGTAAAGTAATTGTCGTAGGTATAGGCATCAACATTGATCTGCTGACCAAGGCTGGTAACACCGATCTGACTTCCGCACATCGTCAGGACAGTGTTCGCGCTGTTGGTAGCGTGGCTGGTGAAGAAGAAGGCGCTGTACGGACCAGCCAATGGGCCAACAAAGAAAGCATTCCGGCCATCAGCCGCAAATGCTCCCGATGGTAGACTCAATTCTGCTGTAAAGCCGACATAGTCGGGTGTCCCATCGCGGTTGGTATCGAAGAGCAGGTCTATCTCCACCGGATAGTTTGAATGAGTGATTCGCTGGTGAGTGGTTATCGCGAATTGAATGATCGGACTATTTGCTGGACAGAAGCCTGGAACATTGAAAGATCGCACACCAACGTAGCGCAAATCCATTGGCGGCATTTGTACGCCGGCGCCAGGTGATGCTGTCACAAACGGATTTTCACCGATTAGCGTAAACGGATCGACACTCACCGGATTAGCGCCAGTGTTGGTTAAGCGGGCAATAGCCGGGCTAGTTGTGGTAGCGCGCACTGAAGTTGGTGCACTAACAGTTCCCGCTGCACGTGGTATGACATGCCATGGCATGGTTAAGTCGTTGGTCGTGCCTGCCGCATCAAGCACCAGATAGCCATCATATTCGACGGCGGTCAATGCCGCTCCGTTCCCGCCATTTGCTCCTGAATTTAAAACCCAGGATGGTAACTTTGTTGGATCAATACGTAGCGTTAGGGTAAAAGTGCGCCGACTACGCGGAGGTACCGTAATGGTAGAAACCGATGTGCTCGGTGTCACCGCACCACTGGCCGCATCGTTGCTAAAGCGGAACGTGGGCGTGATGGTGTACGTGAGTGGTGTGTCACCATAGTTACGGACGACAATTGTCCGGCGCAGAGTTGTCGGATTACGTGTCGCATCAACCAGTCCAAACGAAATCGTTGCCGCTCCATTTGAAAGCTCCCAGGCGCTGGCCTGCGCGGCAATTGCCCGGTTAATGCGTACTTCGCCACCGCCAATGCGTGTGATAGGAGCTAACGCCGGGCCGAGGAAGGCTGGTGGACCGTTGTAGATATTCGTTTCGGCAGTGTTGATCAAGCGCGCTTTCAATTCCCACGGTGAGAGGCTCCAGTTCGAGGCATTGTACAGGAGTGCCGCCGCTCCGGCGACCATTGGTGCTGCTCCTGAAGTACCTCCAAACGGTGCAACGCCGGTCCCACTTCCGGCCACTGCCGAAATGGATGCACCCGGAGCGCCGATTTCGGGCTTAATGATTTGACCGTACATGATCTGATTGCCGTAGGTCATTTGCCCTAACGTTGGCCCGCGTGACGATGTACCAACCACACTGCCAGCATTACTGAACGGATTATCGAAACCAATCGTCGTAGTATTTCCCACGCGAGCCTTAAGCGTGGTACCGGCAGCTTGTGTAATTGATAGGACCGGTACCGTGGGTGCACCACCGCCGAAGCCAAAGACAGGTGGTACTGCACCGGCAACGTTGTTAGCCACAATCACTGCTACGGCTCCGGCAGCAGCACCGTTGGAACCTTTAATGCTCACGGCACAGACACCACGATCAACCAAGAGGATTTGTCCATTCAATGAACCGGCTGGATACGGCACACAGCCGAGCGCGTTACCCAGTGTTGCACCGTATACCAGCGTTCCACTTACTGGCGTACTGGGAATCGGTGCCCATGGTTGAGCTACACCGTAAACTGTGGTACTGAGCACGGTAATCGGATACGAGGCATCGCTCGGCACAGCCGTCTGTGCTACCGAGAGGGCGGTTCGAGCGCCAGCCGGGGTACCGGTAATGTACGGACGATCTGCACTATTGCCGGCTGAAGCGACGACTAGGATGCCAAGCGGTTGCAGATTATCAACCGCAATGGCGGAATCATCGTCATAGTTTTGCCCATACGCAGCCCCAAGCGACATATTCACGATGTGCATCCGATCGTCGGTTACCCCGTCACCATTAGGATCGGCAACCCAATCGAGACCTTGCAAGATGGCAACCCCGCTGCACGATGAAGAGACCGCTGAACAGACCTTCACCGCAAAAAGATCAACTTCTGGTGCAACTCCTTGCTCACCACCGATAATGTCGGCGACATGGGTACCGTGACCGCCAGCACACGTGCCACTGCTCAATCCAGGCGCGCCACAATCAATCGGATCAGGATCAGGCATCAAGGGCCCATTTGGCCAGACTTCGCCGACAAAGTCGTAACCGCCCTTCACGCGATCGGTTGGAAACAGTCCATCGAGAGTCTTGTTACGTGGATCGGCAGGGCTTGTACCGTAGGCTGCCTGATAGGCTGCCAGCGTCCCAGGGCCACCAAACGCGGCATGTGTATAGTCAATACCGCTATCGAGTACAGCCACCCGTACACCTTTGCCCCGATAACCAGCAGCTTGCACCTCAGGTGTAGCCCCGATGTATGGTACCGTCTCCATCGGTGGTTGCGTTTCCCGTTCGTAATTCACGACTGGATTAATACGCACCACTTCAGTGTCACGAGCCAGCGCCGGTAACGCTGTACCATCAACCTCAACAATAACCGCATTCAATGCCACTCGCAACCGTGCCAGTTCGTTCAGGGTCGGATCGATAGCCCGTAAGCGCGCCAATACGCGCTCTTGCTGCTGGGTAATGCGTTGGAGCTGTGCCGCTTGCGCAGCCCCCTCAGGTACACGTGCCGTCGGATTTTCGCTCAAGCGAATGACAACCTCTTGCCGACCACTAGCCCCGCTTAAACTGGGGGAAAGGACGAGAGACCTGCCTTCAAGAATCGCCGGTTCTTCCAGACGTAGAGCTTCAATATTTGGTAGCGGACGTGGCGGTTGTGCAGCGGATGGGGCAACGAGAGCTATGGTAAGGCCAATGCTTATGATCATCGCAAATAGATGACGTTTCGTGATCGATCTCATACACTCCTCAGCTTGTCAATGCTTCTGCCAAACGACCAAGCTATCACGCTGGTTGGTGCAACAAACGCTAATCACCACTTTGTGGGTTGCGAATTCCTCCTTTCCAGGCCATGCGTAATCTTCCAAAACGCTGACGCATGGGTGAGATGAGTGTTCAGAATAGCGCACAGCAACACGTCAGAGTGTTGGATGCACTCTGCACACTCAGCAGCAACGTCGCTGGCAAGATAGGCTGAGGTGAGATGGAGTTTTGCAGGCAAAAGAGTAAATCTATTAAACGTATTTGTCAAGCAGAATTTTCTGATCAACAATTAAAAATTGTTCATCTGAGTCATTGCTGCGATGACGTTTTGTTTATCTTCCTTATGGAATGGGGATGAGACGGAGCGGGGTAGTGGGCTGGCACGCCAATCGATAGCGGCCATCCTACCCAATGCGGGCCAGAGGCCCGCGCTCCCAGGAAAGCGGGGGGAAGACGTTTGGCTGGTTCCGATGGTGCCTTGCGCCCAGCCCGCTGTCGTATCACTGTCTCACGTTCGTCGGCGCATTGGGGGGCGACACCCCCGCTGACGCGGGACGGGGTGGTGGGCTGGCACGCCAATCGAGAGCGGCCATCCTAACCCAATGCGGGCCGGAGGCCCGCGCTCCTAGGTAAAGAGGGGGAAAGACGGTCATTGGTGATCACGACCAAAACCTTAAAACGTTGAAAATCGTCAGAGGTTGAACTCACACCTTTCTCATTGTGGGCAAGTTGCGGTATACTACCAACAACATTACTCACCGCGGAGGTCCTCAGTGTCTGCCATTGATACGTTGTCAGTTGTCATTTCTGCGATCGACGGTACCCATCTCGAACGAGCGGTTATGGCTGCGCACATTGCTGCTGCTCGCTATAGCCGTCACCACGAAATTATTATCGCTGCCACCCCACCGGCATCTGCCGTCGCTACTCGCCTAGCTACGACCCGGCCACTCGTATATGCCACATATCATTCTCAGCCGCGTCGTGCCGCCTACCTGCTGCGCGATGCATGCTCACTGACAAGCAATGAGATGATTCTGGCGTTTGAAGCGACTGCTCCACCATCAACCCTGGCGCTCGAACGTTTGCTGGCAGCGTATACCGGCCAGGATGTTCTGGTTGGAATGCGGACACCAGCACCGACCCATCCGCTGCAACGAACACACGCAGCTCTTATTCGCCGTATCCTTGTTAGCGATCAGGTTGATCCTCTTCTGCCACTGGCACTCTTCCGGGCTGACCTGACCGATCTCCTCCCTGGTGATGGTGAATTAGCGCCGCCCCTTGCTCACTTGTACGCTATCGCTCGTCGCCGTCAGTATGTGACGGCTCAGATTGCCCTTCCTGCGCAGAGCGCTGGTGCCTATCGCACTGGAATCGCTGATCTGGCTGCATTACTGGGCCACGGTCCGGCTCGTGGTGCGCCGCCAGCGCTGGGGGTGCTGGCGGTTGTTGGCAGTCTCTGGTTGTTGTTACGCCGACGACGCTAAGTGCAACACATGGGTGTTGTCCTTCGTCTTCTATACTAGATGTAAGAGGAGTAAGACAAGGAGCAAACGTATGAGTCAACCTGAACAACAGCCCGATCAGTCGCCTGATCTCGGTGCAGAGCTTCGTGAGCTGGGTCAGCGCATCGAAACTGCTTTGCGGAGTGCCCTTGAAAGCGAGCGCGCTCGGCAAGTGCAACACGAACTGCTCAGTGGGTTGCGCACACTTGGCGAACAGGTGCAAACGGCAGTCAAGACGATTGCGGAACATCCGCGTGTGCACGAGCTGGCCGAACGTGGTCAACAAACGCTACATCAACTCCAGCAGAGCCAGGCGGCCCAAGAACTTCAACAAACGCTGGCACGTGGGATTGCCCAGCTTAATGAACAACTGGCTGAGTTTATTAAGCAAATGCAATCACCGCCACCCGCTACCGGTGAGACGACTCGGCTCGATAAGGATGAATCTTGAGCTTCATCGGTTATCGCTGACC